>Ga0210123_1000012_pt1 | contig 99653 bp, 86 predicted proteins | sample Muzzi_PWB_D2_FD_185535 | JGI IMG/M metagenome (GOLD analysis project Ga0210123, IMG submission 185535) | Wetland microbial communities from San Francisco Bay, California, USA, that impact long-term carbon sequestration - Muzzi_PWB_D2 (SPAdes) | ecosystem: Environmental > Aquatic > Marine >... | reverse complement strand
TCCGGCTCATTCACCATGGAGCAGAGCGCCATTGATTCGAACCGAGTCACAGCCAGCGGCAAGGGTAATGCCGGCGGGCTTTATCTCCAGGGTCTCGATATGCATCTCAGCACCAGCACCATCTCACGAAATCAGGCCTGGTATAACGGCGGTATATGGATACATACCAGCCAGGTACAGATGGTCAATGTCACCATAGCAGAGAACGTGGCCACCGGCAGTAACGGTGGAGGGATCTGGCTAAGCAGCCCCGTTTCAGGCCAACTTCTCAACTGCACCATTGCCAATAATCACGCCGATGCCGACGGCATGGGTGCGGGAGCAGTGTTTGGCGGGAGCACGGATCTCGTGTTAAAAAATACGCTTTTTTCCGGCAACACCGGATGGTGGGGTCCTAACTGCCATAAACTACTGGGGGAAGGGGGAAGCAACCTGCAGTGGACCGGCTCCTCCCCCTGCACCTCCGATATAGATATTGCCGACCCGCTCCTGGGTATTCTCGGCAACCATGGCGGTCCAACAGAGACGATGATCCCAGCGACGAACAGCCCGGCCCGCAGGGGTGGAAGCGATTGTCCTGCAAAAGATCAGCGGGGAAGAAAGCGAGCCGCAAGCTGTACCATCGGCGCGGTTGAGTAAAGGGTAACCGAGATGATCCAATGTCTTGTTCATCAGCTTTTGTTCATGGCTGAAGCTGATTCACTTCCGGATGGATTTTTGTCCTTTGCAAGCTGAAATGTTTTTGCGTTTCCGTGCGAGGATACCGTGACAAATCGGCTGCCAAGGAGGCATGTTAAAAGGTGGCTGAATATAATGGTGGAGCTGAGGGGGATCGAACCCCTGGCCTACGCATTGCGAACGCGTCGCTCTCCCAGCTGAGGCTACAGCCTCACTGTCAATGGACAAATCGAAGAAGCCTTAATTGAGAAAAAAATGTCATTTCTCCCCGATCGACTCACAGCTTCACCAGCGCAAAACTATCCGGTGCCGTCGTTTGCGGCAAGTTTTTTCTGTACTGTCTGAGGGTTGCTGAGCTGCTTCTTTTTTACAGAGAAAAAGGTATGGCAGATCGCCCGTGCCGCCTTTGTCTACCTGGTATGCCCCAGGCTCACCCTTTTTTTTGCTGCTTCAAGATCAAAGTAGTTCGGGTCGAAATCGGGGCGTCCGGTGAGGTCGTAAAGGCTGCTTTGGTTTTTCTTGTCCGGGGATTCAAGGGCAATAAGCAGTTGCCGGTATTCATGGATGTCGCCCACGGTCTCCGGGGGACAGGCCATTTCACCTGACAGCAGGATTGGGTGGGTCAGAAGTCTGGCTGGTGGGACAACCTCCTCCAGCTGGATGAGGTGTTCCCAGCCCTCGCCTGCATCGTAGAGATAGGTGAACATGAACCGCATCCCGTCCTCCAGGGTGTGCAGTTTATATTTATATTCGTCAAAACGTTTGGATTCATGGGGGACTCTGCTTCTCATGGTCGGCTCGTAGCTGATCTTGCCGACCAGGAATTGATGCATATGGGAATCGCTCCAGCCCATGCTCAGCTGAATGATGTCATGGAGCTGGGCGAGGGTGTATGATCCGGGCACCTGTACTCTTCGCCAGATGAGCGGATCGGAAAAGGCAATGGAGATGTGCAGGATATAGCTCGGTACCTTTTTGTCATCTTCCCTTGGGGTCTCGGCTTTCGTCTTCTCAGGAAAAACACCTTTTATAACCTGGGCCATTCGCGTCTCCTCATCCTCTGTCTCTGATCTGTCGCCTTCCTCTGTCGCACCGCTGCTGCTCTGAGAGTAACACAGTAATGCAGGAATGAGAGCCTGGCCAGCGGCTGACGACAAAATGGTATGTCTCTTCATTCACTTTCTGATATCTCCTGCATAGTGGCAAGGAGCAATTGCCTGAATTTCTCTGTCGATCTCCGGTGATTGTCGCCTTCTTGGTCGTGCACATCATTGAAAAAATCGTGACAGATCTTGATGTTGCCGGTAGACCAGTTGTGGGTGATGCCCTGCGGAGACTCGGTCTGCGGCAGTGGTTGTCCGGTTGCATAGTCTCTTCGGCCATGGGCCCAGTTGATGGTGTGCCGGTAGTAAAGAAGCGAGCGGTTGAGCAGGACAAAGAGCAGGTCAATGGCCTTGGCCGGGCCGACCTGAACCTGCTGTCCGCCCAGCGGAATGCCTAGGATTTTAGCCTTATCGGCAAGATTCTCTCCCCCGAACAGGGCGCCGAGTGCTCCTACTACGGTTCCCATGGCGGTGAAGATCCCCAGCCCGTGACCAAAGGTCGCCATCTCGAGACCGGCGCCGATGGCCGCGCCGCCCAACCCTCCGGCGATGACCAGCTGTTGCCTGGTGAGTCCGAGGAGCTGCCAGGTTTTTTCATCGAACAGCTCGTTATTAAGCACTGAATGGGGCGGAAGATCATAGTTGAAGATGTTGTGTTTGAAGAGACTGCGTATGCGCCGGTGGGCGTCCTTTTCCATCCGGCCGAGGGTGTCGGTATACCTGGTAAGAAGTTTTTCCCGGCACTGTTCGGCCTGATTTTCCGAACTGATGTTTTCGCTCAACTGCAGTGAAAGCGCATCGGTGATGAGGGCGGTGATGATATCCGCCGTGGCGTTGTTGCGGGCCGCCCAGTCTTTCTTGAAGGCGTCGACCACTTCGGAGAGGGGTTGCTGCCAGTCCTGATCGATGGCTTTCAACGCCTCCAGCAACAGGATCCGTTCGGCATAGGTGGCCCGGTGGGCATTGAACGTCCGGTTGGCGTTGAAGTTCTTGCGAAATTCGTTTTTCCAGGATGCAAGATACTCATTGTCGTCTTCCTTGCAGTTGAGGATAGCCATCCGCGGCTTGCCGGTGAGCCGGAGGATCTCCATTTCCGCCCGGTCGACATTGCGGACCGGCCGGGAACCATCCACCACATAGATGATACCCGCACCTTTCTCCACCGGGCCGAGCAGCTCATGATCATCATGCAGCTCGGGCACAGTGGCCGCAAAGTCCCTGAAAGTCTTGAGCGGGTTTTGATCATTTTCCGTCCGGTTCTTCAGCTCGCTCAGTACCCTGCCGGGGTTCTGAAAGCCAGGGGTGTCGGTAAAGCGCAGCACCTCCCGGCCATCGATGATCACTGGAAAGGTACGGCATTGGGTGGTTTCTCCGGGAGTCGGACTGACCCGTACCGAATCGTCCTCGGCCAGGGTGGAGAGAACCGAGGATTTGCCCTCATTCGGATGTCCCAGGATGGCAAATTCCGGGATCATAGGCTGCTCCTGGGAAGCAAAGGAGATAGAGTAAGGTAGGGATCGCCGAGGGCGCCAACCTTCTGTTGCCAGAGGGCGAGATCCTCTGCTGAGACCTGGCTAAAAGCAGTGGCTCCAGGGCGTCCAATCAGCCCGATGTTGATGATCGTCCGGTCCGGCAGAGTCTTTCGCAACTCCTTTAGGAAGCTGAGGAAGCCGATCAGCGGTACCATCCAGCCCTCCATCAGGAGAAAGATACCTTCCCCCGGATCCCATCGCATCTCCGCCAGAAGGCGCAGCAGGCGGTGGTCTTCCTCATAGCTGATCATAAAGCACTGTATTTTTTTTATGCTCATGCCCTGGCTCCGCAGAAGCGGTTCGAGTTCTTCGACCGGACAGAGGGACTGGATGTCCTCCGGAATGAGGACCACCTGGGGCGACAGGCTCGACGTGGCTGGAGGGTGTTCGGGAACCTGTGGTCCCGCCTGCTCCGCCGCCATGATCTTTTCCTGTTCCGGAGTCCCCCGGGTTGAGAGCAAGGGGGTCTGCATGCGCCTAAAGAGAGCGATGCAGGCCGGGGTGTCAAAGGACAGTTTTTGCAGGGACCTGTGTTCCATAATCTTCCCTGTGACAAAGAGGGCAAGGCGGAGGAACAGTCCGTAAAAGAGCAGGCAGAACACCAAAAACGGCCACCAGGCGATCAGATTTCCCGTGGTCAGGTGGTAGATACCTTCTTTGAGGATGATCCGGCTGCCTTCTATCTGGGCAAGCGACGGATAGCTGCTCCCCTGGGTCACGAACCAGGACCAGGGCAGGGCGGCAAGGGCAACCGCCCGGTGGAGCGCCTCGGCGCTGAACTGCAGGGTCGATTGCCAGCCGAAGGCCAGATCGCTGGTGGAAATTTTTATCAGAATCATCGCCAGCAGGCCAAGGTTAAAGCCGATGGCAAAGAGCTGGAAAAGGGCAAAGAGCGGCCAGTAGAAGAGCGAGCCATAGACCGAGCTGCGTGCCTTGAAGATGCCGAAGGCATGGCTGACGCTCACCCGCTGGTCGGCTGCCATCTTATGCAGCCACCGTTTATGGATGAAGGCGGCGATTCTGGTCAGCATCCCGCGAAGAAGCAGAGAATAAAAAGATGGAAGCTTCAGGCCCGGTAAAAGCGGTCGAAGGAGCCAGGCGGCAAGCAGCAATCCGACCAGTACCAGTTGCGGGACGACAAAGAGCAGCAGGAAATGAAAAACGTTGACTGGAGTGGTACCGGCATAGGTAAAAAACGAGAAACCGGCCAGCAGGCCGACCAGGATCCCCTTGATACCGGCAAGGTTCCGGGCGAGGAGGTACGTGTCGCCGAAGATCGAGCCGGGGCTTTTCCGGTCAGGTCCGGGGAAGCTGCTGCCCCGCCGTGCTGAAAGCCATAATCGTACCAGCTGACGGTTGGTCGGTTGGTCTCCACCAGCCGGCTGTTCCCGGTTTTCAAGCATGATGTTTCTGTCCCGACGGTGGAGTTCGCTACGGTCGACAGCCGCATCCCGGTGGCAGAAATATTCCAGGTCGATGATGTCATCGTATTGTCGATTGGTTTTCATGGGTCCCATTATACCAGAATGCAACTACGGGGCAACAAAACCCCTCGATATTTCCTAAAATATACAGGAGTTAGTTGGGAGGGGATGGATGATAAGATAGTTTTCGGAAAAGGTTGCCATCCGGCGTGACGGTACGTTAGGATAGAGTGGCTTTTTACGCGTTGTTGTAGAAGACTCCTTTTCCTCAGGATGTATCTATGAAGCTGCTTAATACCTTCCGGCGGTTGCTGTTCGTTCTGGTTTCTCTCACTGTTATCGGTATTCCGTTACTCTCCGCTGCCGCGGAAGAAAAACAGCCGGTCAAGGAAGAGGTTATCGCCCCTGCCTCAGAAGACCAGAAAGCTACCCTCATCCAACTCTATTCCTGGGCCACCATCCTGCCCAAGGAATTAATCGACCTGCAAAACAGGCTGGACAAAGAAGAGAACATCAGGGAGATGGAGACTGAACTGGCAGGGCTTACCCAGGAGGAAGCCGAACTTCAACGGGAGGCGGCCCTTGCCCGGAAATCGTCAGATCTGCCGCTCATGCAGGTGTCCAACTTTCAGACGAAGGCGTATAGGATAGGCAACCGGCTAAAAAAACTGAGTGAGCCAATAACCTCGTCCATCTCCTACCTCTCGGTGCAGAGAGCAAAATGGCAGGCGAGAAAGGATCAGATCTCGGGGTACGACAAAAAGGAGATCCTGACCCTGGCGCTCGCCGAGAAACAGCAAAAAATACTGGGTGAGACGGTTGATCAGGCCATCATGCTTATTGAAGAGCGGCTGAAACAGGTACTTGCTGTCGGGAAGAAAATCGGCGATCTCCAGGTGCAGCTCTATTCCGTCGATACCGACCTGCAGAGTGTCGATGAAAAGCTGAGGGCGACATCCGTCCGGCAAACCTCTCCCTCCATGCTGTCCCTGAAATTTTATAAACAGATTAATTTTGATCTCTTTCGGCAGAGCTATATCAGTACCAGTCGTTTTCTCGCCGACCAGCAGGAGGTCCTGAAGAATAATCGGAGCCTTATCCTGTTCAGTCTGTTTGCCTTTATATTTGTCTGGTTCGGCATATACAAGACCAGGACGCTGATTTCTCCTGCCTCCCGCTGGTACTGCTTCGCCGTCAATCCTTTGGCAACGACGGTATTCATGGCCTCAAGCCTCAACGCCTTTATCGGCATGATGCCGGTTGCCTTCGATCTGCCTCAGCAATGGGAAGCTCTGCTCCATATTTTCACCCTGCTCGCGGCCAGCCGTCTGATCGTCCATTTGGTAGACAACCAGCTCCGGCGAAAACTGCTCTTTCGGCTGATCATCTTTATGGCCGTAGCCATGATTATGGTAGTCCTCAATCTTCCTCAGATACTGATTCTGCTCTTTGTCTTTTATGTGTCCGTTCTGGCTCTGGTCTATTATTTTTACCAGCTGCCGGCGACCAGGGGGACGGTCGGTCTGAAGGCATGGCTGCGGCGAATTATGGGTATCTTTCCCGCTATGGTACTGTTATCCGGTGTTTTCGGCTACGACCAGTTTGCGGTGATTCTCTTTTCTACTCTGCTCTCGGCGGTCACCTCCTGTCTGATCGTCTGGATACTCTACCTGCTGCTGTTCGGTTTCTGCGATCTGCTGCTTAAGATGCTGCCGTCCAACCTGCTCAAGGAACACCGGGAGCTGATTTTGAAAAGCCTCCAGCCGATCCTCGTCTGGCTGCATATTCTCCTGCTCGTAGCCGTCCAGGCCGTAGTCTGGGGAGGCTTTGCCACGGTCAACGAGGCACTCGCCGGCATCTTCAACTTCGGTTTCGAATTTTCCGGTCTGCATATTTCGCCCGGCTTCTTTCTTGTCGTTATTTTTGTCATCTACGGTGCGGTTCTCGCCTCGAAAGCCAGTCAGGCCCTGCTGCTCAACAAGGTGTTGCCCCGCTACGGCGCAGAAAAAGGAGTCCAGATATCGATTGCCAGGCTGGTGCATTATGCCATTTTGACCATTGGCTTTGTCATCATGCTGCGGGTCCTTGGCTTTCAACTAAACCAGCTGACCATTCTCGGCGGCGCCCTGGGAGTGGGAATCGGGTTTGGCCTGCAGGCGATCGTCAATAATTTCGCCAGTGGGCTGATTCTACTGTTCGAGCGACCGATCAAGGTCGGGGACACCATCCAGATCGGCTCTGAAATCGGCGAGGTAAAAAATCTCGGTCTGCGGGCGACGATTATTCAGACCTTCGATAACGCGGAAATAGTCGTCCCCAATTCGGATCTTGTTACCGGACAGGTAACCAACTGGACGCTGGGGGAACGAAAGGTACGGATTCGGGTGCCGGTCGGGGTGGCCTATGGCTCGGATGTGGCGCAGGTAATGGAAATCCTCCTTGCCTGCGGCAAGGAGCACCCCTTGGTTCTCAGCAGCCCGCAGCCAACCGCTTTCTTTTTGGCCTTTGGCTCCAGTTCGCTTGACTTCGAACTGCGGGTGTGGCTTTCCGAATTTCTCACCAAGGTCCAGGTGTTGAGTGAATTAAACCAGAATATTGAGCGGGCGCTGGCAAAAGCGAAGATCGAGATTCCCTTTCCGCAGAGTGATCTGCATCTCCGGTCGGTGGATGAGGCTGCCGCAGCCCGTATGGGCTGGACCTCCGCCGCCGTGCAAGCCGAATCGGAACCGGACGACCAAGCCGATTGAAATATTCTAGCCCCGACCTCGATATTGTGCCACGCCCTGATCTGGGATCCACAGCCCCCGCGGCGGTTCGCCGGTCTGAAAGAAGACATCGATGGGCATGCCGCCCCTCGGGTACCAGTAGCCGCCAAGCCGGAGCCAGATCGGTTCGATGCAGGCAATGAGTCGCTTGGCGATGGTTATGGTGCAATCCTCGTGGAAGGCGCCGTGGTTGCGAAAGGAACCGAGGAAAAGCTTCAACGATTTGCTCTCGACCAGCCACTGGCCCGGCACGTAATCGATCATCAGATGGGCAAAGTCCGGCTGGCCGGTGATGGGGCAGAGCGAGGTGAATTCCGGGGCGGTAAACCGGACGAGATACTCGGTATCCTTTTGTGGGTTGGGCACCCGCTCCAGCACCGCGCTCTCCGGGGTTTCAGGCAGGCCGGCGACCTGTCCGAGCTGGGTCAGATTTTTGTAGTTTGCTGTATCGCTCATCGTTTTCCTCCCTGTTCTCTCTTTAGACGCCTCGCCTGTTGCCCCACAGGAGAACGTGTAATTGCGGCAAGACCCGCACCCGGTGCCAGTGGTCGGCCAGCACCTTGTCCACCAGCCAGCGCAGCTGAGCGTCGAGCCGTTCCGGCCGGGTTGTTTCCTGTTGTTCACTTTCCGGGACAAAAATATTGCACGGCTGGACATAGACCGGCAGCAGCGGGAAGCGGCCGGCAAGGGTTCTTGCATAGAGATAATCGGTTTGATCATGTATCACAAACTTCAGCACCACCCGAGCCTTGCCGGCCGCTTCGAGACATTGCTGCAAAATTGCCGGATCGGTGTCCATTCCGCTGGAAGGCGGTTTCGGGCTGAGCGTCAGAAGGTCGAGTTCGGCGAACCAGTCCCTGGCAATACTGCCCTGGGTCTCGAGAGTAAAGGTATAACCTGATGCCTTGCCAAGGGCCAGCAGTCTCGCCAAAGGCTGTAAGGCCGGATTGCCGCCGGACAGGGAAACCATCAGCGGTCGGTGGCCGGCAAGCTCTTCCACCTGGTGCAGGATCTCCTCGGCGGTCATCTTCAGCCATTCCTGCCTGAAGCTGCCATCCACCGCATACGGCGAATCGCACCAGGTACAGTGGTAATCGCAGCCGGCAGTGCGGACGAAGACGGTCGGCTGGCCGATCAGGGCCCCCTCTCCCTGGATGGTGGGGCCGAAGATCTCGCTGATGAGGATGGTCTCTTCCTGCTTCATGGCCGATATTCCGCCCAGGTCTTCGGGGTTTCACTCACCCGGACGGCGGTAATTTCCGGCCACCGGGCACTGCACCAGGTGAAGAACTGTTTTGCGAGGTATTCGGCGGTTACCGAATGGTGATTGAAGATGTCGTTGAGATGCTGATGATCGACCGTGGTTTCGAGATAATCCCTGAACGCAGACAATTCCCGATAGTCACGGACAAAGCCATGTTCGTTCAGCCGTTCACAAGCCAATTCGATTTCCACCACATAATTGTGACCATGCAGACGACGGCAGGGATGCTCTTGGGGCAGGGTAAGTAATTGGTGTGATGCTGAGAAAGTATATTCTTTGGTAATTTTATACATTGTCTTCCCGCTCGTTCGTTTGGGCCTTGGCGACGGCACTTCTCCAGAAATCGGCATCGGCATACCCGGTAGGATCGTTTACTCCGGCCAGGGCAAAGGCCTCCAGGCGCTCGACGCAGGTGCCGCACCGGCCGCAATGGCGATCTCCTCCTTTATAACAAGACCAGGTCGCTTCGAAGGGGACTCCGAGTCCGGCACCGACCGAGACGATCTCTGCCTTGGTCAGCGAGAGAAAAGGGGTCAGCAGGTTGATCGCCGACAGACCGTCCAGGGCATGGTTCTGCATGGTTTGGAAAGCTTCGATAAAGGCAGGGCGGCAGTCGGGATAGATAAAATGATCGCCGCCGTGCACGGCGAGCGCCACACTATCCAGCTTCCTTGCCGAGGCGAGGCCAAAGGCTATGGTCAGCATGATGGCATTGCGATTCGGCACGACGGTAACCTTCATGCTCTCTTCGGCGTAATGGCCATCGGGGACAGCGAGATTGTCAGTCAGGGCGGAGCCGCCGAGCAGCTTTCCTATTGGGGAGATATCGATCACCAACTGCTCGACGCCGAGGGCATCAGCACATTTTCCGGCGTAGGCGAGCTCGTTTTTATGGCGCTGGCCATAATCAAAAGAGACCAGTCCGCACAGCTCTTCTTCGGCTGCAACTTTATAGGCGAGGGTGACGGAGTCCAGTCCGCCGGAACACACGACAAGCGTTTTCATGTTTCGTCCTTGTTTTAGTAACCGGGTAGGTCCGCGACCGGTGTGCTGCATCTTCAGGAGGGATGCTATAGCAACTTTACGCCAAAAAGGTAAGAATTTTTTTTAATAAATCATCATTCGGCCATCGTGCAGGATAGCCCGCATTGGCCGAAACAGTTTACTTATCTTTGTATCTTTCGGAAATATTTGAGTAAGCATCTTGTAATATAGAGACTATTACCCAGCAGAATAATTGAAAATTATGACATGGAAAAATTCCGTACAAACCCGGTGAAACCGTGGGGCGTTGTCTGCCGGGAAAAGGCGCCGACAACGAAGGGGAGAGAAGGAGCAGCGAAAGCAGGATATTCGCTATCGCTGCTCCGTCTTATTAGCTGATTTTTACGACATTTTGTGCGGCCGGACCTTTCTGGCCGTCTACAACTTCAAAGCTGACGCGCTCACCTTCTGCAAGAGATTTGAAACCGTCTGCATTGATAGCGGAATGATGTACAAACACATCCTGGCCTCCATCTTGTTCGATAAAGCCAAAGCCCTTTGCATCATTAAACCACTTTACTGTACCTTCTGCCATTGCTACTACTCCTGTGTAATGGGGTCTGTTTTAGCCCCTTTTTGTGATTGCCGGAGTGCTGTGTGCCGACTCCGGCATCAGTCTGCCGCGCAGACTGAATGTATTGGTCCGTACACAAGGTATGCGGACTAATTTGCTGGCCGTGGCGTTGCCACCGCAGGCTCTGTTATGATATAGGATTCGTTGTCCCTTGGGATGACTGGTTCCCGTCTATCTGCGCCGTTTCGTTTTCTTCTGGGGTTGAGCCTCGTTGCAAACCAGCTGACGATTTTTATAATCCTGTTTGTTCAGCGTTTCCATGGCTCGATGCCCTTCCGATCTGGTTGCCATCTCGACAAAAGCAAAACCCTTCGGCCGGCCGGAGAAATGATCAATGACAAGGTTGGTGTTGACGACTTCGCCAAAATTGCTGAAAAGCTGGAGAACTTCCGATTCAGTGACGTCAAAAGGCAGATTGCCTATAAACAGTTTCAAGCTGTTGCTCCCTGGGACTATGATCGGCAAGATTCTTTGTCGGCAACAAAAATGCAGGAAAGATGCAAGAAAACTGACGAGAAACACTCTGCGTGATCGATTTTATGTTAGGACCTATGTTCAGGCTATACAATAGTTAGTGGAGGATTACAAGCAAATAACACGGTTGGTAAGAAAAGGGTGAGTCACTCCGGTGGCTTGTCTGATACTCATCTGCTTGTCTGCTGTCACCTTATAGAGAACAGAGTATGAACTGCGGTTGTCCTTGTCAATCAGGATCTGGGCAAAGTGGCATTGAGGAGCAGCGACTGTTGCTCTCTTTCCAGGTCGCGGGAGGGACTGAGAAATATCAATAAATGCTTAGTGTAGTCGGAGAGGGGACCAAACTGGAGACAAGTATGCTGATGAAGCTGACCCATTATCTTTTCCGGCGCCTGGAGCAATGCGGCGCGTTGCACACCTTCGGTATTCCAGGGGATTTTGCCCTGCCGCTCTATGCGGAGCAGGAGGTGTACGGCCTGGAAACCATTGTCTGCGCCCATGAGCCGGGCTGCGTCTATGCCGCGGACGCCTACTCCCGTCTGAAAGGTCTCGGGGCCGTGCTGACCACTTACGGAGTCGGCGGCTTGAACATGATCAATCCGGTGGCCATGGCCTATGCCGAGCATTCGCCGGTTGTGGTGATCAGCGGGGCCCCGGAGCTAGCCGGCCGCCAGGAGAATCCCTCCTTCCATCATCTGGTCAAGGATTATGGCAGCCAGCAACGGGTCTTCGCAGAGGTCACCTGTGCCACCACTTCTCTCACCGACCCGGCAAGTGCCGCCGCGGAGATAGATCGGGTACTGGACGCCTGTCTTTCCTTTAAACGTCCCGGCTATATTGAGATTCCCCGGGATATGACGGCGGTGGAAATTCCCATCCCCGAGAGTCCGGCGAAATGTTTTACCGGGCCTGCGGTAGATAGTGAGGCGCTGCAGGAAGCGGCCGGAGAGATCCTCGCCGCCTGCCGGAATGCCAAACGTCCGGTGCTCTACACCGGGGTTGGGCTCCGCCGTTACAACCTGGTTGAGGCGGCGATACAGATCGCAGAGAACTGGAGGCTGCCGGTGGTCTCCTCGGTCATGGGCAAGGCGGCATTTCCCGAATCCCATACCAATTATGGTGGGGTCTATATGGGCAGGATGGGGGAGGCGCAGCCGAGGGAACTTCTCGAAAACGCTGATTTTGTCCTTGCCGCTGGGGTGATTTTTTCCGATGTGAATACCGGTTTCTGGACGGCGAAGATCGACCGCGACCGGTTGATTGACATGCGTGACCTGGAGGTCAGAATATCCCGCCACTCGTATCCGCATGTCCCGATGCACAGCCTGCTTCCCTATCTCGCCAGCCTGGACCCGCAACGGGAAGGCAAGCCACTTCCCACTTTGCACAACACCGAGCATGAGCGTCCTGCCCAGTCGGAGAACACGCAACTCACTACAGTCGAGTTGATCGCGGCCCTCGGCAATCTTGAGCAGCATCGGTTCAGTTTCCTCGCAGATGTCGGTGATGCATGGTTTGCCGGGCTGGAACTCAATGTCGATGTCTTTATGGCCCCCGGCTATTATGCCTCGATGGGTTTTGCCGTCCCCGGGGCAATAGGGGCGGGCCTTGCCGCCCCGGAGCGCCGCCCGGTTGTCCTGGTCGGCGACGGAGCCTTTCAGATGACCGGCAACGAATTATCCACCCTGGCTGCCAATCGCCTGAACGCCATCATCATTGTCTTAAATAACGGGTATTACAAGATGCTATCAGCGCTCGACGGGCATCGGGACTATTATAACCTGCATCCCTGGGATTATATCAAATACGCCGAGGCCCTAGGCTGTTCCGGTACCCGAGTGCGAACCCGGGAGGAACTCTCCCGGGCGCTGAAAGAGGCAGAGACCGCGAGCTTCCCATTTGTCATCGAGGTGATCCTGCACCGGGACGACCACGCGCCTATCATGCAGCGGATTAAAAATTACTTCAGCCGGGGAAGCGGTCTGGAAAGTTGACGAGCATAATTGTGCGAGCAGGTTCAGGCTGCCTGCTTTTTTGCCGTTTCACGCAGGTAGTAGTCATAGCCGCCTTCGTAAATGAGCATCTCCCCATGGTCGATTTCAAAAACCCGGTTCACCAGGGAGCGGAGGAAATGCCTGTCGTGGCTGACCAGAATGACCGTCCCCTCGAATTTTTGCAGGGCGGTAAGCAGCACATCCCGGGACTGGATATCCAGATGGTTGGTCGGCTCATCAAGCACCAGAAAGTTCAGGGGTTGGCCAAGCAGGGTGGCGAGGATGACCCGGCTTTTTTCACCGCCGGAGAGGTTGGCGATCCTTTTATCGACATCATCCCCCTGGAAGAGAAAGGCGGCACAGAGATTGCGGATCGTGCCGATATTCTCCAGCGGCAGGGCCTCCTGGACGGCATCAAAGACGGTCTGTTCGGGCCGGAGGAGGTCCATGGCATGCTGGCTGAAATAACCGGTGGTCACCCCGACTCCGCCGATGATCTCGCCTTCGGTCGGCTCGGTGTTGCCGGTGATGGTTTTCAGCAGAGTGGATTTGCCGGCGCCGTTCACTCCCACCACGGCGATTTTTTCCAGCCGCCGCACGGTCCCCGAGAGCCCGCTGAACACCGGGATCTCTCGACCGTCATGGCCGGTCCAGGTCTTGCCGAGGTTGTTGAGGTGCAGGACATCATCGCCGCTACGCGGCGGCACCGGGAAGGTAAATTTTATGGTTCGCTGCTCCGCCGGCAAGACGATCCGCTCGATTTTCTCCAGCTTCTTGATGCGTGACTGGACCTGGGAGGCATGGGAGGCGCGGGCGGCGAAGCGGGCAATGAATTCTTCTTCCTTGGCGAGCATCTCCTGCTGGCGCCGATAGCTGGCCTCGAGCTGCTGCCGGCGGATTTCCCGCTCCTGCAGGTAGAAGTCGAAATTGCCGCTGTAGGTGGTGGTACTGCCGTCCGCCACCTCGATGATCCGCGAGACTATCCTGTTCATGAATTCCCGGTCGTGGCAGGTCATGAGCAGGGCACCCTTGAAGTCGGTACGCAGCCATTCCTCCAGCCAGAGGATCGATTCGATATCCAGATGGTTGGTCGGTTCGTCGAGGAGCAGCACATCCGGATTGATGGTCAGGATCTTGGCCAGGGCAATGCGCATCTTCCAGCCGCCGCTGAACAGTTCCACCGGGCTGGCAAAGTCCTCCGGGGCAATGCCGAGGCCGGTGAGGATTGCCTGGGCCCGGGGTTCGAGATCGTAGCCGCCGCGCTGCTCGAAGATTTCGACACATTCGCCGTAGCGTTCAAGAAGCTCAGCCAGTGCGTCGTCTTCCATGGGTTCGGCCATGGCCGCTTCCATGGCCGAAATCTTTTCGCCGAGTTCGACAATATCTCCCGCCGCCGACATTACTTCGGTAATGACTGAGCGACCAGCCATCTCACCGACATCCTGAGAAAAATAGCCGATGACGGTCTTTTTGGAACAGGAGATTTCGCCTTTATCCGCCTGTTCCTCTCCGGTCATCAGGCGAAAGATGGTGGTCTTGCCGGTGCCGTTGGCGCCGACGAGCCCGGTCCTGGTGCCCGGGAGAATCTGCAGGCTGGCATTTTGCAGCAGGACCTGGGCACCGTGCTGCATATGGATGTTTGTTAAATGGATCATAATTGGCGGTAAAGAAAAAATGGCTGGAAACTACCTGATTGGCGGAACCGATGCAAGGGGATTTTTTTCCGCTTTATCGGCGCGAAACGGTTCATTTAATGTTCTCAGCCTTGCCTGTGAGTTCGACATCCAGGCTGCTCTGTATTTCATCTAAGAAATAAAAACAGTATCATCCAATGACAGCCCCAACCCGTGTTCTTATCCTTGCTATCGTACGAAAGGTGCAGAACAAACCATACTCATTCAAGGGGAAGATCTCCCATGAATTTTTGGTGATTGGTGCAGAAAACGAAGATTAGCCGGGACATCATGTCAATCTGGGCCGATACCGGTCGGTAACTTGAAAACTAGCGACTTCCAAAGAGAAACAAGGTAGGCTGCAGACAGCAAATCAACACACACCTCAATGACAAGGCAAGAGAAAAAAGTATGAAGCATGTAAGATCCGGAACCGGTCCCAAAAAGAAAAAACTGAGAATTGACTCTTTGACAGTTGAACAAGAGGATACGCTTCTCGCCTGCCTGCTGGCCCGACTGCCACATAAAAGCAGGAATGTCCTGAAAGCAGTGCTGCGGGATGGGCAGGTTTCGATCGACGGCAAACCGGTTCGCCAATTCGACCATCCTCTTTTCCCGGGACAACAGCTGGAGGTCCGCTGGGATAAAAAAACGCCCCTGCAGCAGCCCCAAGGCCTGAATATTATTTACGAGGATCAGGACCTGATAATAATCGATAAACCCTCCGGCCTTCTAACCATCGCTACCGACAAGGAAAAACGCAAGACTGCCTATGCTATCCTCAGCAACTATGTCAAGCAGGAAGATCCGGACAGCAAGATCTTCGTCATCCATCGCCTTGATCGGGAAACATCGGGGCTGTTGATGTTTGCCAAAAATGAAGCAATCAAACAACAGATCCAGGAAACCTGGACGACCACCATCGACCAGCGCACCTATATTGGCGTCGTCGAGGGGGAGGTCGGAGAGCCGGTAGGTACCATCGTCTCCTGGCTGAATGAGAGCAAAGCGTTTATCGTCTATTCTTCACAGAACCCGAAGCATGGGCAAAAGGCGATTACCCACTATAAACGTATCAGGACCACTAAAAATTATTCCTTGCTGAAAATCAATCTGGAAACGGGCCGAAAACACCAGATCCGGGTGCATATGCAGGATATCGGCCATCCGATCATCGGCGACAGCAAGTATGGTGCAACGCAAAATCCCCTCCGCCGCATGGGCCTGCACGCTCAGGTTCTCGCCTTCACCCATCCGAAAACGGGGAAGTCGTGCCGGTTTGAGACCGCTATCCCGAAAAAATTTTTACAGCTCTTTGCCTCCCCGAAAAATCTATAAATTGCTTTCCTGTATCCCTGGCAACAGGTGTACCCGTTCACCAGCACCCCATTTCCGTCCGATCAGGCCTTCTAGCATAGCCTACTATAGCTCGAAAGCCTGCTTGAACGAAACTGGAGCCCTGGATGAACGGGTAAAGATCCGGGTTTCGCAATCTACTTAAGTGAACCGGTGAACGGTTACCAACAGGCAGCTTTTCCTTTTAAAAAAGACTGCATTTGGAATCAACCCTTTAAAAATGAACGGGTTTGTGCGAGAATTGTGTTGAAAAGGCAGATAAAAAACGCTAGGCTTTGACGACGTAATTATAAAATATCTTCTAAAATCATTAACTTCGTTCGCTATGTCAGAATTAGAAAATAGTCCGGAACCTCCCCGTTTGTTGCCCTGGTACGTCCATATTTTTGGTGGCTGGAGCCTTGGAGCCCTGTTCCCCTGGTACCTGACCAGCAGACAATTTTATTTTCATGGCCGAAAAAAGATGGCCGTGGCTCTGATGGCAGGCAATATCCTGCTTTTCGCGCTGTTCTGTGCTGCAGCGTACTCCGCCAGGCATTCCTGGGACAAGCTCTTATTCCTCGCAACCGGGGCCGTTGCGGTCCTGTCCTGTGCCGCATGGCTGGTTCAGAGAATATCTTTTGGCAAGGCTCCAAGACGGTTTTATCCGGGCGAATGGAAAAACTGGCTTCCACCGATGCTTATCGCCGTTTTCCTCGGGGTCGGTCTGTCTGTCGTTATGGGCTTTTTCCCTCTCATGGCGGAACGCATGCGCGAATATCAGGCGGAGGATCTCCTGGCCAGAAAAGTAATTCTCTGGGATTTCTTTCGTTATGCCCCGTATTCCCTGTTCTTCAGCATCCCGGTAGGCATATGGTGGGCTGGGGAACGGCAGCGGTTTTCAGCGGCGTCTGTTGTGCAATATTTCTTTGGTCTGATCGTTTCCTATCTGTTGTTCGCTGCCATGTCCAGTCTCTTCTACTTTCTTCTCATTCGTGGACAGGCAGGAGGAGTCGGGGCGGTGGGACTGGTCATGCCAAAATTGCAGGGGATAAAACAAACGCTGTATTTTATTATCAGCCACGACTATTCGACCTATTTCTTTTTGCCGTTGCTGCTGGGTGGGGTTGCCGGGATGACCGATTTTCTGAAGCGCTCCATGACCATCTTTCCCTTGCTTATTGTCAGTATTCTCCTGACCATCTTTTTCTCGCCAAGACACTGGCAGTTTTATCAGCAGCAGATCCTCTATGAGCTGGCTTCGGAGGATGCCGGCAAACGGGCAAGCGCCTTCGGCAGGGCCGAACTGCTCCTGGCCCGTTTCCCCAATCACGACCGCTGGCCGGATATCGCCGGCCAAGTGGCGGATTACCGCTACAGCCGGGGCGAATACGAGCCGGCACGCAAGCTGTATGAGGAAATATTGGCAAGAACCATGGATTCGTCGCGCTGGCGGCAGGAGGCTGCACTGGCAACGGCTGCTCTCGGCTCTAGCCGTTTCGGTCGAAAGCAGAATGATTTTATACTGCCCCTGCCACCACAGCACTATGAATCGTATATGACCGGCAACTGGCTGGCCCTGATTCGCAACCTGCGGTATTTTGACAGCCGAAATGAAATATCCGAGGCAGATACGCTTATTCGTTTGAAAGATATTTCCAAGAAAGACGATAAAATAAGCCTGGAGGTCATGCCTTCCCTGGCCGACCTCTACAACAACGCCGCCGATCTCGGCTATAACGCCATTCTCCTTCCCTCCACCCTGGAGAACATCGAAAAACTGATCCACGCCGGTTATCCCGTAATTCAACCGGTCAAACAGACCTTTTATCTTCTTAGCGGGATAGACAGTGGCCGGACATGGGTCACCGGGTCCAATTACGAAAACATCCTCGACGGCCTGAAAAAGAGTGATCTGGAAGGGGGCGGCGGCAGCAGCCTGTTCGACGGAAAAAAAGAGACCTCTCAGGCTGGGGACAGGTCATCCCGGATCGATCTCCTGGCCAAAGCAGCAATTCCCTTTTCTTTTTGGCAGCAGCCTGTGCAACAGGACCTGGCCCCGCGGATGGCCGTGGTCATTCCACCGGAGCAAGCGTCGAATATCGCTGCCATTCTGGGTGTGGACGAGCAGGCAATGGAACATGACAGCAAGGCAGCCCTGACCGCCCTGATAGCCCTTTCAGCACTCAAGTCTGGGGATATTGTCCAGGCAATTACCTGGGCAAAGCAGAGTTATAATATGACTCAAGAGCCGTTGCCGCTCCATATCGCCCATCTTGCCGAATTGCTCTGGAAAAGCCGTGACAGCCGTATTACCAGCAAACTGCACCTGGAAAAGCAGCTGCCTCGATTGGAAGAGATCAATCATTTCCTGACCGAGCCCGGGATGCAGGATTTTCTCTTACTGGCAGCAGAACAATTTGACCGTGATTTGAACAGCAACCGGCTCGGCTGGCCGGTCAGGTGGGAGTATCAGGATTTTCTCGACATTAGCAATCGGGAAGACCGGCAGAAGTTACTGTTACTGACTGAAACCAACATCCGCTATCAACCGGAATCAAAGGGGGACTGGTTGTATCTGGCAGGTCTGTTCGAGTGGGAAAAGGACGTCGGTAAAATGATATCGAGTTACCGGGGAGCCCTCGCTGCCGATTCTTGGAGTGACGAGCTGGCACTGCGAATTGCCTATCTCCTTATTCAGGACAATCAATTTGCCGAGGCCGACACGCTGATGACCGGGATCCGGCCAGAAACAGTTAAATATGCACCGGACTATTTTTATTGTCTGGCCTCCCTGGCCTGCTGGAGGCAGGATTTCGCAGAGGCTGAAAAATATTTCCGGAAAGCCATCGAAATGCGTCGCTATGACAGCCATTATCATCTCGATTATGCAGAGATGCTCGACCGGCTGGGAAAAGATAAGGAAATGTCGGAGAGGTTGAAGCGGTGGGGGAGCCATCTTCTCGGCTTCAGCTCGACCGACATCGAAAACCAAACTGCAGGGCTTGCCAGCCCAGCTGCCAACAATTGAAAACGACCCCATGTCCGATATAAATACTCTCCCCGCTGACAAACAGAGTGGCTCTTCTCTCTCCGCACAACCGGACCATTCCGCCGGACGGACGAACATCCCGCTTTGCTCGCCCGCCCTTCTTGCGGTATTGACCCTGATGGCCGGGCCGCATATCGCTCTGTTCCCCGGCCTGAAAATTCTTTCCAGGCTGGGCGCAGGCATCAGGCCAAAGAGTATCATGGTCATAGCCGCTCTCGTCTATCCGGCCTTCTATGTTTTTCTCCTGCTGGTGCCTACAGATTGGTACTGGTCGTCACTGGCTCTCATTGCTGCCCATCTTGTCGTCAGTGTCGTCTACTACCTGTATTTTCGCCGGCTGTATCAGACAAAAAGTGCGGAATACCAAATCGCTTTAGCCGATTCGAGCGCTTCAGGGCAACGATTCGTCGTTACCGGAATAGCCGGTGGCTTGTTTTTGGTCCCTGTTCTTGGTCTGCCTTTCATAGTAGTTTTTCTTCTTGGTCTCGACCGGTTGTTTTCCACCGTGATGCCGGTCGCTTTTGACGATGCCACCTCAATGATCCTTATGGTATTCGGTGTTCTTTCCCTTGGCGTTACCGGAGCCATCGCCGGTGGCTGGATCGGTAAGCTTGGAGTGCGTATCAGACCGTCTCAGCTTATCTACTATGTCATTGGTCTGGTGTGGATTGTCCTTCTCTGGTTTCTTGGTCTGCAGCTGACCATTGTCTTGCCCGGATTTTTGACGATGCAGATCGACAATCCCGAATCGTTTTCACCGTTATCTCTTTTTTTCATCGGCAATCTTTTGGTCGGGAGCTGGTGGTCGACCTCTCTGTTGCTCTATGCACTGCGTCCAGTAACCGTTTTCGGCAAGGTTCTGCGCTTTCTCCAGGTTCCCGCTATCGTCTTGAGCAGCGCCATGATCTTTTCCTTTGTGTGCGGCAACTCATCGAACTGGTTCCATAGCGCAGGCAAATATTTTGAGAAGGAGGGCAGGATTACTACCTCGTTATGGTGTTACGAGCGGGGGATGAGCAAGAAACCATCCGGTCTGCATGCCAGCTACCTGCAATACCGGATCGCCCTGCTGGCTCATAAATTAGGGGACAGGGAAAAGGCCAGAGACGGCTTTCGCAAAGTTGTTTCGATGTATAATTATCGTGAGGACCTGGTGGAGAAATCGACCAAACTCCTCGATAATCTTGAGCGAAATGCCGGCAAAGGCCGGAGAGTCGTGCTGCCCGGTGTCGAGACAGCCACCGCTTATAAAGGCGGCTATTGCGTTCCCAATTCACTGGCGCTGGTCCTGCGCTACTGGGGAGCAGAAGTGGGAGCAAAAGAGATAGGTCAGGCGATAACCGGTCTGGACAGCGGCACGACAATAGTCGACGAGGCCTGGTTTGCCGAACAGAAAGGATTCCGCCATGACTTTCTGCCGACTGCGACGCTCGCCGATATTATGGCCTGCATCGACGCCGGATTTCCCGTTCTGGTCTATGTTCCTGCCCATGTTTTTGCCATTGTCGGGTACGACCGGTCTCTTGAAACGTTTGTTACCTATGATGTTGCCACCAGGGATATCTGGGTGGATTATCTCCAGAATGACTTTGTCCGATCCTGGAAAAAAGAAGATACCACCATGGTGGTTGTCTTCCCGCCCGACAAGGAAAATGAACTTCCCGCATCCATTCGAACGGCTCTGGCCGAGAGTCGCGGCCAGTACCTCCAATATCATCTGCATTATCTCGATTCGCCGGAAGGATACGCCAATGCCGATCACCTCATGATGGCGATGAACGGTTCCACGCAATTCTTCCTGCCCCTGGTGACCGCCTATCAGGAGTATCCGGCATTACGCGCCGACCTGCTCAGCTCACGTAATGTGGAAGGGGCTGTATCGAACATTATCAACTACTTCAATACCGATTTCGATGAAGGAACACATTTGGCGGGGCAATTGAACGAGTACGATTACCCCTCCGAAGACAAGAGACTCGAATCTTCGCTGACTTTTCTTGTCGGTACCGGCCATCTTGAAACAGCCAGTCACCTGATCGAAGAAATCGGCGCAAAAGGGCTGCTCAGCGATACCACTTTGGAGACACAGGCAATGCTCGACCTCTCCCTGGGAGATTTTGACAATGCCATCCCTCGATTAAACGACCTCGACGATTCTCAGCTTCACTTTTATCTTGCCCAGAGCTATCTCAAGCAGGGCAATATTACCAGCGCCATTGCCGGCCTGGTGGAGACGGTCGACGGCTGTACGTGACACTATCGCCGGGGGCCGGTCGGCCCTCAACAAACCGAGACTTCCCTGCTGACTCGTTTTCGCAAGAGCCGGAAAGCTAATTCAAAGTTTCATGACAGGAAAGAGAGCATGGGGCTGGACAGATTCGGCTTTCCTGCGTCATCTCTGGCTAACAGCATGCTGGTTGAATTGGACAACTATGGCGACAGTACCAGGCAACTCGAGAAAAGCTGGTACGAATGGCTGCATTTCTATCCTTTTGATACAAGGGTCACGGAGAAGCTCGCCGAATTATACCAAAATAGAATAGATACCCTGAATCCCAAAAAAGATGCGGCCCAGATTCGGCTCATCGAGAAAAAACTGCAGCTGCTCAAAAATCGTCTTGAACGGTACCGCACCATGGCAGGGAAGGGCAGAGCAGTATAATCCCCTGCCGTCAGTACCCTTTCACCAACCAGAACCGGGGATGGAATGATTTTCGAAAAATTATCGAACACATTCGGTCCCGTTGGACCTCCGGCAATCTCCGGGAGGCCATCTCCGCGGGGTTGCCTGAACAGCAAAAGGCAACAGTGAACCTCATTCTGACGTTCATGGCGTATGCAAACCCGGGTGCTATCAGGTCGCCGCTGTCTTGTCCAACACCTGGCGCACGGTCTCTGAAAATACTTTGGCGAGAACCGGTTTAAGCAGGACAGCCTTTATGCCCCATGCGGCGGCATTGTCTTTCTCAAGAGAAGAGAGATATCCACTGCAGAGAATAATTGGCAGTTCCGGTCGTATCTTGTTTATCTCCGCCGCCAGCGTCTTTCCCGTCATATTCGGCATGGTTTCATCGGTTATGACCAGATCGAATCCATGAGGATTATCCCTGAAGACGGCAAGCGCTTCACTGCTGCTGGTACACCCGGTAACCGAATATCCCATATTCTCAAGAAAGCTCTTGTTCAGATTGACAAGCAGCTCTTCGTCGTCGACAAAAAGTATCTTTTCACTGCCTTCGGCAAGCGAAAGTTCATTTTCCAATTGGCGTGTTGCTTCAGCCTCCGTTGCCAGTGGAACAAGGATTTTGAAGACGGTTCCGGCCCCGAGTTTGCTGGTCACGTCTATCTTCCCGCCAAGGTCCTGGATGATGCCGTGGACTACGGAAAGTCCGAGACCTGTGCCTTCGCCGGGGTCCTTGGTGGTAAAAAACGGATCGAAGATACGATCTATGATATGCTGCGGTATTCCTGTCCCGGTATCTTTTACCTGCAGTTGCATAAGGGGCATGGTATCAGCTTTGTCTGCCGAGGATTCAGGTTGACAATTTCCGAGGGTGGAATCGAGGACAACTTCAAGGACGCCTCCTTCTGCCATCATGGCGTGGCCTGCGTTGGTGCAGAGGTTCATCAGTACTTGATGGAGTTGGGTGGGATCGGCCAGGATCGTCGCCTCCGATCGGATCGAACTGCGTATTTCGATAGTAGACGGCAGGGAAGCTTTCAACAGTTTCAATACTTCTTTGATCAAGGGGCCGACTTCAATCGGTTGAATGGTCTGGTCACTCTCACGGCTGAAGGTGAGGATCTGTTTGACCAACTCTACCGCCCTTTGCCCGGCGGTATATACCTTGTCGAGATCAGTACGTACCTGGCTGTTGCCGGATAATTTCATGCGGGCGAGTTCCGTGTACCCCATCATCGCCGAAAGAATATTGTTGAAATCATGGGCAATCCCATTGGACAGCGTACCGATAGCTTGAAGCTTCTGAGCGCGGATCAGTTGCTTATCCAGCTTAATTCTTTCGGTAATATCAAAAATGCTGCCAACCAGCCCGGCAATATTGCCGTTCTCATCCTCGAATGTTGCTTTCTGAAAAATTATCGTCCTCTCCTCACCGTTACGTTTCGGGAATTTCCATTCGTATTGCTGAGTTCCAGGGTTCTCGAAAAGTTCGCGATCTCTTTGTTCATATTTTTCAGCGATGTCTTTTGGCGCCATATGATAGACGGTCTTATAGATAATCTCCGATCTCGACTTCTCGGAAAATTGCTCAAAGGCTTTATTGCAGCCAAGATAACGTCCGGAGGTATCTTTGTAAAAAACCGGGATAGGGATCGTTTCGATGAGGGTGCTGAGAAACGATTGCTGCTTGAGAAGCGATTTTCGTGCAGCCTCGTTTTCGGCACTTTCTTCCAGCAGCCGTGTATTCGTCCTGCGCAGGGCAGCGGTTCGCTCCGCCACCAGTTTTTCTAATTTCGTCTGGTAGTTTTGCAGCGCAGTAGCCTGAAAGTTGGCAGCCAATCGTGCCCCGACCCAGCGTCCCATCAGGCGGACAAAATTCCTTTCTGTCTCGGAAAAGGGCTTGATACGGGGGACAGTGCTTGAAAAATTAACCGTACCGTAAGGTTTGCCCTCAATCAAAAAGGGTGCTCCAATATACGATTCGAGGCCAAAGGCGGCGTAGCAGGGGTGTCCTGAAAATGTCGACTTGGCCATGTGATCAATGGCAACCACGTCCTGCTCCATGCAGGGCAGTTGACAGTAGGTGGAGGCAAGATCGAATATCTGGCCTTTTTGAACGTCCGCATCTTCCGGAGAGAAGTAGAGAATCATGCAGTTATTATCTACTGTCTTGCTGACAATGCCCAGGTCGAGCTGGAGCATCGCCAACCCCACCTTCAGGGCTCGATAAATCTGGTCGTCAATGTCAAGAGGGTCTTCAGTCATTATCTCGCAGAGGGTGCGGAGATGATCACTTTCATTGGCAGGCTGCGTCTGTCTGATCTGACCATCGGGCAAAGCGGCTGCAGTTCGAAGATTTGAGCGTGGTATCTCGGTCATGGTATCGATAGCCCGGTTATAATATGTACGGCCTCCCCGCAAATTATCCTGTTAATTGAAGTCTACACACAGGGATTTTTCCTGTCAAAAAAAGAGTTGGATAACCGGTCGAGGGATGTCGGCAGGCTAAAAAATCTTGAGCTTGATGATGAAATCCACTAAGATGGGGAACCAATTTAACCAAGATTTTCTGCTGATCCGGCCGAAGAGAGGACGATCGGACAGCTAAGTTTGCTCGCCACTGCAATCTTGAAATCCGCCAGAGACTCATCCCGTATCGCGTCAGTACCATGCATAAGCCTGTCCAACCATCCAATGAAGAAATGAATCAACTCTTTGTCAAAGCCGGTGAGGACCACCAGAACGGCCTGCTCGATTCGGCCGGAGCCGCTTATCAGCGGCTCTTGGGGTATTTTCCGGAAGCCCCGTTATTACACTTTAATCTCGGGCTCGTTTATTACGAGAAAAAAGAATATGAAAACGGCAGAGATGCCTTTGCAAGAGCCGCCGACCTCAGTCCAGAGGATATGGATATCCTGTTTAATCTGGGACTCAGTCAGAAGCGGACCGGTGATCTGCAGGGGGCGATCCGTTCCTACAGGCAAATACTGGAGAGTGACCCGGAGAGTATCGACACCCTCTATAATCTTGCCGGCTGCTACAGGGACAACGGGCATCATTCAGAGGCCATAGAAACGTATCTGAGGGTCTTGCGGCTGGCCCCGGCTCACTTGTCGGCCAACAACAATCTGGCTTTTATGTACCATCTTACCGGGGATATTCAGCGCGCCATATTGTATTATCACAAGGTGCTGGAATGCAACCCGGACCATCAGGCGGCAAAGCATATGCTTGCCGCGCTGACCGGTTCCGGGGCGGGCAGTTCGCCGGAATCGTATGTTCGGGATGTTTTTGATAATTATTCCGATCACTACGAGCAGAGCCTGGTCGTCGAGTTGGAATATAGTGTACCCACTACCCTCAGGAATCTGGTCGTCGGAGAGGCAACATGGCCAAAAAACTTCACCCAGGGATTGGACCTTGGTTGCGGGACCGGTCTTGGCGGTCAGGCCTTCAGGGAACTGGTTCAAACGATCGACGGGGTAGATCTGTCGAAGAAAATGATCGCCGTGGCAGAAACCAAGAAATGTTACCGGCAGCTGACTGCGGGTAATATTGCCACCTTTCTAAAAACCACCCAGGCTTGCTACGATTTTTATCTTGCCGCGGATGTCTTCGCCTATGTCGGTGAACTCACCGAAACTTTAACTCTTCTCAGACAGCGGGCCCATAAGGACGTCTTGTTCTGCTTTTCGACGGAGAACTGGAGCGGTGACGGTTTTTTCTTGCAGCAGACCGGAAGATTCGCCCACTCTCCCGCCTACATAGAGGAGGTGGCCCGGTCTACCGGCTGGACTGTTGCCGCCAGAGAAACAACTTCGCTCAGAAAGGAAAAAGGCAGCTGGGTGTCGGGAGATCTGTGGTTTCTGAGACTCCATGAGAAGTAATGATGGGAGGAAGCCCGGCTCTTTAAAAGGGTGGGGAGGAGAAAAATTCGACAGCTTGTCCCGTTTCAGGATGGAGAAATTGCAGATACGATGCATGAAGCATCATCTGGTCACCTTCTCGACCTGAGCCATAGAGGCTGTCGCCGACGATTGGTGCTCCCAGTCCCAAAGGGTGGGGATGCGCCGCGTGGACCCGGAGCTGGTGCGTTCGGCCGGTAAGCGGGGTAAACTCGATCCTGGTGGTTGCTTGCTGTGCAGCAAGTTTCTGCCATCTGGTTATGCCCATTTTCCCCCGTACCGGATCGTAGATCTGTCGGGGGCGGTTGTCGGGATCGAGTCGATAGGGGAGGTGTATCTCTCCGTCTGTGCCCTCAACGCAGCCCTCGACAACAGCGGTGTATTTTTTTATTACTCCCCGGTTTGCAAACTGATTTGACAGCTTTCGATGGGCTGTAGCAGTAACGGCAAAGACCATCAGCCCGGAGGTGTACATGTCCAGGCGGTGAACGGCCGGCTGTTCAATCATCTGAGGATAATGACGGCGCAATCTCGCTGCGGCGCAATCCTGCTTTTCCGGTCCCCTTCCCGGAACGGCGAGGAGTCCTCCCGGTTTGGTGATGACTACCAGGTCGCTGTCTTGATAAAGAATCGCTATATCTAATTTTCCATTCATTGTCTCGTTCGGTTAGTCTGTCTGCACTCCTCAAGCCCGCAGAGCATAAATCCCAGAATCGGCTCACATTTTTCGACGCAGGCAGAGGCGAAACTGCCATGCCGGTGTGACCCTGATTGATTTTCTCTGCCCCAGAAAAATTCACTGATGCCAAGTGGATAAAGATTGTTTCGCACTGCAAAATGCAGGAGTTTTGGTGCGCAGCAGTCCCCGGTACCTGTGGGAATCCCTTTGTTGCCGGAAAAGACTTCCCGAAGGTCGGCTGTCTTGCCTCGAAAATTGGTAAACCTGTAAAGATCCTGAATCTCACGCATTACAGTCCGGGAGAGCTGACGGCGCTCTTTTCTCTTCGCCAGCCAGTTGTATGAATGCGGTGTGTATCCGTCGATTGCCCGGCCCAATGCCTTGATGCTTTTTTCTCTTTCGATAGTCAGAGAGAGGAAAAGATCTATATCAAAAATCGGTGGCACCCAGCCTTCGACCAGCCAGCTGCCGTTATATTGCCCGGAAAAGGCATAAAGGATTCGGCTAGTTCCGTCCGTTTGCAAACATTCCATCACCCCGAACATCTTGCCTCTCTCCTCTCCAAAAAGCGAGTCTGTTGAGAAAGCGGCATGATTTCCAGGTGGTAATGAAAAGAGATCGATGGTCCCCAGCAAGTCCAACCGACCCATGAGGTCCTGGCAAAGAATTTGCGTATTACCGGGGCCGAGCCGATGATCTACGCCACATCTCTTACAAAAACCGCCAGTTCTGTGGATTGCCGGTTCGGTGACCGGGGATTGGTGTCTGCGCTTCATCCTGTCCGGAGATGGTTGTTGATTGTTCAGGGGGAGGTACTTTTGATTCGGGCAGTTGACCATACCTCGCTGGCAATGATCTGACCAGCCCTTTTTCCCTGCTCAGGTTCCCTTCTCTGCCAAAGAGAACCGCTGAATGGACACCCCGCTGAAACGGTTGCTTCCTGTAAGTGGATGAACGTGATACTATCACGGTCTTTGTCTCCTGCCTGGTTCTTCAGGTGGTGAGTGCATATAATATGGTTCGGATAATAAAGAGAGCATCTGACTCCCCACAAGGGGGTATACGTACGTTACGGAATACTTTCTCATAAAGAACAAGAAAATATTCCGTAACGTACTAATCGGTACCACAGAAACAGGTAAGGTTGTGCCTGCCGTTGGTTCCCGGTTTCTGTATAAAGCTGCCCTCACAACAGAGGATAAGATATATGACCAGTCGACCTGAAGCTGCGGGTGAAGATTTCCAACAACTAGGACCGGACCGGGTGCTGAATCTTGTCGAGAAGGCGCTGGGAATCCGTTGCAATAATCTGTTCAGGACATTGAATAGCTATATTAACCGGGTTTTTGAGATTGAAACGGTCGACAGGGTCCGGCTGGTGGTGAAATTTTACCGGCCAGGCCGCTGGTCAAGGGATGCCATTCTCGATGAACATAGATTTTTGTTTGACCTGGCCGCAAAAGAGATACCGGTGATCGCTCCTCTGATTTTTCCGAATGGCGAGACGGTTGCCGCGAGTGATAACCTGCTGTTTAGTGTCTTTCCGAAATGCGGCGGACGTAGTGTCGACGAATTCAACGATGAGCAGTGGCTGCAGCTCGGCCGACTTTTGGGTAGGGTGCACAAGGTCGGCGAGACCACCAGGGCCAGGCACAGGATTACCATGGCTCCCCACCGCTCGACGCGGGAACAACTGACCTATTTGCTGCAATCCACCTGCGTGCCGGCTGACTTGAAACCACCTCTGGAAAAGGCCGCCCTGGCGATTATCGCCGATATTCAACCATTTTTTACCGAGTCGACCAACATCCGTATCCATGGCGATTGCCACTTCTCCAATGTGATCAACAGACCTGGGGAATCATTTTATCTGATAGATTTCGATGATATGGCAATGGGTCCGCCGGTTCAGGATATCTGGATGCTGCTTCCGGGAGAGTTGGATGAATCGTTTGTCGAGCTTGATCTTTTCCTGGAAGGCTATGAAACCTTTTGTCCCTTTGACCGGAGAAGCCTGCGGCTGATCGAGCCGCTGCGAGCAATGCGTTTTATCCATTATATGGCCTGGTGTGCACATCAGGTGGAAAGGGATGGAATAACCAGGGCCCTGGAAGGTTTTGGCTCGCCGGAATACTGGCAAAAGGAGATTGACGACCTCGTCGATCAACGACAACGAATTGCTGAAGCCCGTCTGCCTTCCGGCAACATGCTTTGATTGGTGGAGAGAGATAGGGCGTCCGCGGATAATTCGGTCACCTGAGCCATATTCTCTTGAAAAAGTTTATATTGTGCTGTTTCGCGACTTTGATCAACCGGCGAAAGTTGAGATTGTAACATCTGGAGAGTGAGGTGATTTCCTTTCTCTTCAAATAGATACGTGGCCAGGGGATTGGAAAAGGCATGGCTATGGCAACGATATTGGCGTGATCGGGAACAGGAAGATAGAGACAACCCTCGAAATAATCGGCCAGAATTGTTTTAATTTCAGCGAGCCGCACCCCGTCGTCGCTCCATAGATTGCAGCTGAGAACTCCGTCCGGGGCAAGTGCTTCGGCACAAAGACTGAAAAAATGCTCCGAATACACTGTGGCTGCCATGCCCCGGTCGTCAAAGGCATCGATGAGAATGAGATCGTATTTTTTGTCACTGCTGTCTTGCAAAAAGCTGCGACCGTCCGCACAGTACACGGAGAGCTGATTGTTGTCCGGCAGGTGAAAAAAATCTTTGGCGATGGTGATCAGTTGCGGTGCATAATCGACAGCGTCTATTTGACATTGAGTAAAATGATGCAGGAAAAATCGGATCAATGACCCGGCACCGATGCCGACAATGAGAATATTTTTCAGTGTGGCCTTGACCAGCAGCGCGGCAGCCATATAACGTGTGTATGATAAAACCAGGTCATGGGGATTGGCCAGCGACATGCGACCCTGGAGGGAGCGGGCTCCGAAATAGAGAGAGCGGTGGTCTCCCGAATCCTCGATTTCAACAAGATAATCATTCCAGTATCCCGTGTAGACCAGCCGGCCGGTATTCGGTGCCATAGCTCAACGATTCTCATTCAAGGAAAACAGCAGGTGTCAAGACAATTTAATCTTCTTGGCCAAAAACATTTCAAAAGGAAGTATGTAGGCAAATTGGTCAGGGATTCTGCACTTTCCAGCGGCAAAGTCCTTGACGGCTTGTTTTTTTTTCTGGCATACTACTATTATACACAAGACGAGGCAAAGGATGTCCACACTGTCGGAGGAATCACTCTTGGGAACAAAAGAGAAGAAGAAAAAGATTCTGGTCATGGATGATGAGGACATGGTCGGAGATATTGCCTGCCAAATGCTTGAGTATCTCGGATTTGAAGCAATACGGGTATCAGATGGTGCCGATGCCGTATCGTTCTATAAAAAGCAACGTGATGCCGGCGAACCCTTTGCCGCGGTGATTATGGATCTGACCATTCCAGGCGGCATGGGCGGGAAGGAAGCCGTTTCCGAGATTCTGAATATCGACCGCGAAGCGAAGGTGTTTGTCTCGAGCGGCTACTCGACTGATCCGATCATGGTTAATTTCCGGGACTATGGCTTCGCCGGGGGCATTGCCAAACCGTTTGATCTGGCAGCCATGCAAAAGATCCTCTCCTCCGTCCTCTAACAATCCGAATTCTGCAAAAAAAGGTGAGGGACGTGTCTTTTGACTGACTCCGCCGGCAAATATATCTACCTTACCACGGTTGTGACCTTCTGCTCCCTTTATGCAGCGCAACCGATCCAGCCGCTGTTTCAGGACGAATTCCTGCTCACCGATTTTCAGGCAATTCTGTTTACCACGCTGATGATGGCACCCCTCGGGGTGGCCCCGCTGTTCTATGGTTATCTCCTTGAGTCCTTTTCGGCAAAAAAGCTGGTCCGGGCAGCCCTCTTTCTTCTCGGTATCCTGGAGATCTTCTTTTCCCTTGCCGGAGATTACTTTACTCTTCTTACCATACGGGCAGTTCAGGGACTGATGATTCCGGCGATTCTTACCTCGATCATGAGTTATATAAGCTATTCCTCCTCAAAGGACAAGGTACAGCATGCCATCGCGGCGTATATCGCGGCAACCATTCTGGGCGGCTTTCTTGGACGTTTTCTCTCCGGTCTGTGTACGGATTTATTTGGCTGGCGGTTTTTCTTTTTTGTCCTGGGGCTCTTGCTGCTGCTGAACTGTTATCTTTTAAAAAGCATGGTCAGGGATGCCAAGATGCATTACGCCAGACCGAAGCTCGGCGAGATCGTTGCGCTTTTAAAGGCCAAAGAGTTTTTCTGGCTTTACACGTCGATCTTCTGTCTTTTTTTCGTCTTTGCCGCACTGATGAATTTTCTTCCCTTTGAGCTGAAAAGGATTAACCCCGGCTATGGAGAAACCGGAATCGGTCTCCAGTACCTCGGCTACAGTATGGGTATCCTGGTCTCCCTGAATACCCGCAGAATTATCAATCGGTTCGGCAACGAATCGGATGCCATTGGTGCGGGGATTCTCGTCTTTGGCACGGGCATCCTCTTTTTCATGGTCGAAAACTATGTGGTGATGTTCATCACCATGTTTGTTTTCTGTGCCGGACTCTTCACCGCTCACTCCCTTCTGTCCGGCTTTGTCAACAAACTGGCCCGGCAGAACAAGGCTATCGCCAATGGCCTCTACATCTCTTTTTATTATACCGGCGGTACGCTGGGGTCGGTCCTGCCTGGTGCTATTTTTCACAGCTTCGGTTGGCACGCCTTCCTTGTCCAGCTTTTTTTTATGATCTGTCTTGCTCTCTTTTTAACAAGACGGCTGAAAGCCGCGGTGGCAACCATGGAAGCAGCAGAGGCGGCTCAGCTTTGAACATCATCTTCAATAACCAGCATCTTTTTCCACAGGCCGCGTCGATAACGCAGGGCAGCGACCAGAAACAGAACACTGACGAACACCAGCACCCAGAGCCAGGCAGTGGTGATGGTGATCTGGAAATATTCAATCCCGAAGTACACCGGCAGAACAAGACAAATAGGGGAGACAAGAGCGATGGCCAGCATCATGAACCGGGTATCGCCCGCGCCGCGCAGGGCGCCGCTGAACACCATATACAGCGCGTCGAAAAAAAGATAGGCGGCGACGATTCGCAAAAGACTCTTACCATAGTTGAAGACCAGCAATCGGGATGGCGTCTCTGGTTCTGATACCAAAAAAGGAGTGAGGACCAGATCAGGAGCCAGCAGAAAGAGAATATCGATCAACAGGATATAGACGATGAGCAGCTGGCAGCCGCTCCGGACATAGGTCGCGGCAAGCGCCGGTTTTTTCTCTCCCAGGGCCTGGCCGACCAAGACGCTCATGCCCTGGGACACCCCCATGGAAGGCATAAAGGCCAAGGCATTGATGGAAAGCACAATATTGGTCGCCGCCAGTTCGTCTCTGCCGATGCGGCCGACGAGCAGGATAAACAGGGTAAAGGCCAGGATGTCCATAGTAAACTGGAGTGAACCCGGCACTCCGAAACGCATCAATCTGATGAAAATGGTTCGATCAAACCTGCGGTGGGAGAGAACCCCGAATCGGCTATCGTTTTTTCTGGTGAAGATCAGGCCGGAGAGGAACAGGACATTAATTCCCCAGGCCGCCACCGTGGCGATGGCGGCACCCTGTATGCCAAGCTGCGGCAGACCCCATCGACCGAATATGAGGGCATAATCGAGAGGAATATTAAGGAAAACACCTAAAAAAGTAATGACCATAACCGGCCTGGTGAGACCCCTGCCGGTAAAAAAAGTGGCCAAAGTGACCATGGCTACATGAAGGACCGAACCCTGGCAGAGGATGGAAAAATAGATTTCCTCGAGTTGGCGGACATCCTCCTGGTGACCGGCCAGGATGAAAATGGGGCTGGTGGCAAATATGGCCAGCAGCAGAAGAATGAGTCCGGAAAACAGGGTAAAATAGATGCCCTGCCAGAGCACGACCCCTATTTTTTGGTGATCTCCTCTGCCGGTATATTGGGCGATGAAAACCCCGGCATATCCTCCGACTCCGCCGAAAAAAGCGATAAAAAGGTAGGAAGTGATGCCTGCCGGCAGTGCTGCGGAGATGGCGTTAATCGAATAATTGGCAAGAAAGACCCGATCGGTGAACTCCATGACTGTGGTTGCCGACAGGCTGATTACCAGCGGCAGGCAGATCCGCAGTACTTCCCGATAGCGGCGGGACTGCATCGATTGTTTGAGAGATTCAGGCATCATTTGCGATAGTTGCATCAAAAAGGTACGTCATGGGAAAAAGGTCGTGGCAGGATCCTGTTCATACACCAAGGTCACGACACTGCCTAAAGCAAAATTAACGGCACTCGTGCATCTGTACAACGATGGAACAAATAATCATCGAGCATGAAAAATGCACGGGCTGCGAGGTCCGGTCGAGCATATTGGCACTAGGCGATGGATTTTGCTGACAACACGTAAAATTGTAATATCCCGAATCCTCAGCTTGACCCAACATTGATCAACATGTTTTATACAGCAGAAGGATAATCTCAGTGGCGAGAATTATTTTTGCCGGAGAATACTATTCATCTCAGAGCAGGGAGGCTCAAACATTGGCTGGTTCGGATCAATTGCGATTTATTGTCTTCTCGTTTGGATTTAAATATGGTGATCCTGTTGATGTGAACATGATCCTGGATGTACGCTTTCTGCCCAATCCGTATTGGGTTGGGGAACTGCGCCACAAGACCGGAAAGGAGCGGGATGTAGCTGACTATGTTCTGCAGAGCAGGGCCGGGGAGTCCTTCTTGGGCCATCTTCTACCTTTACTGGGATTTCTTGTGGAACAGAACGAGGTTGCCGGCAAAGAAACAATCCGACTGGCCATAGGCTGTACCGGAGGAAGGCATCGATCGGTAGCTATAGCCGAAAGGATTGCCGATTATCTGGCATCACTCCCAGTCGCGCTCACCGTCTTTCATCGGGACATTGACAAAGACGGTGGGAGCAAGGATTGATTGGCAGGGACTCGTCTGCTGACTTGTCTTAAAATTTTCAAACAGGTTGTGGAATTTCTATCTACTTCTCTTCTGTCGGTTGCATACTTTTTACCCAGGGCGATCGATATCTCTTTGTTGTTCGATACTCTCCTGGTAAGAAATATATCATTATATCGATGTCTTATCTGTTTTTTTCTTGTCTGGCATTGCACTTGCTATAATTAAAGTAAAAGATGACAGCTCTCAGAGCCAATTCTGCACCGACAGCAATTACCAAAAGTGCTTGGCTACGCCGAGTAAAGTAACTGGAAACAAAACAAGGAGAACAGATATGAAAAAGCAACTCTTAACACTGGCCCTCATCCTCGGACTTGCAGCAGCAACTACCGCTTCGGCGCACTGGAATAGAGGTGGCGGCGGCTATGGCGGTCGCGGCGGCTATGGCACCTGTTGGCAGACACAGGGCAGGATGCAGGGGCCGATGCAGGGAAGGATGTTCCAGCAACTGGATCAGGCAACTCAGGAGAAACTCCAGCAGTTTTTTAAAGACACCCAGCCGCTTCACAAAGAAATGGCCATGAAGCGAGCAGAAAAACAGGCCCTGCTGCGAAGCGATACACCGGATGCAAAGGCGGTTGCCAAGGTTACCGGCGAGATGTTTGATCTTCGAGCGGCCCTGCAGCAAAAAGCGGCCCAGGCAGGAGTCGATCAGTATATGGGCTACGGTCGGATGGGCTTTGCAGGTCGAGGGCCCGGAGCCTGTATTGGACCAAATATTAATCAGGATATGGGACCCGGCATGGGCATGATGAACAGCGTACCGCAGCAATAAAGTAAGTAGTTTTAAATCACTCCTCCCTACCCTGTCCGCAGCTTTTCATCTCCACCCGCAAGATGATCCTGCCGACAGGGTATTTTTATTTCTGCACGGAAATCTCCTTTTTTGTCAATGGTGAATATGGTAAGGAAAAATAGTGTCCTCTTGTCCCCCTCTACCGACAGGTGTGCAATATGAAAATCTTCTCCATCCCATGCTCATTTGACAACTATGGATATCTTATCGTTTGTGAAGAAACAGGTGAAACAGCCGTAATCGATCCGGCCGAATTTTACCCTATCTTTCGCCAAATTGAACGAGACGGCCTGCAATTGCGGGCAGTGTATTGCACCCATCACCATGCCGATCATATCGGCGGGCTGGAAGAACTGCTTGGCGAATTTCCCGGACTTCTGGTTTATGGCCATGAAACCGATAAAAGAAGTATTCCGGGGATGAATCGTTCTCTTGCTGCCGGCAGCAAAATACACATCGGCAATATTGAGGGCCAGGTCATCCATACCCCCGGCCATACCATCGGAAGTATCTGCTATCTGCTTGAAGATTCGATCTTTACCGGTGATACTCTTTTTGGCGCCGGTTGCGGCAGACTCTTCGAGGGGAGTCCGAAACAGATGTATGACTCCTTAAATTCCGGTATTAAACCATTACCGCCTGGGACCAGAGTATATTTCGGTCACGAATACACCCTTCAGGACCTTAAATTTGCAAAATTTATCGAGCCGGACAACGAGGCCGTCAACAGACGCCTCGAACAGACCACGGCAGACAGAGACAAAGGATTGTTGACCACGCCTTCGACCATGGAGCTTGAGTGTGCAACCAATCCTTTTCTGCGTTGTCAAGCGGAAGGCATAATCAGGAGTGTCTCTGAGAAATTTTCCGGTGAGGCTCTTGATCCACTTTCGGTCTTTACTGCTATTCGCCGACTGAAAGATAGTTTTTAGCAGCCAAAGCGTTTTCCTCCCAGATCGTTTTCCTGCAGGTACTATCTGCCTGTTGTATCTCATTGCATTAGAGAATCTGCAGTGAGGACATGGAATCTCAAAACCTCGTTGACCTTCAAACGATAATCGGCTAGATGTCACTGAACCGGATCTGTTTCATCGGCGATGAATCTCCGGAAGGATGATGTACGGGGGGCAATGCCGGTTATTTTTACCCATCCGACAGCTATTAACTACCACTACTGCGTAACATTTTGGGAGGAATTGAAGATGAAAAAGCTCTTGATGGCCGCACTGCTCTTCACCTTTGCTGTTTTACCACCATTCACGGTGCAGGCAACAACCATTTCGGTCAGCCAGTTCGTTGAACATCCGGCCCTCGACGCCGTACTGCAGGGTTTTCAGGACTATTTGCAGGAGAAGGGGATCGAAGTTACCTACAATATCCATAATGCCCAGGCCAACATGGGCACGGCTACCCAGATCGCCCAGCAGATGATCGGCGAAAAAGCCGATCTGCTCATGGCCATCGCCACTCCCTCCGCCCAGACATGTGTTCAGGCCCTGAACAAGGCCCCTGCCGATTTGAAGCGTCCTTTCCTGTTCACCGCGGTAACCGATCCGGTCGCAGCCGGCCTGGTAAAGGATCTGCAGCATCCTGATCCGGGGATAACCGGGGTCTCCGATCTTTTGCCCATCGAGGAACATATCAGGATGGTGCTGGCCTATAAGAGCGATATTAAAACACTGGGTTTGCTCTATAACGCTGGAGAGGCCAACTCAAAAGCGACCATCGCCTCGATCAAGGCCCTGAGCGGTAAATTTGGTTTCGAGACGGTTGAAGCCACCGCTTCGAAGACCGCCGATGTCTACCAGGCGGCAAAAAGTCTGGTGGGCAGGGTCGATGCCGTATTCATTCCCACCGATAACACTATCGTCTCCGCCCTCGAATCGGTCATCAAGGTGGGAGTGCAGAACAAGCTGCCGATTTTTGCCGCCGATGTGGATTCGGTAAAAAGAGGTGCCGTTGCGGCGATGGGATTTGACTATTACAAGCATGGCTATCAGACCGGAGCGATTGCCGAAAGGATTCTGAAAGGAGAAAAACCAGAATCCATTCCGGTTCAGTTCCAGAAAGATCTGCAGCTGCATATCAATGCCAATTACTCCAGACAGATGGGACTTACCCCACCTGAAGCCCTGCTGAAGAAAGCAACCAAGGTCTACGAGTAAGGCTGACAAAAAATCATGACTTTTTATGCAGCACTTGGGGCCGTCGAACAGGGTTTTGTCTACGGTATAATGGTTATCGGGGTGTATCTCACCTTTCGAATCCTTGATTTTCCCGATCTCACCGTCGATGGCAGTCTGCCGCTTGGGGCCGCCATCTCGGCGGTGGCGATCACCAAGGGGGTTGATCCCTATCTCTCTCTGTTGTTTGCCCTGGCCGGTGGTTTTGTCGCCGGCATGGTTACCGCTTTCTTGAATACCAAATTCAAGATTCTTCATCTGCTCGCTTCGATCCTGACCATGATAGCTCTGTATTCCATCAATATCCGTATCATGTCCGGGCCGAATGTAGCTCTTCTCGGAGTCGATACAGTATTTGATCCGGTCACGCGACTGGGCGTTCCGGCCCATTTCGCTGGGGTAATTGTATTCGGGGCCTTTGCTCTTTTGGTCCTCATCTTCATCATCTGGTTTCTCAGCACCGAGCTGGGCCAGGCAATCCTTGCCACCGGCGATAATCCGCAGATGATCAGAAGTCTCGGTGTCAATACCAACACCATCATTATCCTTGGGGTTGGGCTGTCAAACGGCCTCGTTGCCCTCAGCGGGGCGCTGGTTGCCCAGAATCAGGGTGCTGCCGATGTCGGGATGGGCATTGGAACCATTGTCGCAGGACTCGCCTCGGTCATTATCGGCGAGACGGTCTTTGGCTGCAAGACCATGGCAAGAGCCTTTATCGCTGCCCTGCTCGGCTCGATTGTCTACCGTCTGGCCATTGCCCTCGCTCTCGGTCTGGAACTTGGAAATTTCCGTTTCAACCCAAGTGATTTGAACCTGATTACGGCGCTTTTGGTAATCGGTGCCCTCATCACACCTAACCTCAAGAAGAGATTGATTCAGCGGTGATCAGTTTAGAGAACATTGTGAAGTATTTTCACAAGGGAAGCGTTAACGAGGTCTTTGCCCTGAACAATATCGATCTGCAGATCGATGAAGGGGATTTCATTACGGTTATCGGCTCCAACGGCGCTGGTAAATCAACCCTGCTGAATTGTATCGCCGGTGGTTTTTTCCCCGATTCCGGGCGGATAACCATTGCCGGTCACCATGTTACCGGCTGGCCGGAACACAGGCGGGCCAGTCTGATCTCGCGGGTCTTTCAGAATCCGCTGCTCGGTACCTGTCCCTCGGCGACGATTGAACAGAACATGGCTCTTGCTGGGTTACGCGGCAAAAAAAGGGGGTTGGCAAGGGGGGTCAAAAACCGGGACCGGGATCATTTCCGCATTGCACTAAAGCGATTGGGCCTTGGACTGGAAAACCGCCTGCTCGACAAGGTGGGGCTGCTCTCCGGTGGACAGCGCCAGGCCTTGACTATGCTTATGGCGACGATGATCAAGCCGGAGGTCCTGCTCCTTGATGAACATATAGCCGCCCTCGATCCGAAAACTGCCAGCCAGATCCTGACTCTGACCCAGGAAATTGTCAAGAGCCAGAAGCTGACCACCCTGATGATCACCCACAACATGAAGCATGCCATCAGCTTCGGCAACCGGCTGATCATGCTGCATCAGGGCAGGATTCTTCTCGATCTGCACGGCAGGGAAAAGGAGAACCTGACGGTAAAGGACCTGCTTGAACAGTTTTATAGGGCCCAGGGAGAAGAATTGGCAATGGATTCCCTCCTGCTGAGCTGAAGAGGGGTGTCAGGAGCCAGTCCCTGTCCGATTCGCGGTACCGGTATTCGTGCCGTCCTTGCTAAATAGTCTGGCGAGCCGATCATGGACAGATCCAGAGCGCTGTTTTTTGCAGTTTGTTGAGCAGTTTCGATGTCGTCCCCCCGACTAGATTGAAATCCTTCATCAGGCCATGTTCCTGGCCATGTAAGCCTACGGCAACCGCCGCATACCCGCCTTTTCCTGCCTCACCAAGAATCGGCCCGGGCACGGATAGGCCCCAGGTTGATTTCCGATCGATACGTTCTGCGGCGATTTCATGCTCGTGCAGGATCGACTCGGCTCGTTTGAAGAGTTCCTCAGGATTCGTACCGATACCGTTGCTGACATGAAAGAGGGTAATTTTATGGTGCTCCTGGGCGGACAGGATATAACCGACATGATCCGTGGCTCGGTCGGCGTCGCTTGAACCATCGAGGCAGAGCAGTACGTTTTTCCTGCTCATGTCTGTTTCGGGGCAGATCCACAGGGGCGAGGTGCAACAGCTGTCTTTGATCATTATCTGGGCAATCTCATCGGCCGGTTTTTCGAAGACCCACTGTAAGGTGTAGGATGCCCGCTGTCCGAGGATAATGGCATCATAGAGCCCCTTGGTTCCTTCCGTCAGGATGTCTTTCACCTTCCCGTAGCGCTCGGCTACGGTCTTGGTTATCATCTGGTCAACTGCCATCCTGCTCTTGCCCAGCATGGCGATTGCCCGGTCAATTGATCTCCTGGCTCCGACGGTAAGCTGACCCTGGACCTTATCATCCGGGTGGGCCCACATAGTGGACAGTGTATTGGCCGTGCCATTTCCGTCTGTTCTGCAGATATGCAGGAGTGTCAGCCGGTGTTCCGACATCTCCTTAAAAAAAGAGCAGATAAACCGAACTCCATAAAGATGTTCGACATCATTGCTGATGGTGACGAGGAAATGTTTGTTCATAAATTCTTTTTTACCGGAGGATAAAAGATGAACAGGTCAGCTGGTAAAATAATACGATCCTCCTGCCAATGCAACCTGGTAACGAGGGCTTGGTGACAGAGGATTGAAGTGTATTATGTTTTCATGTGCGGGGCGATGGTAATTGATATTTGTTGACGATACCGGATAAGGCTGCGGTACAACAGACGGGATAGCAAAGATATAATTCTTGTTGGGACTTTGATGTATGGGGTTGAGCTTGCCTGGTTTAAACGGTTGCGCAAAGCATTATGACGGGCCGGTATCCGATCATTTTAACGGGGAACATTTCTTCAATCCCGGAAAACCATTGACCAAGGGACTGGGTGCGTTTCTCAAATGGCGATTCACCTCGAAAAAGCCAGTGTGGCCGGAATACTCCGATCTGGCAGATTATGATCATCCACCTAAGAGGGTCGACGGGGATCGGCTGCGAATCTCTTTTGTCGGTCATGCCACGGTTTTGATGCAGACCCAGGGGCTGAATATCCTTACTGATCCCATCTGGGCAGAGCGGGCAAGTCCCGTTACGTGGGCAGGACCCCGGCGGGTTCATCCCCCCGGGATCAAGTTTGACGATCTGCCACCCATTGACGTTGTGCTGATCAGCCATAATCACTATGACCATCTCGATCTCTACTCTCTTGCACGGTTGCAGAACCATTCCAGACCGCGAATTATCGTACCGCTTGGCAATGATCGGCTTCTTGCCGATAACAAACCACCAATACTTTGCCAAGGCTACGATTGGGGTGATGCCGTACAGCTTTCGGATGCGGTGACCGTTCACCTGGTGCCGATGCACCATTGGTCGGCAAGGGGGATGTTTGATCGCAACCGGATGTTATGGGCGGCTTTTGTTGTTGCTACTCCCGGCGGCAACATCTACTTTGCCGGGGACAGCGGTTACGGGGAAGGCGACTGTTTCCGTGCGGCCAAAGACAGGTTTGGATCCTTTCGATTGGCTATTCTGCCGATTGGTGCGTACGAGCCGCGCTGGTTTATGGCCTATGGCCACATGAATCCCGAGGAATGTATCCGCGCCTTCGAAGACCTTGGACATCCCTGGACTCTGCCTATTCATTACCGGATGTTTCCCCTTGCCGACACCGATTATGCTGCTCCCCTCAAGGCATTATGGGTGGCAATGCAAAACCATCCGGCGGCAGAAGGCAGGATCGTACCGCTGATACCGGGAAAGAGGTGGTTTGTGACCAAGTGACTGGCCTGCTATTATCTGGTGTTTCTTGCCTTTTTGTGGTCCCAACTCATCTGATTGGCGATCGAAGGTACAGTCATTGCCGGTTCCGTCGGTTTGGGTTCAGCTGATCCGCTGGTCCTAGGCGTAACTCCAGAGCCGGTATTAGTCTCCAATTTTCCCATCCTACCAAATGACACCTTGACAATGGTTGTTGCTAAATTGCACAATGAGAAAGGAATATCGCCAGAATAACTGACTATCAATACCCTGGGATGTAGTTTCTTTAATGCCTAAGATTGCCAAAATTCCTCTTCCCCAGCAGGCGCCCCGTCTTTTTCTTTTGACAATGTTCAGGCGGCAAAAGGGATTTACCCTTCTCGAGTTGATGATTGCTGTGGCAATTTTCGGAGTTCTGGCCGCCATTGCCTTGCCAAATTATTGGCATTATCTCGAAACGACACGCTACGCAGTGGTAATCACCGAAATGAGGCAGATCGATAGACAGGCGAAAATGTTTTTTATCGCCAACAACAATTATCCCGATACCCTTGCCCAGATCGGTTACGGCAATCTCAAGGATCCCTGGGGAAATTCATACCAGTATCTGAACATCCAGACCGCTGCAGGCAAGGACCAGGCGAAGATTCGCAAGGATCATAGTCTGCATCCGGTAAATAGTGATTTTGATCTCTACAGTATGGGGCCGGATGGCAAATCAGCACCGCCTTTTACCGTCAAAGTCAGTCTTGATGATATAGTCCGCACGCAGGACGGTGCATTTATCGGTCGTGTCTCTGATTATTAAAAGAAGGAAGTTATGGAACAGGGAACAGCATTTCTAAAGAGCAGGATTGCCAGACGTTTTTGTCTCCTTTTTATACTTTGTGCTTTTGTGCCGACTGTAGCCCTTGTCGAGTTTTCGTATGACAAGGTTGTCGATCAACTGGAAAAACAGAGTCTGATCCGTTTGAAACGGGAAGCGAAAGCTTACGGGTTGGCGCTTTTCGACAGAATGATCAGGATAGACAATGACTTACAGGCCATCGGCAGGAACGTTCAGTTGGATCGCCAAGATTTTTCCGAGATCGAGCAAATCTATGGCAAAGATCTGGGACAACTGTTTGTCGGCATTTCTCTGATAACCGGATCCGGGAAGCTGGTGCCGATCTTTGGCCAATTAAACGAACCTGCATTGGCGGAACTTGTGACAACAGATATACTTTCCCGGGACAAACCTTTCATTCTGACCCAACCTCTCTCTGGAAAGAGTGGCCGGGTCTTTTTCGGGGTCAATATCAAAAGAGACCGGAAAATCTCATTCTCGCTCGTAGGGGAAGTTAAACACGAACATTTCTGGGGAGTCGGATCAGAAACTCTCCTGCCGCCCATGACCGATCTGTCGGTCTATGACAGTAACGGAAACAACCTTATTGGCAACGAGAATTCTCTTACCGGACGATATCGGGACCTGCCGGCGCAATATAGTTCGAAAGAGCCCGGGGTTTATCGGTTTGAGAAGGATGATAAGGTTGTTTTCGCCAGCACAACTAATCTTTTTATCGAATCGCGCTTTCAGAAGACGGGTTGGATAATCATTCTCAGTCAGGCGAGACATGATATGATGTCTTCCCTGGATAGCTTTAAGCGGTCCTTTCCCCTGGTCATGCTGCTTTTACTCTTAGTCATACTCTACCTTTCAGTTGTCTTTATAAGAAAGAATCTGGAACCGATGGAAAAGCTCAAGGCCGGAACTAGACGTATCGCTGCGCAGGATTTCTCGACAATAGTTGATATCAAGAGCAATGACGAATTTGAAGAGCTTGGAGAGTCTTTCAACGAAATGGCCCTTAAGCTGGAAAATCAATTTCAGGCGCTGACTATGGTGGGCGAGATTGAGAGGGCGATTCTCTCCTCTTTTGATCGGTCGAAAATTCTTGCAACCACCCTGCATGGTTTCATGGAATTTTTCCATTGCGATCTGGTTCTCCTGGCAAAGAACTCGGCAACCTCAGCGGACCATGTCAAGGTCTATGTCACCGAGGGCCGGAGAAAAAACGATCCCCGCATGGATTATTTCATTTTAAATGAGGGGGAGCAGGAGAAGCTTTTTGTAGATACCGATCATTTTATTTTGAGCGAAAACGAATCCAGGCCGAGCTTTCTTGCAAGAATTGATGGCGACCAGTTTGCCGATCTTCTCTGTCTGCCCCTGAAGGTTGAGGGTACAATAAACCGTGTGCTGCTATTGGGGTGGAAAAAGAATCACCTCATCAGGGATGATGAGATAAAGCGGGCCCGGCAGATAGCCAATCAGCTGGCCATTGCCTTAAACAATTCCAGGCTTATGGAAAATATGGAGAATCTGGCAATGGGCACCGTTGAGGCCCTGGCCAGGACAGTGGACGCGAAGTCGAAGTGGACCGCAGGTCATTCTGAACGGGTCGCTGTGTTGGGCGGCAGGATCGCAAAAACCATGGGGATAGCGGCGAAGGAGATAGATACCATTACCAGGGGGGGGCTGCTCCATGATATTGGCAAGGTGGGTATCCCGCTGGCGATTCTTAACAAACCGGATAGCCTGGATGAGAGAGAAATCGGTGAAATCAGAAATCATCCGGCAATTGGTGCAAAAATTCTCGAACCCATCAAAGCCTATCAGGATATTCTTCCTCTCGTAATCCACCACCATGAAAAATATGACGGCTCGGGTTATCCGGATGGCTTAAAGGGTGAAGAAATTGATATCAGGGCGCGGATTCTCACCGTCGCCGATGTCTGGGATGCACTCGTCTCTGATCGGCCTTACCGGGCGGGGTGGATTCATGACAGAGCCAAGAAAATGATAATCGACGGTTCCGGGACGCATTTCGATCCTCAGGTCGTTGAGGCGTTCCTGGCTGTTATGGCCGATGCGTGACAGGGAAGACCTTTAGCTGTTCAAGAGAGCCGTCCAGTCCAGCCCGGTAAAACTGTGGTGCAGCAGATGGTCGTCATCTTCCAGACGGACCTTAAGATTGGCAAAGGTCGCTTCTGCCAGGGGCGTAACAATTGCCGGAGGAGTTACCGTATCTTTTCTACCGATGACTACCAGGGTTGGGATCTGCAGCGGCATGTCCGGTGGGCGGTATCCGGCAAAGTTCAAGGCTGGAGCCAGGAGAATGAGTCTTGCTACCTTCTCCGGCTGCTGTGCGGCATAGCAGGCAGCCATCAGACCGCCGAAACTCGAGCCAATGAAAATAAGATGCTTCTGGTTACGGCAGATTTCTTCAAGCTGATGGAGTCGATTTTCCAGGGACCCTGTAAAATTCGGGCAGCTGACCCCGGGAAAGTGCCTGGCGAAAAAACGCCCTTTCGTCCCGCGCCCAGAAGAATCCAGGCCATGAAGGAAATAAATTGTGTTGTTCATCTCAAACCTCAAAAAGGTGGAAGCACCTGCTCCTTGTTGGAAAGAACGGCGAGAGCCGGGTAAAAAGAGCATTGAGTCGGCAAGCCGTCGTGAAGGTGTACTGCGTTTTCTACTGAAAAAAGAAGACAGCGGCAATTGTTTTCCGCAAGGAAAAGGGAGGAAGAGGGAACAAAAATGCGGATAGCGGCTGACGGCCGCTATCCGCTCGAAGTGTGCACAATTCTTCTTGAGCTGTTCTGTTAGTTGATGGTGATCTTTTTCGCGACCTGGTCCTTTGGTTTCGGAATCTCCAGCTTGAGGATACCGTTGGCATAGTTGGCTTTGACACTGTCGCCGTTCACCTCAAAAGGCAGACTGAAAGTGCGTTCGAATTTGCCGTATCTCCTCTCCCTGCGATAATAATTTTCTTCCTTGATTTCCTGGTTACTTTTTTGTTCGCCCCCGAGGGTAACGAGTTTCCCTTTGATATCGACAGTGATATCCTCTTTATCCATTCCCGGAAGTTCGGCATTGATGAAGATGGCATCATCCTTCTCAAAAATGTCGACCTTAAGTTCTTGACTTTCCAACAAACTTGCCGGTCTTCCGCTGAATGCCACGGGGCTGAAGAAATCGTTGAACAGGTCATCGAATATGCCGACGCCTCTGTTTGTCCGGGTACTGAGTCTTTGGTTTGGGTTATAGCGTACGAGGTTCATAACATTCTCCTTTGGTTGATTGTATCCGTACTGCAGACCTTTTCTCGTTGTATCGTGATTTTTATCTTTATCTCTGTGCTTGAAATGGTAATAATTGATTAAGGAATGTCAATAATAAAAATATTACTTTTTATGAAATATATTAAAAGTAACATTATGAATGAGCGCGAAAGGAGTTTGCGGCCGTGGTAGACAAAAAAAAACATTTGATTTATCTGCAGGTTACCGAGGAAACTGCTGCTGATCTGCGGGGCAGGCAGTCGGTGAGGACCACATTCAGACTATCGGAAAGGGCCATTGAGGCCCTGAGTGTTCTGGCAGGTCAGCTGGGAATAAAACAAAAGTCGCTCTTCGATCATCTGATAGAAGATACCCAGACCCTGAAAATGATCGCCAAAGAGGTGGATAGCTTCGGCAGCCGGATGCAGAGGATTGCCAAGACCTATGTCGTTTCGAGAAAAACGCTGGAAAACCTGGAAAGAGTGTCGGTGCAGTACGATACTCCGCGGGATGCCCTGGTAGAATATTCAATCGAAAGAATCCTGCCATTATTGACCAGGGAAAAGGAAAAGCATGCAAAACGTAAACTGCTTCTGGATGGACTGCGTGAATATCTCCGGACTGGCACCGCTCTGCTGGTAAAGGCGGAGAAGAACCTTGATCATGATGATCCCGTTTTTCTGGAAATCCAGAATATGATCAGGGTGGTAAACCATTGTTGCCATGATCTGGAACAGGTCGTTGAGAAAGGTAAAAAAATCGAAAAATTCTAAGCGTGCCGGGTAACTCCGGTTTGCCGAAAGGCCTCTTCTCGCCGGTAAACGGGATTGAGTCTCTTGTGGGGAGGTACGTTAAAGATTACCAGACCAAGTCCGGAGGACTTCTTCAGTGGAAGAGAAATAAAACATTGCCAGAGGTGCCGTCATACGATAGGATTCCCTGCAGTATATTACCAAAATGTAATAAGTCATCATTGATGGACTTGCAAAAACCTTTAACAAAGGGATGGCTAAGTAAAAAACTTCAGATTCGAGGCGGGCAAATTTTCAATCATTTCCAAGTACCTCTTGTACGTCGAAATGATTGAAAATTTGTGACAACAAAGAAGGTGAAGATTTCTATGCCCTTTGGGTAGTTTTTACGACGCCATCATCATTGCTATTCGTTGAGGGAAATATGATGGTGCGTAACCTGCCGCTTGTCTTCTGTCTTTTTTTGCTTGGCGCTTGTGCCCGGCAAGCCCTGCCTCCAGTCAGTTTCACAGTCCCGGAGCAAAGGATCGATTATCTCAGTGAGGTGCAACCGATTCTGGTCAAGAGGTGTGTGGTTTGCCACAGCTGCTATAATTCCCCCTGCCAGCTGAAGCTCAGTTCTTTTGAGGGACTTGATCGGGGAGCCAGCAAGAAGGCTGTTTATAATGCTTATCGACTGACTACCATGGATCCGACCAGGCTGTTCATCGATGCCGGGAGCACAAAGGAATGGCGGGGAAAGGGCTTTTATAGCGTCACAGAGAACAGTGCATCATGTGGACTGAATAATTCCATAATGATACAGTTGCTCGCCTATAAAAACCAGGTCCCGATCCGGGACAAGGATGAATTTCATCCGGAGGCCGAAGACCTCACCTGTGCTCAGTCCGGGGAAGAACTGGGCAGCTATCTGAAAAAACATCCGAACCGCGGAATGCCATTTGGCTTTCCTCCCCTTGCCGTCGATGAGTTCAATATAATTGCCGGCTGGCTGGCCCAGGGGGCAAGTGGACCGGACGCGGATCAGCAGGCGGCACTGGAGGCAATTCCGGCGGCGGATCAGAAGGAGATCGTCCGGTGGGAGACATTCTTCAATAAGCAGGATGCCAAACACGCCATGACCGCCCGGTATCTCTACGAGCACCTGTTTCTTGCCCATATTACGTTTGAAACCCCGGATAATGTATTTTACGAACTTGTTCGTTCGCGGACACCACCGGGAGAAAAAATAGACATTATAGCCACCGTTCTGCCCTATGACGATCCACAGGCAGATAGCTTTTATTATCGACTGCGCAAAATTCACTCCACCATCGTTCATAAGACCCATATGGTCTTTGTCTTTTCCGACTGGCAGTACAACCGGCTCCATGAGTTGTTTATCAGGACTCCATGGCTTGTGACGCCACATCGTACCGGCTATGAAAAAGAGATGAGCGCCAACCCCTTCAGGGCCTACGCGCAGATCCCGCCCCGGTCGCGATATCAGTTCCTGCTCGACAATATAAATTATGTTATCATGACCTTTATTCGGGGGCCGGTCTGCAAGGGACAGGTAGCCCTGAATGTTATCCGGGACCAGTTCTGGCTGCTCTTTCTCGACCCTGATTACGACCTCAGTGTCCAGGATCCCGGTTTTCTCGAAACCTACGGCAAGCTGCTGGAAATACCTCCGGTGGAAGAAAACGACAAACGGCTGGCAGAAGCCATTTTTTCGAGGAAATATCGTCATAAATCAGCGGAATTCGTCAAAAAAAGAAGGGACTATTACTCGGCGCATTATCGCTATCGCGAACCGGGGTATGACGCTGTCTGGCGGGGCTCAAAGGCGACCGATTCCCCGCTGCTCACGGTCTTCCGCCATTTTGACAGCGCCTCGGTACACCGGGGACCCCTGGGTGATCTGCCGCGTACCGTCTGGGTCATGGATTACCCATTGATAGAACGGATCTACTACTCCCTGGTAGCAGGCTTCAACGTCTATGGGACGGCGATGCATCAACTGAGTATCCGAATCTATATGGATGAGCTGCGGCAGGAGGGAGAAACATATTTTCTTGACTTTATGCCAAAAGAAAGCCGCGAAAAATTGATGCGGCAATGGTATGGCGGACTTGAGCTGGATAAGGAGGGGATCGATTATTGTCCCTCAGATCTTCAGTCCGGTGTCGCATTTTCGACCTCTGAGCCCAAGCGGGAGTTTATCGAGCATCTCATTGATGGTCATTTCCTTCCTGAAGCACACCTTGCTTTTGATAACAATTACCTGCGGGCGGGGCAATCGGCTCCACCGCTGCCGGACAACTATGCAACATCTGATGACTGTCTACAGGGTTTTAAGGCCATATCCGGAGCCGACGTATCCTTTTTTACCACGGTGAAGGATCATAATGCCAACCTTGCCTACGTGCGTATTAAGGTAAATGACCGGGTTGCGGATGACCTGTATTTCTCCATGGTCATCAATAGATGGCATGACGATGTAACTTCTATTTTCGGCGAAGAAAAAAGACTCAGACCGGAAAAAGACCGAGGGGTATTTGTCAGGGGGCTTATCGGCTCCTATCCCAACTATTTCTTTGAGATTAAATTAGCCGAGATGCCAAATTTTCTTCAGGTACTGAAACGGTTTGACGGCAGCAGCGATTCCATCCGCCAACTGAATAAATATGGCATAAACAGGGCCGATGCCCGGTTCTGGCAGGCGTATGATCTGGTACAGGACCGTTTCAATACTACCCAGCCCTTGCAGGCCGGGCTTTTTGATTTGAATCGCTATTACTATCTGGCTCTCACAGAGACCGAAGGCGACTCTGCCGAAAGGCGAAAGACTAAATAGAGATTCTGCCGTACCGGCAAACAAGAGATTAATCTGCTGTGTGGGTCCGTTTTATCCACGATGCAAAACGACCTTTGTTATTTCAGCCTCCGACAATCATGGATTGATGATGCGGCCTTATTTTTTTAGTGACCATCCCATCAAACGCAGGCTTTTTCTTCTGATAGCCAGCGTGACAGGTGGTGCTCTACTCCTGTCTTCCGTATTCGCTTTGCTCAGTTACACCTATATCCTTCGGGAGACAATGACCGAACGTCTGGAAATTGTAGCCAAATCTATCGCCGAACAGACGGTTGCCGAATTCAATCTTCGGCAGGGGGCCAAACCCAATATGGATATCCTGGCTTATTTTAAAAATGATCCGGATATTGAGCTTGCCGTTATTTATGACACCGGTAATGTGGCCTATGTAACCTATCGGAATTCTGATCAGAAAATTGATGCGGTCCCACGTGATGCCGTTGCAGAAGAAGGCGAAGGATACTTCTTCCAAAATGGCAGGCTTAAATTCCGGCTTGTTCATCCTATTCAGTTCGAGGGAAAACATCTTGGCGAAATCTTTATTCTGTCGGGCACCGGGAGTCTTATTAGTCATCTTGTCAAAGTCCTGCTCTTCATGGCTGTCGGTTGCATCGTCTCTCTTGGCTGCGCCTTGTTAGCTGCTGTGTGGTTACAAAGGTGCATCACCAAGCCGGTCTCCTTGTCGGCCAAGCCCGCCGGAATGATAACCAGACAGGAAGATGCTTCTCTTGCAACAGCCGTATCCGCGAAACATGAGATCGGCGACCTGATAGCCGACTTTAATCTAACGCCTGAAGCCATTCAGCAGCACGACGAACAGTTGCTTGGACATCAGCTGCATCTGGAGCAACCGGAGTATCAGCGCGCTGAAGAAAACAAAAAAAATGAACCCGCCTCGCCGGCGGAAAAGGGTCAGAACGAGCCTTCAAATGAGAGTATCTCGCCAATTCCAACAGCGAAAGATAAAAATATTGCAGATATCACCACGCGAAATGACCGAACCCGGAGAGACACCGTTCAGATGTCCGGGAAAGCACTGCTGGTGGATGACGAACCGATTACCCGTAAGGTCGTTTCTGCTATTCTGAGAAATTTTGGGCTTGAGATCGAGATAGCTGATAGCGGACTTGCCGCCTTGCAGATGTTTGAGACGAATGCCTATGTACTGGTGTTGATGGATATCCATATGCCGGAGATGAATGGCTTGGAAGCATCGAGAAGGATCCGTATTCTTGAAAAAGAGATGGCTCGTCAGCCGGCAATAATTATCGCCATGAGCGCGAATAGTACCGGAACCATCCGGCGGCAGTGTCTTGCCGGGGGGATGGACGAATTTCTTAGCAAACCTATACAATCAGAGAAATTGGTAAGCCGTTTAAGATCCCGGCTGGATGCAGACAAGAATAAACGAAAGAGCGCTCCTGCTGTCAAGAAGCAGTGCAAGCCAACAGCAAAACCGCAGCCGGAACTGTGGAGCCGAGCCAGGGCCCTTGAATTTGTAGGAGGTGATGAACCTCTCTTCAGTGAAATTGCCACTGTCTTCCTTGGCAGAAATGACCTATTGCTCCAAAGGATAGAGACAGCGATCAAAAGTGCAGACGTGGATGCGTTGCTGGAATCGGCCCATGCCTACAAAGGGGCGGTTGGTCATTTTGCCTGCCCCATTTTGCGGCAGACGGCCTTATCTTTAGAAAATATGGCCCGCAATGGACGAACCGAAGGGGGGGAAGACTATTTGGTCCGGTTACGGGAAAAATCCCGTGTTCTGTGCAGGGAACTCTATCAGGTGGTCGTTACGACAGAGAGTGGGGAAGAGAACCGGACGATGACTCAACTCGATTCCGACCATTTTTCTTGGCGAGATAAAGAAGGGTATCCGCCTCCTTGATCAATGCGTTTTCATCACCCAGAACCGGGGACCAGCTGGCCACACCGACACTGATCGTCGCGGAGATCTCCACGTCATCTGCGGGACGAATTCTGTATTGCTCGACGGTTCGGCGTAAACGTTCTGCCAGCCGACAGGAATCGGCCGGACCACTCCTGGCACAGATAATCAGAAACTCTTCTCCTCCCCATCTGCTGACCGTATCGTAGCTGCGAGCCTTTTCTTCCAGTAATTTTGACAGCTGCTTTAAAACGATGTCCCCGCAGTCATGGCCATAGGTGTCGTTGATCTTCTTAAAATGATCGATGTCAATCATCAGACACGAGAGGGGCTCCTTAAAACGTTTTACTTCGGCAACCAGATTTTTCAGGGTCCGCAGGGCATTTCGACGATTGGGCAGACCGGTGAGAAAGTCGGTCATGGCCATGTTCTGCAGTTTCCTGTTGGCGGCTGCCAGACGGCCTGCGTAACGTTGAATAGTTTCCCGATCACGGTGGATTGTCTGCTGGTAGAGGACCAGCCGCTCGCCGCTGGATATCCTAGCCTGCAGGACCTTTGGGGTAAACGGTTTAACGACATAATCGTCGGCGCCGGCATCAAAGGCCTGGACCAGTTCATCCTCGCTCTCGTTGCAGGTCAGCATAATGATATACATATGCTGGGTAACTTTGGTCTTGCGGAGGATTTTGCAGAGTTCGATTCCTGAGAGTCCAGGCATCCGCCAATCGGTGATCAACAGATGGGGACGATGTTCCAGGGCCATCGCGAGGGCCTCATCTCCATTTTCGGCGGTGAGCAGGACCCTGTTCTCTTTGGCCAGCATTTTTTTGAGATAAATGAGGGTCATTGGATCGTCGTCTGCGGCGAGAAAGGTGAGAAGCGGCGGTTTTGTATGGCTGATTCCCATCGCCGCATCATCGATGGTCTTTATCTGGTGATAATTTGGACAATGCAAGGTGGGGACTTTGAAGAACTCGCAGATCCGCTGCCAGGAAAAGGTCAGTCGATTAAAAAACGGACCAAACTGCTCAACCGGGATTGTCTGATATTCCGCTTCTTTTTCTGCGGCAATAAAGGTTGCGGCAAGGGGGAGTTCCAGAAGACAGATTCTGGCCATTTGCGTGGCCAGATAGAGAATTCTACCGCCTTCTTGCGTTGTGCCTGCGGGTTGTTGGTCGCTGGACCTGTCACCGGACTGTTGTATCGCCTCGACACAAGGGCGGGAAAGTCCCCAGCCGGTCAGTAGTTTGCTGGTAAGTTCCGATGAAGAGAAGGGAAAAAGCCTTCTTTCTTCCTGCTCTTTCTTGTCATGGGGAAGTCCTTCGGCGAGGAGTTTCCCGTAGTTTTTCGGATAGGCAGTCGCCAGAGCGAGCTCACCAATCCTGCTGAGGATACCGTAGGTGAAGAGTTTATCCCCGTCAATCTTCTGGTGTATGGCAAGAAGTCTGGCAGCCGTTCCTATGGCCAGAGATTTCTGCCAGAATCGTTGATAATCGAACTGGGGGCACCTGCCGTGCCGGTATTGGGCTAAAAATGAACAAAATAGAGCAAGATTGGCAAGTGTTTCCGTACCGAGCTTCGTCACTGTTTCGGCAATCGAAGCGACAGGGTTGGCTGTAACGGTAGAAACGCCATTCACATAGCGTAGAAGGAACGAGCAATACCTGCTGTTTTCAGTAATTACATCAAGACATTTTTCAGGGTCAGCTGTCTTACCGGAGCTGAAATGAAGCAGAATCCGGGAAAATTGTGATGGTTCCAGAACCCGTTCAGCATCTGTCGGCGGTACAACAGCTTGAATATCTTTCATTCTTCCTGATCTTTCCCCGCCGACGTTTGATGATTGATAACCTGCCGCCCTTAATGGTAGTACAACTCTACCGGAAATAACAGAAAATATCATCCTCCATCAAAACTATCGGTTGGTTGAAGCTGGATCAGCGACTATTTTCACTCTTCGTTCTCTTTGTCAGCGGGAAGAAGTAAAGGTAACCAATCCCTGAATTCGGTCGAGTTGGGCCAGGGTGTTAGCGTAATTGATTCTGGTCTGGTTCTCCTGGCTGAGGGCTTGGGAGTAGGCTTCCTGGGCAGTCAATACATCCAGGGTGGTCGATCGCCCGGAGGCAAATTTTGCCTGTTCCGCCTCAAGGCGTTTGCGGGTAGCCAGGCTGGTTTTTTGCGTGGCTTCAAGTGACTTGATGGCCAGTTCCACATCTCTGACCGTGGTTCGCACGGTTTGCCGAACCTGCTGCCGAAGCAGTTCGGCATTGGTTTTTGCCCGGCTATGACTGGCTTTGGCCTGTTGGTAATTTCCCTTGGCGACACTGTTTTCAAGCGGCATGGAAAAGGTAATGCCCACCTGCCAGAGGTTGTCCGGATTGCTGACGTTGTTATCCAGCGAGTCACCGTAGGTGCCGGCTGTCCCGGCAAGACCCACTCCGCCGACAAGAGAGAGGTCCGGGCGGATGTCGTCTTTTGCTCTTGCCTCCTCGAATTTCGCAGCTTCGATAAGCAGGTCTGCAGCCTTCACATCCGGCCTGTTCCTGAGGGCTTTGGCCTGGATAGAAGGAAGGTCCAGTTTGACCGGCTCGGTTGTCGGCTGGTCGGTGGGTTGGAAGGAGGTCAGCCAATCATCACTGTTGAGGAGAAGTTTCAGTTCGTCCTCTGCCGCCCCGATAGCCCTTTCGGCGGAAATAAGCTGCTCTTCCCGTCTGGCTACCTCCGATTGCGGCTGGTAGATCTCCACCTCTGCGAGCCTGCCGGCTTTGATCTTGGCCTCGGTTTCTTCAAGTAGTTTTCTGGCGAGGGTGAGGGAGAGTTTTTTTACCTCGATATCCTGCCAGGCAAAGACCAGATTCCAGTAGGCGATCTTCACATCGGCAGCCAGGTTGGCCGCCTCGCTGTCCAGTTGATAACTTGCCGCTTCCAGTTGTTTTTGTGAGGAGCGGATTGCCGAGGTCTGTACTTCCTCGCCAAAACCTCTTAGCAGCGGCTGGCGCAGATTAAGGGTGAGGCCGGTAGTATAGGACGGATTAATGAGTAGTCCGCTTTCATTTGTACCACCGAGGCCGGTAGTGGACGATGAGTCGAAGAACAGGTTCTGGGAGTCAGTTTTGAAACGGCTGTTATGCCAGTCGAGGCTGAGGGAGGTACCGGTTGGAAAGAGTTTTGATGCCGTTGCATTCACCTGTCCGGTATCCTGCTGTTCGGCTCCGCCTAGAGCAATCGGGGTCAGTTCTTCGGTCTGTGCATTTATTTCGGCCTCAAGAAGCACGTCGAACTTGCCTTCGGCGCTCAGGGTCGCTCCCTCTGCGGCGTTGACATCTTCCTGGCGAAGCTGCAGGTTGAGGTTGTTCTGCAAGGCCTGTTCAATAGCACTCTTCAATTCAATTTTTTCAACCGTCTCTCCCGCAGCAACTGTGCCGGGGAGCATTATTGCAGACAAAAACAGCAGAGCGAAAATAGATAGGCTTTGGTAACGCATCATTTGTCCTCAGGTGATGTTGGTCCTGCAAGAAAGGGAAAAGGTTTCCAGTAGAGTTCACTGATTCTTCGACGCATTTTATGGGTGACGCTGCCCATTGTCGCAAAAAGATAATAGAGGGAAGGTACCACAACAAGGGTGAGAAAGGTTGCGACGATGAGGCCGAACACAACCACAATGGCCATCGACTGCCACCACTGGCTCGATTCGCTGACCCAGGAGATAGCACCTTTGTGAAAATCAAAGGAGATGCCGGTGATCATTGGAATCAGTCCCAGGATGGTGGTTATCGCCGTGAGCAGCACCGGCCGGAGCCGGGTTGCCCCGGCGGCGATCACCGCCTCCTTCAGGGCAAAACCCCGCTCCCGCAGCCGGTTGGTATAGTCGAGCAGGACGATGGCATTGTTGACCACCACTCCGGCGAGGGAGATGACCCCGACGCCGGTCATGATAATGCCAAATGGCGACTTGAAAAGTGCCAGCCCCAGAAAGGCGCCGCCAAGCGACAGGATGACCGAGGTCATGATGATGAACGGCTGACTTACCGAGTTGAACATCGAGACCAGGATGAGAAAGATGAACAGCAGGGCAACGAGAAAGGCCTTGGAGAGAAATTCCTGAGATTCCTTCTGGAATTCAAATTCCCCGGTGAAGGTCATCTTATATCCGGGCGGCAGGGGGAAGTTCTTCAGTAATTCTGCTGCCTGCTCCCGGGCTTCAGCCCCTGGAATTATGGTCTCATCGACATTTGCCTTGACGGTCACCACCCGCTCGTTGTTGATCCGGGTGATATCGCCGATCGAGCCGGCAAAGGTAATTCTCGCCACCGTCGACAGGGGCACCATCTGGCCGGAGGGCGTCGGCAGCATCAGCTCGTGCAGTATATCGACCACCTCTCGATCGGCTTCCGCCAGCTGGACGGTAATGTCATAGTCCTCATCCCCCTCCCGGTACGAGGAAACCTCCAGACCGTTATAGGCACTCTTCAGGGCGAAGCCGATAAGATCCGTGGACAGACCGAACATTGCAGCTTTCTGCCGGTCGACCAGTACCTGGACCGAAGGGATACCTTCGACGAAATCATCCCGGACGTCCTCCACATGGGGCTGTTTGGCGAGGATATCTCTGACCTTCTTGGCGATCTCACCCAGAACGGTAAAGTTGTCACCGGCGATTTCGATATTGATCGGTGCTCCGGTCGGCGGTCCCTCCTCTTCCATGGCGATGGTCAGCTTGCCACCGGGAATGTCTGTGATTCTCTGCCGGATGTCGGCGACGGTATCATGGGAGGAGCGCCGACGATCCTCCAGATCGAGAAAACGAACCCCGATATGATTGGGGGTGTTGGGCGAAAAAGCTGAACTGCCACCTGTGGAGATGAGCCCTTTCATGTAAACATTTTTAATGTTCTGCAGGTCACTTGGTCCATCATACGGCTCTCCGTTTGGTTTTGTGTAGTGTTTTGGCGCCAGAGCCTGCAAAGAACTGATCTGCGTATCTGATTCAGGGACTCCGGCAATGACTCGTTCAACTCGCTGAAGTATTTTGTCTATATAATCCAGATCGGCCCCCTCTGGGATATCGAAATTGACATACATGCCTTTGGGATCGATAGTTGGCATTAATTCCTTTGGTTTTTCCAGACCGACCACCAGCAGCCAGCTTTCGACCATGAGAACCAAAATGCAGAAGCCGGTGCCGATGACGGTGAACGGCTTCTCCAGTGCACCGGCCAGCAGCCGGCTGTAACTGGTCATTATCACCCCGCGGACCTCTGCTGGCCGTTCAACGGCGCTGGCTATCTCGGCGATACTTTTCGTGTCGCCGGCCACCTGTTTTTTTACCTTCATGAACACCGAGGCCATTGCCGGGTTGATGACCAGGGCGACAAAGAGGCTGGAGGTGAGGGTGACGATCAGGGTGAGCGGCAGATAGCTCATGAACTCACCCATGATACCCGGCCAGAACAGCATCGGCGCAAAGGCAGCCAGGGTGGTGGCCGTCGAGCCGATCACCGGATAGGCCACCTCGGAGGTGGCCTGCATCACTGCCTCCTTTCGGCCGGCCCCTTGCTCCATGAACCGGTAACAGTTCTCAATGATGACGATGGCGTTGTCGACCAGCATGCCAAGCGCCAGGGTCAGGCTGAACAGGACCACCATATTCAGGGTGATACCCATCAGATAGAGTACGGTAAACGACAGCAGCATGGAAAAGGGGATGGCCATACTGACCAGGATGGCGTTTCTGATGCCCATGGCCAGAAAGATGACGATCAGCACCAGGACGAGACCGGTGAGGATATTGTTCTCCAGGTCGGCGACCATGAAATCGATGTCCTTGGCTTTATTGAGGACCTTGGTGATCTCCGTGCCGCTTGGCCAGGTTGCTTTCTCCCTGGCAATGATTTGGTCGACGGTCTTACTGATACTGATAATATTCTCGCCGGACCGTTTCTTTACCGAGATATTGACCGCCTCCTGGCCGTCAAGGCGCGAGATGCTCGTCTTCTCCTTGAAGCCGTCAACCACCCTGGCCACATCTTTCAAGTAGACCGGTTCCCCGTTATGGGTGGCGAGTACCAGACCGTATATTTCTTCAGGAGTTTTGAACTCACCGGGGACACGCAGTTGAAAACGCCCCTTGCCAAGACGGATATTACCGCCCGAGGTGTTAGTGTTCTCACTTTTTACTGCGGTCTGGAAACTGCCGATACTGAGCCCGTAATAGGCCAGTTTTTCGGGAAAGACTTCGACCCGGATTTCCCGTTCCAGTCCACCGGTAACCTCGGCCTCCAGCACCCCGGGCACCCCTTCGATCTCATCCTTCAGATCGTCGGCCAGCTCTTTTAAGCGGGGCAGACCGCAGGTGCCGGAGAGGGAAAATATGACGATGGGCATCTCGGAAAAGTTAACTTCGAAAACCGAAGGATCGTCTTCCAGATCGCTGGGCAGTGAGCCTTTTGCCTCATCGACCTTGTCTTTCACATCCTGGACAGCCTGATCGATATCGGTGCCGGTGACGAATTCCACATTGATTGCCGAATGTCCCTCCGAGCTAACCGACTTGATCTTTTTCAAGCCATCGAGACCCTTGAGTTTTTTCTCGATCTCAATGGTTATCGTCGTTTCTATGTCGGTTGGTGAAACGCCGCGATAGTCGGTGGAAATGAAGACATTGGGGATGGTTATGTCTGGATCACTCTCCCGGGGCAGAACCATATAACAATACACCCCGATAATTATCAGCACCAGGGCCAGGACGGCGACCGTTGTGCTCTTTTTGACGGCGGTATCTGAGATAATCATAGGGTCAGCTCGGCCGGATTGGTAATGGTTTTAATAATCTTCACTTTCTGCTTGTCCTCGACATCACGTTGTCCTTCGACGAGGAGTTTGTCGCCCGGATGAAGACCTGCCGTTATCTGGACCATCCAGTTCTCCATGATGCCAAGACGGACCGGTTTTTTAACGGCCAGGCCGTCCTGTTCAATGAACACAAACTGCTCGTTGTTTCTGGAGACTACACTGTAAAACGGGACGGCCAGGGTATCGTCTATCCGTTGTTTCACAACATCGGCGCGAACGAACATGCCATCCAGCACCTCGCCGCCACGGTTATCTATTTCCAGCTCAAGGTTATAAAGCCTTGCTGTAGAATTGGGGGAGGGGGAGAGAAAATGTTTTTTCCCCCTGATTATTTTGTCGTCCAGCGCCTGAATAGTGAGATCGACATTTTCCAGTCCACGGACAGCAGTGACGTCTGATTCCGGAATGCCGACGACTCCTTTCATTCGATCGACCTCGAGAATTTCGGCGACGGGGTCGCCTACCGACAATTGCAGCCCGACCTTGGCGTCCATCCGGCGGATAATACCATCCATGGGCGAGGTGATCTCGGTACGGGAGAGCTGCAGTTTGGCGTTCTCATAATCGGCCCTGGCCTGTTGCAGTCTGGTTCTGTTACTGTCAAGAGTAGCGGTCGGGATGACCCCTTTGTCATAGATCGACTTATCCCGGCCATACTCGGCCCGGGCGAGATTATAAGCCGCCTCGGCCCGTTCCAGGGCAATCCGGAAATCATCGTCTTCAATGCGGGCGATGATATCGCCTTTCTTGACACGGTCTCCTTCTGCCATCAACATCTCGGTTACCGTGCCGTTCAGTTTGGCCATGAGCACTAATCTCGTCCACGGTTGTACATAACCGGGCAGATTGATGCGATCGGTTATGGTCGTCGGGGAAAGGGTAAAGGTGACTGCATTGACCGGCGGTTTTTCTTCACTTACCTCCGCCTCCTTGCTCGCCGCAATCAGGTTGCTTTTTTCTTTAATAGCCCCCAGCAAAATGACGACCACGATAACCATGGCGAAGAGGACGAATCTTGGCAGGTTGTTCCAGATAAAAAAGACGGTTTTGCCGCGAGCTGTGTTGGGAACAATTGGTTTATTCATTTTTCTTCCTCACTCTCTTGAGGGGATTTTTCCTTCGGCTGTAGTCCTTCCAGAACCTGACTGAACAGCAGTTTCATAGCCGGTTCGACCTCTTCTGTCGTTATTCTGCCCGAATACCAGGCTGAAATAATCAAGATGTACAAACTGTAAAAATGGGCGGTTATATGGAGGAGTTCAACATCCTGGCGCAGCTCCCCGCGCATCTGCCCCTGCTCCAAAATGGGAAAAAGAATCTTGAAGTATTTGTTTTCGTTATCATTATTGTCCTCACAATCGGCATCATAGGGGAAGACCGACTCGCGCATATAGAGTCGGCCGAATTCCCGGTTCTGGGTGACGTGATGAAACTCCGTCATATAGATGGTCAACATTTGTTCCAGAATAGAGGCATTCTGGTTGGAAGTTTTGACCAGCTCCAGATGGATCTTCTCCAGCTCGTACTCGCAGAAACCTTTGATGATCTCTTTCTTGGTCTGAAAATAGCTATATACCGTTCCCTTGCCGACCCCGGCCAGCTTGGCAATGTGTTGGATGGAGGTTTTTTCATAGCCGTTTTTACTAAAAAGAGTAATTGCCGCCTCTAGAATAGCTTTCTTGTTCTTCTTTTTCTTTGCTTCTCGTATTGACATGCATGGGCTCCAAAATAAAAAATTGACTGCAGTCGAAATTATTAAGCGATTCGGAATGCGTGGTCAAGTAAAAAAATCGACTGCGGTCGAGTTTTGTGTCTGGCATTCTCCAAGATTTCGAAAACACACGATGTTTGCCAATGCGATTTTTTGGAAAGAGCAACTGGTCCCACGGGAAACAGGCAGTACTGGTGGCGTCGTAAAAACTACCCAAAGGGCATAGAAATCTTCACCTTCTGAAGTTTTTCGAAGCCTGCCTTATCTACTTAGCCATCGCTGATTTTTAAGGTTTTTAAGAGATTGGCAGTATTGGTATCTTCGGTAAAATCAGGCCATGAAGGACAAAAAACCGGCTTTGTCTACAAAAGTGACAACCTTTGTGGTAAGATCCTTATTTTTGTTTCTTACTCGACAAGTGATGGGGATTGGTAATGGAAGCTCAGGTGCAAGTAAGTCAGTGGTTGGGGCAGGTGGCGGCACTGCTGCCTTTTGGATATGCCTTTGGAGCCGGCATGGTTTCCGCGGTCAATCCCTGCGGGTTTGCCATGTTGCCGGTATACCTGACACTTTATCTGGGGGCGAAAGAGAGTGAGTTTCGTCGGAAGTCTGTTTTTATCCGTTTGCTCAAGGCCTTATGGATTGCCCTGGTGGTAACCGCGGGTTTTGCCCTGCTGTTTGGTGTTGTCGGGGCACTGGTTTCGGCGGGGGGCTCTTTTTTGATGGGGATCACGCCCTGGCTGGCGGTCGTCGTCGGCTGCGGGCTGGTGTTTCTTGGTGGCTGGATGTTGTCCGGCAAGACCTTGTCGTTCCATGTCTTTCTCAGGGCAGCTGGTAAAATTAGTGATCCGCGGCGGATGTCCGTCCTCGGTTTTTTTCTTTTCGGTATGGCTTTCGGCGCCGCCTCGCTCAGCTGTACCCTGCCTATATTTCTTATGGTGGTCGGCAGTTCCGTCACTGCAGGGGACTTTAGCGGCGGATTGTTCCAGTTTCTCAGCTATATACTCGGCATGGGCAGTGTCATGTTGACTCTGACCCTCGGCATAGCGATGGTCAAGGAGGGGGTGGTTGTTGGCACTCTGCGTAAAGTTCTCCCTTACGTTCAGAAGATATCCGCCTTACTGCTTTTGGTCGCCGGTGCCTATATCGTCTACTACTGGTTGTCGAGTGGCCTGCTTCTTTGATGATTCTCTTTTTATATTCCATAAAATAACCTGGCGAAATTCTGGATCGGCTTGCCCTGAACTTGCGCCAGGCGGTAAACAAATATGACGAGGTTTGGTGGACTCCTGGCTGCTGCCGGGGCCTTTATTCTCTGGGGAATTTTACCCGCTTACTGGAAACAGTTGCAGGCTGTACCGGCATATGAAATACTCTGCCACCGAATGTCCTGGTCGCTCGTTCTGACCCTCGGGCTGGTCTTGTTAACCGGCAGACGAACGATATTTCGGCAGGCCCTGAGAGAGAAAAAAAATCTTATCACCTTTACGGCAACCGGTTTGCTGCTTGCCGTCAACTGGCTGTTGTATATCTGGGCGGTCAATGCCGGTTTCATTGTCGAAACGAGCCTCGGATACTTTATCAATCCACTCATTAATGTTCTCTTCGGAATGATTTTTTTCCGGGAAAGAATGCGACCGGTGCAGTGGCTCGCTCTTCTCCTCGCTTTTCTCGGTGTTCTCTATCTTACCATCTATTATGGACGATTTCCCTGGATTGCTCTTTCGCTGGCCATTACCTTTGCCACCTATGGGCTGCTGCATAAACAGAATGTGCTTGGCGCACTGGATGGTTTATGTCTGGAAACGGGGGTCCTCTTCCTGCCGGCGGCATTATTCCTCGTTGCCCGGGAATTTTCCGGCACCGGCTCCTTCGGGCAGCATGGCGCTACCGGGGCTCTTCTGCTTGCCGGCACCGGAGTGGTCACCACGGTGCCCCTTCTGCTGTTCGGCTATGCGGCAAAAAAGATTCACCTGTCCACTCTAGGCCTCCTGCAGTACATGGCTCCGACTATTAATCTTCTGCTTGGTGTCTTGGTCTATGGGGAAGAATTTCCCAGAGCCAGGATGGTTGGTTTCCTGCTTATCTGGCTGGCTCTGGCCATTTTTTTGGCGGAAAATCTGCTCACTCGCATCAAAACCCAAAGGAAGATTCTTCTCACCGGTCCGGTTGAGACCAGATAAGGAGCCCATTGGCGCACCCCGGCCCAAAAAATGCCGTCTCAGGCTGAGTTAAGGACATCTTGCTCCTGCAGTACCTCATCGATGGCCAGGTAAAGGGGGGCTATCGGTATTGGTTTCGTCAGGTACCGGTCAAAGGCAAACGCAGAATCTGCTCCGGCGGTGGGTGTTGCGGCATGGCCACTTAAGGCAATAACCGGAATTTTCGCCGTACTTTGATCTTCTTTCAGGGTGGCCAGGACCATAGACTCGTCGATGTCCGGAGGAGAGATGTCGAGCAGGATTATATCCGGCAACTGGTTTCTGGCCATGGCCACGCCACTTGTGCCGTCGGCGCACAAATCAACGCTAGATTTTCTTTTGGTTCCAGGCTGAAATCAACGAGCTGACGATTTGCCCCACTGTCTTCGATTTAGAGAACCGTATAGGTTGGTGCGTGTTGTGTCATGAATATCTGTCTTATGCATAAACGGTTATTTCTTCTCACTGGATAAAAAGGTAAGTCGGCTGCCGACTTTTACCACTCACCACTCAACTAAATGAGCAAAACGGTTTTTGGATCAGCAGGAGACCACGCAAGGCGGACGTCTTCGGTATCAGAGGAAATACCGGAAAGAGCACAGTACGGGTTAAGATATTTCTTTTTCTGCCGATATGAAAAGTAGCGCTGAGGCATCGACACCAGCGGCTGTTTATAATGTCCCTGGAACAGTCGAGAAGGTTTCTTGGTTTCACCTCAGGCACAGTCGCACAGTTGTAAAGTTGCAGGGGCCGGGTATAAGAACAATCATAAACTGATCCGGTCCTGGAAGTAGCATATAAGATCACCCCAACTACTTTTCATCTCCGATGAATCAATATACCGTACAAAAAGGCGATACGATAGCAAAGGTAACGCAACTTCTGCAGACGGACTGGCAGACCTTACGCACTCAGAATCCCCGCTCCATTGGCAGATCAAAGAGAAACGGCAACTGGTTTGTGCGGGAGGGGGCAGAACTCACCGTAAACAAAGGGGGGTTTGCCGCCCGTTTAAAACAAGCAACTGAAAAGAGACATTTCCCTCAGGCCTCGACTTCCCGGCAACAGGATCGACATACCGAATATACCGTACAGCCTGGTGATACCCTCTGGGGGCTGGCAGTGAAAAAATTTCATGTCAATCCTGAGGATTTGATCCGCGATAACAGCCTTACCAATCCCGACCTGCTGCAGATCGGCCAGAAACTTGAAATTTACAGGAAAGCACCTCAACCGCCCAGCAAGGTAGTAGCAAGCTGGTATGGCAAAGACTACCATGGAAGAGCCATGGCCAATGGCGATCCGTATGATATGTACGCCGACACGATTGCCCACAAAGAGCTGCCCTTAGGCACCCGGGTGGAGTTAAAGAACCCCAGAACCGGGCAGACATCCCTGGCCGTCGTAACCGATCGGGGGCCGTACGTGAATGGTCGTGATGTAGACCTTTCCTACGGACTCGCCTGCAGGCTCTCTCTTGTTGAGGATGGGGTCGATACCCTGGTGATGAGGGTTCTCTAGGGGATAGGCAATCAAGTATACCCGCTTGCAGGTCCTGTCACCAATGCATTTCTCCCGTCCTATACTTACAACTGATCGGTATAGTTCGAAGGGGAGTGATCGGCGAGAAAAGTCGGCGCTTCAAACCAGGATCGTTGCGATCCAGAAGCCTTGCAACCGGTCAGGTACTGGGGTTCACCGACATGCAGGATGCCTGGAAGCGGAGAGACCCCCGCGACTATATCTCTGGTGTTGACCACTCGGTAGATATGCATCCGCTTTGTTCGATTGACAAAATCCTCATTGCCAACTCTTGGTGAACCAAAGGTATACACGGCTTTCGGTTCCCGCAGTGATGCGGCAAGCACCGCCAGGGCTCCGCCAAGGCTGTGACCTGTATAATAGACCGGTTCAGCTCTTTTTAGCAGCTGCTTTTCTATCTCTTCCCAGGCTTCCATCAGGAGAAGTTTGAAACCCTTGTGTACCTCGCCTCCCGCAGGCCAGGGGGAAAGTGATGCACTCAAATTGAATAACCAGGGGGTGATACCTCCCTGCGTTCCCCTGAAGACCAGAACCGAAAAGTAATTCCTGTTTCCCGGCAGGCTGTTGATCAGAGCACACTGCACATGTTTGCCGTTATAAAACCAGCTCTCGGTCAGACCCACTTTACGTAAAAAATGGTTCCGGGCTGCGGTCTGAGCCTTGGTGACATGTCCATCTTTACCCCGGAGATAGATTAAACGGGAGAGTTCGGACAGCCACCATGCATTTACCCGGCTGAAATCGGGTGAATGTAGTTCAAACGGTTGCAGGTGGTTGGCCCGGAAAAAATCTACGGCCTTCCCCGGATTGAAAACCGCGTCCCATGCGTAGCTGTAGGTCATCTTGGATTCTTCTGGGTTAGAGTAAACAGTTTGGGTATTCAGGTTACAGACACCACTGGTTTGCTATAGAACCTAAATAGAACAGGTGTATCTGTCAAGTTGCTGCCGTGTTGCTGCGGTCAAAGATGGAGTACCCGTTTTCCAGCACCCCGTTATCGTCCGATCAGGCCTCCTTGTAGCGCCAACTATAGCTTATAAGTCAGCTTGAACGGCACTTGAGACCCGGATGAACGGGTGCGGATTCGAATTGCATAAACTTTTAAAGTGTACCGGTGGGCGGTTACAAGGTGGAGGCAGGATCATTCCTTTCGAAGGGAGAGCGCAATTCTTTTGCGTCCCGGGTCAATATCGATCACCCGGACTTCGACATTTTGGCCAATTTTGACCACTTCACCGGGGTCTTTTATGAAGCGGTCGGCAAGCTGACTGATATGGATAAGACCGTCCTGCTTGATGCCGATATCGGCAAAGGCACCAAAGCGGGTGATGTTGGTGATCCTGGCCGGAAGAACCATTCCTTCATGAAGATCTTCCATGGTGTGGACACCTTCGGCGAAATGAAATTGTTCAAACCCCCGACGGGGGTCCCGACCGGGCTTTGCCAGTTCCTCCATGATATCGTTAAGCGTCGGCAGGCCAATTGAATCGTCAATATATTCCTGCAAGTCAATGGACCCGCGCACCGAGCCTGAGGTCAACAGTGTCTCAACGGTTACTCCGTGATCGTCGGCCATTTTCTTTACCAGCCGGTACCGCTCCGGATGGACGCCACTTGCATCGAGAAGATATTCGCCGCCCCGGATGCGGAGAAAACCGGCGCATTGTTCAAACGCCTTGGGACCAAGTCTTCCGACCTTGAGGAGCTCCTGCCGGGTGCGAAAGGGTCCGCTACTGTTCCGATGGGCGATGATGTTGTCGGCTATGGTCCGGCCAAGTCCGGCGACGTAGGTCAACAGTTCCGCACTGGCACTGTTCAGTTCGACGCCAACACTGTTGACACAGCTTTCGACAACCTCGCCAAGGGTCTTTTTTAACTCGCTTTGGTCGACATCATGTTGATATTGACCGACCCCAATTGATTTCGGATCGATCTTCACCAGCTCCGCCAGTGGATCCTGCAGCCGTCGGCCGATGGAGATAGCGCCGCGAACTGTCAGGTCGAGCTCGGGAAACTCCGCCCTTGCAGTTTCCGAGGCGGAATAGATAGATGCTCCATCCTCATTGACCAGGGTGACAATGATAGCGTTGTCCAGGCCAAGACTACGGACAAAATCTTCAGTCTCACGTCCTGCGGTTCCGTTGCCGATGCCGATGGCTTCTATCCGGTGTTTTGCAACCATCCCGGTCAGGATCCGGCCGGCTTCTTCGCGCTTGTTGCCGCCGTGGGTTGGGAAGATGGTCGCGGTATCGAGCAGCTTTCCCTGGCGGTCGAGGCAGACGAGTTTTGCACCGGTACGGTAGCCGGGATCCAGGGCCAGCACCCGCTTTTCGCCAAGCGGCGGGGCGAGCAGGAGTTGGCGCAGGTTATTGGCAAAGACCTGGATGGCCTCCGCATCGGCCCGGGCCTTTAATTCTCTGCAAAGTTCGTTTTCAAGGGAAGGGGCGAGGAGTCTGCGATATCCGTCTTCAATTGCCGCCGCCATCTCTTTTTGCCATCTGCCGACACGCAGGTGTCTTTTGTTCAGGAGTCTTACGCAGCTTTCCTCTGCCGGCCGGACAGACAGCTTAAGGATTTTCTCATTTTCACCGCGAAACATGGCGAGCAGTCTGTGACCGGCTGCTTTGACGGCCGGTTCCTGCCAGTCAAAATAATCCCTGAATTTTTCCCCCTGTGCCATGTTTTTCTTCACCGCTTTGGCTTCGATGATCGCCTGGTTTTGAAAAATGTGGCGCAGTTCGGCACGGGTTGGCTGGTCTTCGGCAATTTCTTCGGCGACAATGTCCCTGGCACCGGCCAGAACATCTTCCTCGGTGACTAACCCTTTTTCCGGATCGAGATAGTCTGAGATCTTGACTGCTGGATCCTGGCCGGTAGAGATCTTCTTCGCCAGCGGAGCAAGTCCCTGCTCCCGCGCAACAAGAGCTCTGGTCTTTCGCTTCGGTCGGAAAGGGAGATAGATATCTTCAAGTTCAATGAGATTTTCAGCCTTGTTCAGCTGCTCGGTAAGAGGGGCTGTGAGCAGGTCGTTTTTCATCAACGAGTCGATAATCGCCTCGCGTCGCTTATCGATTTCAAGGAGATGCCGGTGTTGGTCCCGGATTGCTGTGATCGCTACCTCATCAAGTGAACCGGTCGCCTCCTTGCGGTATCGGGCGATAAAAGGAACGGTTCCTCCCCCGGCCAGGAGGTCGAGGGCACCGCTTACTTGGGCTACCGGGATATTCAACCGGCGGGCGATAGTTTTCGGGTATGTTGCCGTGGTTGTCATCTGCGGTGCTGCTGCTGGGAGTTAACGGTGTATGATCATAAAGAGAATCTCTGATGATCTGTTGGCGAAACATTGGAGGAGTATCTGCCTTGGGCGGAGAAGGCCCCGGCTATCTGGCTGATCGAATCGCCTCGGCAAGGAGCAGTGCCTGCCGTGTCGCGGTCACATTGTGCACCCGGATAATGGCGATATTTTTCTTGGCAGAGAGGGCTGCGACCACTGCGGTTGCCAGGTCCCTTTCCTCTTCCGCGGTGATGCCGGTAATCGTACCTAGAAAACGTTTTCGGCTATGGCCGAGCAGGAGCGGTAATTCCAGAACAGCAAACGTCTCAAGGTGTTTAATAATCGACAGATTATGTTCAAGATCTTTGCCAAAGCCGATTCCGGGATCGATGATCAGGCGGCTACGGTCGACCCCATGCCCGGTGATCCAGTCGATGCGTTCTCTGAAGAATTCAATGATTTCGCCGACGACATCGTCATATACTGGTTTAACCTGCATATCCGCCGGCGTTCCCTGCATATGCATGATGATGACCGGCACTGCCGTCTCCCGGACGACGTCGATCATCTCCGGATCTCTTTTCAAGGCCGAGATATCGTTGATGATGTCGGCTCCGGCAGCCAGTGCTGCCCGGGCGACGATCGCTTTGCTGGTATCAATGGAGATGGGGATGGTGTGATGGCGACGTACTGCCTCAATGACCGGGATGACCCGGCGCAGTTCTTCCTCGCTATTGACCGGATCGGCAAAAGGCCGGGTCGATTCTCCGCCTATATCGAGAATATCCGCCCCGGCTTCAATAAGTCGATCCGCCTGGCTTACCGCCGTGTCAAGGTCGGCGAATTCACCGCCATCTGAAAAGGAATCGGGGGTCACATTGAGGATCCCCATTATTTTGATGGACAATTTCTCCATCACTGATTTTCAGGTTCTCTGTTCTGATCGTTGTCGGAGAGGTCGGGGGAGCCGGAGGGGCCTTCAACCTCACCCTCGACATCATCGGCTTTCGCCTGCACCTCGTCGCCGGGTGATTCGTCGGGCTCCTCCTCAATGTCTACAGTTTCCTGTTCTTTGACCTCTTCTTTCGTTTGCGGAACCGCCTTCTTTTCTTCTTTTTTCATCCGGGGAGGATATTTACCCGGGCGAAGCTGCTCGACTATCCGGTCAATATCGGCCAGGACGATAGTCTCTTTTTCCAGCAGCTCCTCGGCCATCATGGCCAGAATATCCCGATGCTCTTCCAGCAGCCTGGTGACTGTCTCCATGGCCTCGTCGATAAATTTCCGCACGGCGAGGTCGATCTGCCTGGCGGTGTCTTCGCTGAAGTCCCTGGTCTGGCCGATCTCCCTGCCAAGAAAGATCTGTTCTTCCTTTTTGCCGTAAGTGAGTGCTCCAAGGTCATCACTCATACCCCATTCACAGACCATCTTCCTGGCCAGCCCCGAGGCTCGTTCAATGTCGTTGCCTGCCCCGGTGGTGATCTCGTCAAAGATGAGCTTTTCAGCGATCCTGCCACCGTAGAGGATACACATGGTGTGTTTCAGGTAGGTCTTCGAATGGGTATACTTGTCATCGGTGGGCAACTGCATGGTCAGCCCAAGGGCACGGCCGCGGGGAATGATGGTAACCTTGTGAATCGGGTCTGTATCGGCAAGCAGCCAGGCAACCAGGGCATGGCCGGCCTCGTGGTAGGCGGTAACCTTTTTTTCTTTCTCGTTGATTATCATGGACCGGCGTTCGGCACCCATCATTATCTTGTCTTTGGCCATCTCCAGCAGTTCCAGGGTGATTTCCTTGGCACCGGTCCTGGCAGCCATCAGCGCAGCCTCGTTGACCAGGTTTTCCAGGTCGGCCCCGGAAAAACCAGGGGTACCCCGGGCGAGGATCTCGAGATCGACATTAGGTGCCATTTTGGTTTTCTTGGCGTAGATGGCGAGGATCTTTTGCCGGCCGCCGACGTCGGGAACCGGGACGATCACCTGTCGGTCAAATCTGCCGGGACGAAGCAGAGCCGGATCGAGGACATCCGGTCTGTTCGTGGCAGCAACGATAATGACGCCGTCATTGGTTTCAAAGCCATCCATCTCCACCAGCAACTGGTTGAGGGTCTGTTCGCGCTCGTCATGTCCGCCGCCAAGTCCGGCACCGCGATGTCGGCCCACGGCATCGATCTCATCGATGAAGATGATACAGGGGGCGCTTTTTTTGCCCTGGGCAAACATGTCACGAACTCTGGATGCGCCGACCCCGACGAACATCTCAACAAAGTCAGAGCCGGAGATAGAGAAAAACGGTACATCGGCTTCCCCGGCAATAGCTTTGGCCAGAAGGGTCTTGCCGGTACCGGGAGCGCCGGCGAGAAGAACGCCGGTGGGAATCCTGCCGCCAAGGGCGGTGAATTTGCCGGGATCTTTCAGGAAATCGACAATCTCTTCGAGCTCTTCCTTGGCTTCGTCAATACCGGCGACATCGGCGAAGGTAACTTTGTTGTCGCTCTGTTCGGTCAGCCTTGCCCGGTTCTTGCCAAAAGAGAGCGCACCACCCTTGCCGCCTCCCTGCATCTGCCTCATGAAAAAGACCCAGACCCCGATAAGCAGCAGCATGGGGAACCATGAGACAAAGATAGTCATCAGCCATGAATCTTTCTGGGTTTCCTTGACATTGATATCCACCCCCGCCTGACGCAGGATGGAGATCAAATCACTATCGTTTGAAGGATAAATAGTCTTGAACGGTTTACCGTCCTGGAGGGTTCCTGAAATGACATCGCCGCTGATAGTCACCCGGTTGATCGCCTTATTTGTAACACTGGTCATGAACTCACTGTAAGTCAGCGAGGTCACATTGCTCTGTGGTTTGTTGAAAAGGTTGAAGAGGAGGATCATGGTCAGCCCAATCACCAGCCACATGCTTAAATTTTTATAGAAAGTATTCAACGACTCCTCCGGTTGCTCCTGATTTTCAAATGTTGTCCGCAGGTCTCGCATGAAGACAACACAATTCCCTTGTTTCGTGTACTGTAAATAATATATAACATTTTGGTTGTATCTGCTCCACTTCTCTGCCGAGCATTACACGAAAAGCACGGGCCAACGGGAACATTTCCCCTTGGCGCACAATTAAGGTAAATCAAAAAGTGAGATTGTCGAGCCGGTTCTGGATATATTTTATCCATTCACCTGGTCTGTGTGAAGTATTGGACAGGCTGCACCATAAGCTCGTTTTCTTTCAGTTCCTGTATACCTTTGACCAGGGCCGCTGCTCCACTCACCGTGGTGGTATAAGGAATGTGGTAATCCAGGGCAGCCCTTCTTATCAAGTAGGAGTCTTCGGTGGTGCGCCGACCCATCGAGGTATTGACGACCCAGGAGATCTGACCATCCTGCACTTTGTCGAGGATGTGCGGACGACCCTGAGAAATTTTGTTGATCAGCTGGCAGGGCACCCCGGCCTCCTGTAGATAGGCAGCAGTGCCGGTGGTGGCGTAGATAGAGAAATCCAGGGCAATCAGGGCCCTGGCCACAGGGAGTACCGCCGGTTTGTCGTTGTCGCGGACGCTGACAAACACGTTGCCCGAGGATGGTACCTTCGAGCCGGCAGCCAGATGGGCTTTGAGGATAGCCAGGCCAAGATTGTCGTCAATCCCCATCACCTCACCGGTCGATTTCATCTCCGGGCCGAGCAGGGTGTCGACTTTTTCAAACCGGTCAAAGGGAAAGACCGACTCTTTCACCGCCCAGTGGTTGATTTCCACCTCGGTCGTCAATCCCAGTTCCTGCAAAGTGGCCCCCAACATGACCTTGGTGGCCAGCTTAGCCAATGGCACGCCCGTTGCCTTACTGACAAAGGGAACCGTCCGGGAAGCGCGGGGGTTCACCTCCAGGATATAGAGTTGTTTGTCTTTTACCGCGAACTGGACATTCATCAGGCCGATAACGTTAAGTTCCTTGGCCATTGCCCGGCTGGCCTGCTTTATCTCTTCGATAAGCTCTTTGGACAGGGTGTGTGGCGGCAGGATGCTGCACGAATCGCCGGAATGGATGCCTGCCTCTTCAACGTGTTCGAGGATACCGCCGATGACAGTCTGATGCCCGTCACAGATTGCATCGACATCCACCTCGATTGCATCTTGCAGGAATTTATCGATCAGGATCGGGTGCTCAAGCTTTGTCCCGCCGACGGCTATCATGAAGTTCTTGATGCCCTGGTCGTTGTAGACGATACGCATATCCCTGCCACCCAGGACATAGGAGGGGCGAACCACCACCGGATACCCGATTCGATCTGCCGCCGCGAGTGCTTCATCCAGGGTGTGGACGGTGTCGTTATCCGGCTGACGCAGATTGAGCTTCTGCAAAAACTGCTGGAACCGTTTGCGGTCTTCGGCCCGGTCGATGGCGTCCGGTTGCGTACCGACGATCTTCACCCCGGCCTCCGCCAGTGGTACGGCCAGGTTGAGCGGTGTTTGCCCGCCGAACTGGACGATAATGCCGTCAGGTTGCTCCTGGTCGATGATGTTCAGGACATCTTCCCTGGTCAGCGGCTCAAAAAATAACTTGTCGGAGGTATCATAATCGGTAGAGACTGTCTCCGGATTGGAGTTGATCATGATCGATTCCACGCCTATTTCTCGAAGGGCAAAGGCCGCATGGACACAGCAGTAATCAAACTCTATGCCCTGTCCGATCCGGTTGGGGCCTCCGCCGAGAATGATGATTTTTTTGCCGTCGGTCTTCTTCGCCTCGTTTTCCTGCTCGTAGGTTGAGTAGTAATAGGGAGTGTAGGACTCGAACTCGGCGGCACAGGTGTCGACCAGTTTATAAACAGGCAGGATCGCGAGGTTTTTGCGTAGCTGGCGGATATCATCTTCGGTGGTGCCGGTCAGATGAGCGAGTTGCTGGTCGGCAAAACCACGTTCCTTGCAAATGCGCAGGAATTCAGGATCAAGGCCCTGGAAACCCCGTTCAGAGATCGCTATTTCCGTGTCGATAATCTGCTTGAAATTAAAGAGAAACCAGCGATCGATCTTGGTCAGGTCAAACAATTCATCAAGATCCATCCCCCTCTTCAGGGCCTCGTACATATAGGAGATCCGCTTTGAACTGGGGACCCTCAGCCCATGGGCCAGATCTTCCTGGTGCAGGTGATCAAGCAGTTCCCTGCCGTCGCCGCCAAAGCCGAACCTGCCGGTTTCAAGCGATCGCATGGCCTTCTGGAAGGCCTCTTTGAAGGTCCTGCCGATGGACATGGTCTCTCCCACCGACTTCATCGAGGTGGTCAGCACGTCGTCCGCCTCTGGAAATTTCTCGAAGGTCCAGCGGGGAATCTTTACCACGCAATAATCGATACTTGGCTCAAAGGCAGCCAGGGTTTCTCGGGTGATATCATTGGCCAGTTCGTCGAGGGTGTACCCGACGGCAAGTTTTGCCGCTATCTTGGCGATTGGAAATCCAGTAGCTTTTGAGGCAAGCGCCGAACTTCTCGATACCCTGGGGTTCATTTCGATGACCATCAGTTCACCGTCTAACGGATTGACGGCAAACTGGACGTTTGATCCGCCGGTCTCGACACCGATCTCCCGAATAATGGCGATGGCTGCATCGCGCATGTTCTGGTATTCCCGATCTGTCAGGGTCTGGGCCGGAGCGACGGTAATGCTGTCGCCGGTATGCACCCCCATCGCATCGACGTTTTCAATTGAGCAGATAATGACCACGTTATCGTTTCTATCGCGCATAACCTCCAGCTCAAATTCCTTCCAGCCGAGCAGGCTGCGCTCCAGCATAACCTCATTGGTCATGGACAAATCAAGACCCGAGGTGCATAAATCCTCGAGTTCCTGCCGATTGTATGCAACCCCGCCGCCGGTGCCTCCCAGGGTAAAGCTCGGCCGGACGATGATTGGAAAACCCAGTTCTTCGCCGGCAGCCATTGCCCCCGCCAGGGTCTTGACAATTACCGACTCCGGAACCTTGAGGTTGATCTTACGCATAGCATCGCGAAATTCCTCGCGCCCTTCGGCCTTTTTGATGACCTCGATGTTGGCGGCCAGCAGCTCGACATTGTATTGCTCAAGAATCCCCATCTCCGCCACCTTGATGGCTGTATTGAGGGCGGTCTGTCCGCCAAGGGTCGGCAGCATGGCGTCCGGACGTTCTTTTTCGATGACTTTGGCAACGAACTCCGGGGTAATCGGCTCGATATAGGTGCTGTCTGCCAGTTCCGGATCGGTCATAATGGTTGCCGGATTGGAATTGATCAGCACAACCTCATAGCCTTCTTCCTTGAGGGCCTTGACAGCCTGGGCCCCCGAGTAGTCGAATTCGCAGGCCTGGCTTATGATGATAGGGCCGGAGCCAATGATAAGGATTTTCTTGATATCTGTTCTTTTCGGCATGATCTGTCTGTTTTTCTCTTGGTGTTTTGAGTTAACCCGTGCCGGGTGGAGATGCTGTCGTTGTGTCCTGCGGCGTTTGTCTATCTGCGCATCATGGCAAGAAAACGGTCAAAGAGATATTTTGCATCATGGGGGCCAGGGGCGAATTCCGGATGGTACTGAACGGAGAAGGCCGGGTATCTGCAGTGCTGCATGCCTTCCAGGCTGTTGTCGTTGAGGTTGATATGGGTCACTTCGACCTCATCCTTGTCAAGACTAGCTGGGTCGATACAAAAACCATGGTTTTGAGCGGTTATTTCCACATGGTTGGTGGTGAGATCCTTAACCGGCTGGTTACCTCCCCGGTGACCGAATTTTAATTTATAGGCCGATCCGCCGTAGGCGAGGCCGAGCATCTGGTGGCCAAGACAGATACCGAAGATCGGCACCTTGCCGAGCAGTTCGCGAATCGTCTCGACCACTCCTTCAACCCCCTCCGGATCGCCAGGACCGTTGGAGAGAAACACTCCGTCCGGCTCCATGGCCAGGACCGTCCCGGCGCTGGTAGTAGCGGGGACCACCTGGACCCGGCAGCCCTTTTCGGTCAGCAGTCGTAACTGATTGTATTTGATGCCGAAGTCAAACGCCACGACCTTGAATGGATGGTCAACGTCGGACTTTGCGGTGGTAAAATCTGTTCCGGGCACCGGGCGATTGTCGGCCCAGCCGTATGGATCCCTGCAGGTTACCCTCTTTACCATGTCCTGGCCGATCAATCCCGGCCAGTCGTTGGCCTTTTTTACCAGGGAAACCCGGTCGAGGTCTTTGGTGGAGACTATCCCCTTCATTGCCCCTTTGGTGCGAAGGTGTCTGACCAGGGCTCTTGTATCAAAACCCTCCACCCCGAGTACCCCATATTTCTGAAGAAAATCGGCAAGCGTCCCGGTTGAGCGATAGTTGGAGGGAAAGGGGTTATATTCTTTTACCAGAAAGGCCATGGGGTGAACGGCGGCTGATTCCATATCTTCCGGGTTGACGCCGTAATTTCCGATCAGCGGGTAGGTCATGGTGACGATCTGGCCAACATAGGACGGGTCGGTCAATATCTCCTGATAGCCGCTGAGAGAAGTGTTAAAGACGATTTCACCTATAGCCTCGCCATGTCCGGTAAATGAACGTCCTTCAAAGATGGTCCCGTCTTCCAGGGCGATGAGTGCTTTCATGGCAGTCTTTCCTTTCGTAATGCCTGTGTTCTTCGAAGATAACTTGCTGGCAATTGTTGAATGAAGGGAGGATTATTCCGGATATTTTTATTGTATGCTGCACTCTCAGGCATTGGATCGGATCTGTTTTCACCGTCTTTCCATGGCCTTAGGTTCATCCCGAGCGAGTGGAGGAAACGGTCTTCTGTTCCTCTTGATTATGCAGACAAAACTACGATATATAACTTAACTCAGCCTGTTTCGTCAACCGCAAACGGTGAGGTTGCTGTCGACCCGGTTCGTGGCCTGCCCATGACTTTGGAAGAAAAGTTCTGCAAAGTAGAAAAACTCGGAGGGAATGGAGAAAAATGTAAATTTTACTGATTGCTTTGGTAAGCATTACTGTTTAATATGTCAAACTCTCCTGGCTGGCGGTAATGCATCATTGCCCCTATGTCGTTTGAGGACAAGACCAGGGACGTTTTTACCGCGGCGAAGATCTTGCCGGACTAATTCCCAACACCCAACGAGTGGGTATAAGTACCTTTTATCAGGTTGTTTTCCTGCAAAAAATACAGATAAATAACCTGGCGGGTGCTCAAGAAAAAAGAGATACATTGTAGGAGGAGCTCCATAGAAATGAAGATACTCGTTGCCAATCGAGGTGAGATAGCTATCCGTCTAACCCGGGCCATTCAGGAACTGGGCCATGAGGCCATTGCCGTTTATGAAAGCCCGGACGAGATGTCCCGGCATATTCGTATTGCCGATGAGGCAATTTTGCTGGGTCCCGGCCCCCGATGCGATTACCTGAATATTGAAAAAATCATTCGTGCGGCAAAGAAATCCGGGGCCCGCGCCATCCATCCGGGCTATGGTTTTCTTGCTGAAAATCCGTTTTTTGCCAAAGCCTGCGAAGCGGAAGATATCATATTTATCGGCCCGACAACGGAGGTAATTTCCAATCTTGGTAACAAGGTAATCGCCAGAAGAATCATGGCCGACGCTGGAATCCCCATGGTTCCAGGCACCCAGAATCTGAAACAGGGCAAGGAAGGTATCGCCGAGGCCCTGGCCTTTGCCGCCAAATACGGGTATCCGATCATGCTGAAAGCTACCTCCGGGGGCGGTGGCCGCGGCATTCGAAGAATCGATACGGACGCCCAGATGAGAGAACAGATCCCGGTGGCCCGCGCTGAAGCCCTGGCCGCTTTCAATGACGATTCCGTTTATCTCGAAAAGGTGATTGTCAACCCGAAGCATGTCGAGGTGCAAATCCTTGCCGACTGCCAGGGCAAGACCGTCCATCTCGGCACCCGGGACTGCTCGATTCAGCGCCGCAATCAGAAACTCATCGAGATTGCCCCCTCGATGATCAAAAACCAGAAGCTGCTCGACGAAATCTGTGAGACAGCAGTGCGGGCCGCCCGGGCTGCTAATTATCTGAACGCCGGCACCGTAGAATTCTTGATTGATCAGGATCAGAACTACTATTTTATGGAGATCAATACCCGCGTGCAGGTGGAACACACGGTCACCGAAATGATCACCGGCATCGATATCGTCCGCAATCAGATCAATATCGCCTTCGGGAAACCGTTGTCCTTTTCTCAGGAGGACGTGCAGATCCGGGGCCATGCCATTGAGGTTCGCATCAATGCCGAGGACCCCAAGAATGATTTTATGCCGGAAGGGGGGAAGAAGGTTCTGGTCTACCGTTCGACCGGTGGCTTTGGCGTTCGGCTCGACGGTTTCGTCTATCAGGGGTACATCATCCCTGAAGTCTATGATTCACTGCTGGTCAAGCTGACCGTCCATGGTTTTACCTGGGAGGAGACGGTGGGCAGACTGAAACGCTGTCTGAAGAATTTTGCCATCAGGGGGCCGAAGACGACGATACCGTTCTATGAAAACATTGCCGACGAGAAGGATTTTGTCAACGGCGATTTCGATACCTCCTATATAGACACACACCCCCACATTTTCCATTATGACGACGATCCCAGCGAAGTGGGCAAACTGGCTGCACTCATCGCAAAAATTCATTATTCCAGGGAGAATCCTTTCGCCAAATAGCTGTAAAGCTATTTGAATGGGGAAGATTGTTCTATTATCACATCTGCTTAAAAAGGATTAGTTATGACTCGAATTACCCAGGGTACTCCAGCCAAGGAAATCGTTGAGACGCTGCGTAATGCCAAAGGATATTATGTTACCAACACGGCGCGGGATCTGTCCCAGTCGGATTTTAAAAACCGGATCCTGCTCCACACCGATTTACTCGCCGCGGAAAAGCGCGATCAAGCGGGGTATTTCTCCCTGGAAATTACCGGAGGGGCCTCGGTCCACGTGGATATTCTGCGCAAACAGGTGGATCCGTTTCTCAAGCTGAAAAAGCTGCGAGAGTACATGCCGTTGACCATGTTTCAAACCCTCTGCCGCGGGGTAAATCTGTTCGGCTACCGGCCCTATCCACAAAATGTCATCCGTTTCACAGTCCGGGAATTCGCCAAATACGTCGATGTCTGGCGGACCTTTGATTTTCTGAACTATGTACCTAATATGCATGCAGTTTTTGAAGAGGTTGCGCTGGCCGGGAAACTGAATGAGCCATGTATCTGCTTCTCCACCGGCCCGGAACACACCGATTCATATTATGTGGCGAAAGCCGGGGAAATTATCGAGGTAACCGGCAGAGATATAACCCTGTGTATCAAAAATCACGGCGGCCTTGGGACGCCGAACAGGATAGGGCAACTGGTCGACGCGCTGAAACAAAAATATCCGGATGTGCCGATCCACTACCATGGTCATAATACCGACGGCAATGACGTCGGAAGGATCGTTGAGGCGGTGAAGAACGGAGCTTCAATTGTCGATTGTGCCGACTTTGCCTTTACCGGCTATTACGGTCCGCCGCCTATTCTCACCGTGGTCCAGACCTTAAAAGAGTTTGGCTATCAGGCGATCGGCCTTGACGAGGATGCGGTTATCGAAACCTCGGAGGTTATCCGTGACCAGCGACAGTATTACGATCAGTTCGAATCGCAGATCAAAGGTTTTCAGCCGACCGTTCAGATTCATAAGCTGCCGGGAGGGGCCATGGGCTCAAGTCTGGAACAGGCGGTCAAAGGTGGCTTTCTCGACAAGATGCCTGAGATTCTTCACAAAGAATTGCCCCGGGTACAGAAGGAGCTGGGCAATTACTGGTCGGTTACTCCCGGCTCCCAGATTCTCTGGACAACCGCCGTCTCGAATGTCCTTGATGGGGAACGCTACGGAAATCCCTCGGGGGATCTGCGTAATCTTCTGCTGGGCAAGTACGGTCCCTTTCCCTTCTATAAACCAGAGGAATGGATCTATGAGAAGGTGCTTGGTGATAACTGGCGACAGGTGCTGGAAGAAGAGGGTGGGGTGGAGGAAATTGCCGATATGGACCTGGCACACGAAAGATACAATCTTGCCCAACAGATAGGGACCGAACCCACCGATGAGCAGCTGGTTCTTTTTCTGCAGCACCCCAACGATGCCGTGGAGTTCTTTAAATTTGAAGAGCAATACGGCAAGGCCCATGTCCTACCGCCAGCGGTTTTTTTCCGGAAAGGCGGGTTTGAAATTGGCGAGAAATTGGCATTCCGGGACTATCACGGGAAGGAACATATGGTGGAGATGGGACCTTCCCCGGTGAATGATACCGGGGAGACAAGTGTGTACCTCATCGTCGATCATCACCAGTCGATCTTTAATTTCAAGGCGAAAAGGGGCAGTGGGCACGGTGGAGAAACAGCGGAACTGAGCAAGGAAGAAATCCTTGATCTGGCCAAGGCCGGGGATGTCCGTTCTCTTTTTTCAGGTAAAATTGTCGAAATTTCCGTCGATGAAGGGCAGGAGGTGCTGGTTGGCGACCGGGTGGCAATTATGGAGGCCATGAAGATGCAAACCCCTATCCTCAGTGAGGTCGAGGGAATAGTCACCGGGATCCATGTCAAGAAGGGGGACGCCCTGAAACCCGGAGGAAAAATTCTCAAAATCGATCCGAACGAGTAAGTATTTCGTGCTTTTTCCCTGCCTTGGAAAGTATGTTCAAGGCAGGGGGAAATACGAAAGGTGTGTAATCAGTCGCTTAGATGAATTAACACTATCTTCTTTACAAAAGAAAAAGCACTCCGTTTAGCGCCGACCAGAGTAAAACCGCAGAGGTTGCCACTAGACAGCTCATGGCCAGAACCCTATGGCTGAACCTTTCCCGTTTTTTCTCTTTATATCCAAGCAGATATCCGAGAACCAACCCCGCAAGCATACCGCCGCCATGTCCCCAGTTGTTGATTCCCGGAACCAGAAAACCGAGGAGGCCTATGCCTATTGCCCAGCCACCGATTTGGCTGTAAATGGTCTGTCCGTATACGCCCCCCCGACTTTTTCCGTAATAGAGCAGCGCGCCGATGAGACTGCAAAGAGCTGCTGAGGCCCCGATGGTAAAACGCACCCCGGCAAGGGAGGAGAGGAAAAAACCGGCTACGCCGCCAAGGGTATAGATGACGATCGTCCTGTTAATGCCGAATTCCCGGAAGACCAATGGTGCCAGTTGCCGTATTGCCAGCATATTGAAAACGATATGCAGCAGGCCGCCGTGCAGATAATTGGCCGCCAGCAGGGACCACCAGCGATGCAGATAAAAGACGGGGTAGGCACCGGTCCATCCTAGTGCCGACAGGCTCTGATTGCTGGGGGAGAGAAAGTGAAAGGGACTGAAATTCAGACTGCCCAGTCTCGGATCGATGACGATAGACAGGATAAACATGACAATATTAACACTGATAAGCGTTGTAACCAACTGATCCGGGTTTGAAAATCTGGCAAACATAACAGCGTTTTTAAATCTTGACGCCGGATTTTTCATGCCGCAGAGCGGACAGACAGGCACAGAGCGGCTGATCAGTTTTCGACAGCCGGGACAAAGCAGAGAATTTTTATGCGTGTTGCTGGACATGATTGGTCAAGTATCCGTAGTGTTTTTCATTGATGACTCATCTGCGTAAAGTTGGTTTCTCATCCCGCAATGGCAGTCCATAGTCTGGTCCCAACCTCAGAGAGGATAGTGGCAAGGGGCGGCCGGCTAATCTCCCGTGGACGTTTTCTTCTTCCCGGTTCTCCTCATGCGCTGCTGCAGACGGCGATTTTTTTCGGCAACCTTCGAATCTCCCCGGTACCATACCGGAATGTCATCGTAGTGGGGAATGCCGTCATCGATAAGATACCGGGCGTTGGAGTTTACCGGATATCCCTGGGGAATGGCACCCGAGCAAATAATAAACATTCCGTCGCTGTCTGCCTTGAGTGCTCTTTTCGTCTCCGGGGACACCCGTACTATATCGCCCTCGACGAGTTCCAGCAGTTGGTCGTCAAGCAGGATCTTGCCGCTTCCTTTGATGACGATATACACTTCTTCCTGTTTGCGATGGCTATGGGTAAACGTATAGCCATCGTTTGGAGGGAGGTTTATCATGCCAAGGGCCACGCCCTGCAGATCAAGCTGTTTTCTCGGACTGGTCAGCCAGGGAAGTGTGTCGAAATCATAGTGGAATTTGGTATAGTTTTCTGCCATTTTCAATCCCAATTCAGTAGTGATCGACCATAACTTGTTTTAGAACCTCGACAGGCATTCCGCCGAAAATGAAATTAAGACCACGGACTCCTTGACGTGTTGAGTGCTTGCCTGAGAAAAGCTGGGCCGGCAAGAATCAGAAAAAACTGACGAAAGATGGCGTCGTAAAAACTCCCCAAAGGGCATAGCAATCTTCACCTTCTGAAGTTTTTCGAAGTCTGCGCTTATCTACTTAGCCATCGCTGATTTTAAGGTATTTACGGGTTTGTCAATAAAGAAACTGTTGAGAAGGGGAATACTGCATCCTACGGGGCTGAATTCCCCAGCCCCATAAAATGTCGTTATTATTTATTGAACGAATCGCTGAACAGTTTTTCGATAGCCTCTCGTCCGGCATCGCTCAGATAACGGGTCCCGCTGCCGACAAAGGTGTCGTATTCAATGCATGGTGAATCCTCCTGCCAGCCCGCCTTCCAGGTAAACCATTTCTTCTGGGGCTGGTCGAAAACATGCAGGGGGCGATTGAACATCTTGGCCAGTTCTACGGCCCAGCCTGTCCCGCCCTTGACGGAGCCGTCTTCCTGGATGGCTCCGACGACAAAGACCTGATGCCCGCTATTGACCATATGGAAGATGGTCTGCAGCACTTTGCGGATTTTGTCGGTTTCATAGTAGGTCCGGTTGAGCATGCGGGAGGCAAGCTCCATGCTGATGTCACCCCTCTCGAGTTGTTCTTTCTTCAGGATGATGACATTTTTTTCCCGGGTCAGTTTGTGGCCCTCAAAGGAGTAGACCACATCCTTGATCCCGGCTTTTTCCGCCATCTCACCAAAAGTGGCCTCAGCTCCCTTGAGACCGCTGCTGTATAACGTATACTTAGATAATTCCATTTAATGACTCCTTTGGTCAGGAAAAAAGTAAAAATCAGTTCTCTGGCAATGTACTCATAGTTACAGTGAAAGGCAACATTTCCATTAAGGTGCACCGCCTATTCTTTCTTCCTGCCTCGGGCTAAAATACGGCAGGGGGCCGGATATCCTTCGACGGTCAGCTGCGGATTGCCAGGATCGATAAAATCTGTAAAAGATTCAAATGTCATCCAGTCGGTCCGGCGTTGTTCGCTGCCTGACATTGGATGGCTGCAGAAAAGGTTGATATCGATGAAGCCGGCTTTTTTCATCCAGTTACAGAGGCAACTACCGGTGGGGACAAAGTAGGTGCCCGGCACCTTGGCGTAGGTCTCATCCGGAAAGAGGGCAAAAGGTTCCTTCCCGGGAATGGCCTGTGATTCAACAATGAGGGTGCCGCCGGGTTGCAGGGCAGAGAGTATATCGCGAAGGGTATCAATCGGTGAAGGACGATGATAGATGATCCCCATGAGAAATATCACATCAAAGCAACTCTCAAAGAGGTTGAGATGCTCTACCCCAAGGAGATCGATGTGCAGTTCCTTTTTGCCGGCCATGGCATTCAGGGCCTTGAAGCAATAGTAATGCTGCACGGACGGTTCAAAACCAAGGACGAGCTTCGGGCGGGAGGCGGCCATGCGAAACATATAGTAGCCGTTGTTGCAGCCGATATCTGCGACCAATTTATCCCTCAGGTCCGGGAGTTCCGGCAGAACCCGGGCCCATTTTTTTTCACTGCGCCACTCCGCATCGATATCGATACCGAACACCGAATACGGACCTTTACGCCAGGGCATAAAGGCCTTGAGGTTGGTAGTGATCAGCTGTCTGTCGTCGTCGGTGATTGCATCGGCGCTGCCTATGACCACCGTGTCCCCGCCGCAGTCGACATGAGCTGCCTTGTAGCGGGCGAGCAGCTGGCAGGGAATTCGGTATCGCAGGAAGCCTTTTTTATCCTGCCCTACCCAGTCGCGTCGTTTGGTGTGTTCACGGATGATGGCATCGGCATTGGCCGACTTCGGCAGGAGATCAAAATAATTCATTGGTGAGAATCTATGCTAGGCGGGTTTTACGGCGATAAGAGAGGCGAAGTTGAACCATTGAAAATAGGTTTCGACTGAAATAAAGCCGCTCTTTTTTAACATGGATTTGTTCTCATTTATGGAAAACGGGATAAGCACATTTTCCAGGGCTTCGCGTTTCTTGGAAATTTCCAGCTCCGAATAGCCGCGAGACCTTTTAAAACGATGGTAGATGTCGATGTATTCACGATTGAGCCGACGGTCATGGTTGATTACTTTCTCGCTGATCAGGACGATGCCGCCGGGCCGGAGGTTGTGATAGAGCCGCTGCAGAAAAGCTTCGCGCTGCAGGGGGCGGATGAATTGCAGGGTGTAGTTGCAGATGATGGCTCCAGCCCCAGGATGGTCAAAGGCCGTGATATCTTCAAGCAGAAACGAAAGGCTCTGCTGTTTTGAGTAGATTTCCGACTTCAACCGGGCCTTGTCAAGCATCGGTCCTGAATTGTCAATGCCGATGAATTGCAGCTTTTTTAGCTCCAGCAGACGGGAAAATTCCAGCAGGGTGGTGCCGGTGGCGCAGCCGAGGTCGTAGACTCTGTCCCCTTCGTCCAGGTAGCCGCTTAGCAACTGCGCCTGGGCATCGATTACCTGCCGATAAAAGGGGATGGAGCGGTCCAGCATGTCGTCAAAGACTTCCACCACCCGCTCGTTGAATTCAAAATCTTCTTCAACGGCACTGACTTTGAAGAGTGTATCCCTGGCGGAATCGGTCATTTTAAGCGACATGCGTTATTTCTTATACCAGGTGCCGTCGGGTTTCTGGTACCAGTGTCCTGCCTGCCCGTGCTGGGCAATCATGGCCGCCCGGCGTTCTCCGACCAGGGCGGGGGGAGCACCCTGATTTTTACCTATGGCTGCATAAACCGTTGCCCTATCATTATTTTCCGCCTGAACGACTGCCTGTTGCGCTGAGCCGCCGGTACGGTATTCGAGAAATCCTTTATTATTCTCCCCGATAACACCTTGATCTTTCAAGGCATTTATGGTCGGAATTCTCGCCGCCATCCGCTCTTTGATAGAGGCGGAGTGGGCCAGGCTCACCATGAACAGAAAACAGGAGAGAAAGAGAAAAAGAGAAGAAACGAAGAAGAAGTTTTTACGCATTGTGCACCTCTTTGGTTTGAACCAAAAGTTATTCCGCTTGCTTTTTGTCCAGATCCCCGAAGAAATCATCGAGAGCCCTGTCAACCTTGACGTTGATATCGATAGTGATGTGAATAGGCTTGATTTCCACAGGTTTTATATCTACCTCATGCCGGGTACAAGCCGACAAGGACAAGAGGCCGGTCATCAGCAGGAGCGATAATACACCCTTTGTAAATGTAGTCATATTACATGTTCTCCATGATGGATTGGATTTTTTTACCATATTGAAACAAATTCTGCATGGGCAGGCGAAAATTTACATCAAGCCGGATTGGATGCTGCAGACCAGGCCCCTGCCTGGTCGGGACAATCTGGCCATTATCATAGCCAAAGGGCAAAGGATCCGCCGGCTTTCCGTCCAACTGCATAGTGATCAGCAGTTCGTTATTTTTACTGTTAAAGGAAAGTTTCGTCCAGTTATAGAAGAAATTTTCCAGGGCCTGCATGGAGTAATCCAGGTATGCACTTTTATTGATGTCCGGCATTCCCTGAAGGAGCTGCTCAGGATCCTTGAAGCGGACTATACCACTATTGCCGGGGGTAGAAAATAGAAAACCGTCATCAAAGACCAGACCTTTCCGGTTGATTTTCAAGGGAAGCCGGCCGTTCAGGGAGCCCTGGCCGTCAGTTTTGTCAATACCGAACTGGCTGAGCAACTCGGTGAAGCCCAGGCGGTCACAATAGAGCGTTGTTTCCAGTTCCTTCATATCCTTTGCGAGGGTGATACTGCTTGCCTCGACTTTTCCGCCGCACCAACTGAACCGGCTTTTTTCGAGGAAAAGAGACTGATCGTCCTCGACACGAAATCGAAGCCGGCCATCGGACAGTTTTATCTTACCGAGTTCGATGGAACCGATGGTACACAACTGTCCCGGACTGCTTAGCAAGAGCGGCAAGTGGGGGAACACCGCCTGGAGATTGATATCTGAGAGCTTGTTCTCGTTATAGGTGAGTTTTCCTTCACGGTATACTGCACTGAATTTGCCGCCAGGAATCCCGTTTTTAATGTGAAATTCACCTTCGGCACCAATCTTGCCCTGCAGAGAAAGTCCATCCGGCAGAGGGATGGCGGATGGAAATGTTGCCGAGTCAAAGAGCGTTGCCGGAAGCCGGCAATGGACGGCAACATCCCTGTTCATCTGAGCCGAGCCGTCACAATTGAGAGACAGACCGGCGACAAATGGCAATGCGAGCGAGGTGGTGAAGGTAAGTCCTGACTGAGCCGGCTGAAGATTCGCCTGGAACCTGCCGCTGTCGATCCCCTGATAGCGAATTTTCCCAATTGACAGGGTACCTCCGGCCCCGGTCTCCTGGAGAGGATACTGTACAGGCAGTTGCAACGAGAGGTTGACCAGCCTGGTATCGTTTTTCTTAAGGACTATTTCAGGGATTCGGCAGATCAGCGTTGCCGCAATGGCCGATCCGGCAAGAGTCATATCACCGGCCGCGGTCATGGAACTGACCGAAAGGGTGTCATCGAGGCTGAAGGCATCGCTTGCCAGCTGATAGCTGATTTTGGCGCCCTTATGATCGACAAACCCGGTATAATTCATCCCGATGGTGGAATTGGTTCTGGCTAGAGACAGCTGGCCGGTGCCGTCAATGGTTCCATTCTCGCCATCCAGTTCACCTTGCAGGGCAAGAGAAATCTTTTCAGGTTCACTGAGAGCAAGATTGGTGAGATTGAAACTGGTTTTTGTCAGGTTGCCGGACAGCCGGAGGCTGGCCGGGGTGTTCGGGGAGGCCTCGGTAAAAAGCATCTCGTTTTTCCCGAGATGAAAACCGGGCAATTTGATACTTGCCTCGTAGCCGGTAAGCCTGCCGTTATCCGGGGCAATGTCGGCCTTGCCGACGAGAGTAATTCCTCCAGTCGGTCGCAGCTCGTTGAGTGCGGGAACCAGGGAGGGCAGCTGGGAAATGTCCGAGGCATCTGCCTGTATTTTAAGCACATATTTCCCGTCCACCGATATCAGGCTCACCTTGCCACTGAGATTCAGATCGCCTTTTGTCACCAGCTGCCCGGAGACGGCTTTTAGAAGATGCTTTTTTTCGGAACCTTCCTGGAAATCGAGAGTCAGTTGGCCATCGGCAATGATATTCACCGGTCTTTGCCGGTCCCTGTCGATGGTAACAAGACAGTTTTTGACAAATATTGTCTCAACCGCAACTGGCAGAAGGAAGATGGAGGTGGTATCTTCTCCTGTGGTAGAATACTCATTGCCAGGCAGTCCCCGGAGGAGCGGCTGTCCTGGTCGTATATCCAGGTGCAGCGACGCGGAATCGAGCAGAAGGCCGTCTAGTTCGCCCCTGAGCAGTGAGCTGGGGGAATAATACAGCTCAAATCTTGGAACGGACAGGGTGGGGCGATCCGCATCGGCCAGGGTCAGGGTTCCTCTGATATTCCAGGGTGTGAGCCTTGAGAGACTGAGTTTTTTGTCGCTGAAGGGAAGTTGGACAAGGAGCCGGGGAAAGAGATAAAGATCGAGCAGATAGGGCAGGAACAGCAATAAAAAGGCGCTTCCCAACATAAGCAGGAGGGGGAGAATCACCATAAAGTGGAATTTCTTTTTCATTTATTTTTTAAATTGCTCTTTATTACAAGACGTTGGTCTGGTTGATACCTTCAACCAGGTGAATATTAGCCTTGCCTTGTCTCTCTTCAGTCAGTATAAACGTATTGCTTAAGACTTGCATAACAAATTGGTGGTATTTTGGGCCGGAATTTCCATTTTCGGGTCTGTTCAGATAAAGGTAAATCAGGTTGTTGGTATGTCGAACGAAATAGATTTTGACGAATTGCTCAGGAAATATAAATCAGACCCATTTGATTATGTCGATGTTTTTGCCGTTCACACCGGTCAGGTATCCTTTAAGGTTGTGGAAGGCGAGGAGGTCGAGGCTCCCAGTGGGGAGTGGTTGCAGGTGCCGGGAACCAGGTTGTATGAGATCAACCGGGAGCGCAATCCGAAGATAGTTGCCGCCCAGACAAACGGTACTGTGGCACAGATCAATACCGACTTCGATGGACGGTTCGTTGAGGCCGGGGAAAAGCTTATGACCATCAAACATCCGCTGAAGAAGAAAGAGATCATTGAAAATATTCTCAAAGAAGTCCTGAGTCTCTTTCCCGCCCCCGAGACGGCCAAATATTTCTTTGCCATGGATATCCAGTCCCGCATCGAAAAAAAAGGTGCCCGAGCGGTGACCATCGAGCCGGGAGAAGAGATTCTGACCATGTCGCTTATGAAGAGGGATACCCCTGTTTATTACCATGGGGAGCGAGGGGTTATTCATTCGATCTATTTTAAACCGGGTGTCTCCGTTGCTCAGGGAGAACCGTTGCTGGGTATCTGCGCTCCGGAAAAACTTCCTCTCATCCAGAAAATCATTACCCGGGTCAAGGCGGATTGGGACAGCGAGCATTGAGGATGTCCGACACGGATGTCCGTTCCGATCATGGTAGATAACAGACCGACGCCGGCGGCGGTTTTCGACTGTCTGCAACGGATACAGGAGAAGGAAACTGTTTCGGCAGCAGGATTGTTTGATGCAGAAGCGGTCCGTCGCCATGGTGCCTTTGCCGGGTCGGTGATTGAAAGCCATGACTCACTGCCGCGGGCGATGGATCATGCCCGGAGCCTGATTAAACAAACCGTTCAGGCGAATAACTCGGTGGCTAGCGGGACGGTGATTCTGGCAGATACTATGAGCCGATCCAAAGGGCGGTTTGCCAGACAATGGCATGCTCCCCATGGTGGGGTGTGGGGTTGTATGATCCATGCCAATACCCTGCTGCCGCAATCCCGTCGATTTATTCCCCTGGCTACCGGACTGGCCTGTTGCGAGACTGTACAGGAACTCGGTGTCGAACAGGCCCGCCTGCGATGGGTAAATGATGTTCTGGTCGAGAAAAGAAAACTTGCCGGCTTTTTAGTCGAAGGTTTTACGGAACAGATCCATGGCGAGGAATTCACCCTGGTCGGTTTCGGCATCAACGTGAATAACTGTTCGTTTCCTGCCGACCTTGCCGATTCGTCTGTCTGCCTCAAAAAAATTCTCGGCGAAGAGGTAAATCTTACCGATTTCACTGCTCTGTTTCTTGCCAGGCTGGCCTGGAATTTCGGGCTGCTCTATTATGAAGAAGCGAGGGAGCTACAAGGGGAACCTTTTTCCGGCAGAGATGGCAGGCATCTGCTGCTCAAGCGATGGCTGGCCTGTTCCGACTCCGTCGGCAAAAGAGTTGTCTATGGCTTTGATGTGATGACAGCGCCGCAATACCGCGGCAAGGTTCTGGGGATTGACGATGACGGAGGTCTTGTCCTGCGCCTTGATGATGGTCACATGAAAACGGAATACAGCGGGGAAATCCGTTATCTCAACTCTCTTTAGTGTTCTCAGGTAATAGGAGCAGAATTGTCCACCTTTTGACAATGGTATCTCCTATTTACTCCCTACGTTTTTTTAAAAATTTCCGCACGAGTGTCCAGGCGACAATCTCTCTTTGAAACAGTTGATTGCCGTAGCTCTGCAGCAGCAGAAGGGCTTCATCCAGGATTGTACCGGTTATCTTCAGTCGGTGTAATCGTTCCAAGGGGAGATCTTGAGCCGATTGCAGCATTTTTATCGTTCCTGGAGAAAGAGGAAGCCCCTTTTGTCTGTGAGGCTTGCAGGCCAGGCAGCTGATCCTTCCACTGGTCGCGTCAAAACTGTACCTTTTTTCAGAGATCACCGGCAAACCGCAGTCGGCACAGGTTTGCAGGTCCGGTCTGTAGCCGATATAATCAAAGAAACGGATCAGAAACAGAGCGAGCACCGTAGGCGGCGATTGCCGTTGATCAAGGTTGTGCAGGGCCCATAAGCTCAGCCGGAAAATATGCAAATCCGGTTCATTTTCCTTCACCCCGATCAGCAGGAATTCCCTGATGACCGAGGCGACGCAGTACTTTTCAAGATTTTGGCGCAAATGCAGAAAGCCGCTGTGGAGATCGGCTTCGGCGAGAAATGCCAGGGAACTGCTCGCCGTCTGCTGGTAGGTAATGTGCAAAAAACTGAAGAGTTCCAGTTTGTTGACGAATCGTTTCTTGCTTTTTTTGGCCCCTTTGGCGATGGCGTTGAGCCGACCGGCATCATGACTGAACAAGGTGACGATGACATCGGATTCGCCGTGATCGATGCAGTTCAGGACAATGGCATCCGTTACCCTGGTCTTTGCCGCCATCGGCTAGAGCAGCAGTTGTTCAGGAAGACGAAGCGTGACCTCCTCCTTGTTGGGATCGGGAAGATCATGGGGGAGGATGTTGAGGGTAAGTTTCGTTTCTGGTTGCGTTGGAAAGAAGAGAGTTGTTTGTACCTCAGTTGGCCAGGAAAATGCCTTTCCCGCTTCTAAAAGGTGGGACTGCACCGGCGCTTCGCTCAAGAGGAGGTCGTCGATGCCGTTCCCCTCTCCAAGCTCTGCTCCTAAATAATATGTATCAACTTTTGACGAAAGGGGAGTGAAGGGCGGGGCTTCAGCAGCGGGCGGGCTGGTGATACCAAACGATGCCTGTTCAATTCTTTGGGGAGGCTCCAGGCTGCGCAGCTTCTGGCTGAGGTAAATAGCCGGGTTCCATGCAAAATACCAGCATAAAAAACCTCCAACAACCAGTAATAATAGAAGAATCAGTCCGAACAGGGAAAACGGTAAGAAAGAAGGTCGTTCGGCCATATTACTCACTTCCTGTGCTAATTTGCTCGGCGGCTGCATCGTAGTATCAACGGTCCTGTGCTTCTCGGGCCGCTCTTTTGCATACCTCTGGAGGACGTCTTCCGGACAAAGCGACAGACTTTTAGCATAAAGGGCATAAAAACCACGAGTAAAGGCTTCTGCGGGCAAAACTGCAAAGTCATTTTCTTCGATAGCCTGGAGACTTTTATATGATATTCTCGTCTCCTCTGCTATCGTTGCCATATCCAGCCCCAGACTGACTCTTGTCTCGCGGAGATACTCCCCAAGGCTGATATCTTGTTTTTCGGTGACTTTGCGCGACATAACTATTCCTGGTAGTTTGAAAACCCGTAGGATTTAAAGTCTTTGAATATATGCGTCGTTCTTCAGTTTTTTAACCCATTCAGAGTAGGCAACTCTTAATTTTTCTTCGAAAATCTTTTCTCTGATCTCTTCTTTTACCGATTCATAAGAGGCGGCAGCAACAATACCAATTTCTTCTCCTGAGAGTACCTTGAAAAACTGGTAACCATCAGGGGTGTCGATAATTCTGCTCATTTCACCGGGCTGGAGCGGGGAAATCGCATCACGCATTGCCTGGGCCATCTCGTCCAGGGCAAATACGCCTATATCCCCGCCATCGCTTGCCGAAGGCAAGTCGGAGAATTTCTCAGCCAATGATTTAAAATCCTGGCCGTCTTTAGCCAGTTGGTATACCCGTTCAGCCCTCTGCCGGGTCTTCTTCTTGTTCGCCTCCAGTTGTTTCGGATCATCCGTTTTGGGCCAGCTGAAACCCATCTGCAGCAGGTAATACCTGCCTTTTTCAACTTTTGAGGTATAATTTGCATTGTAATACTCACGAATCATTTCCTCTGTAACGACAATTTTTGATCTGACATCGTAGCTCAGCAGCCTGCTTTGCAGGATTTGCGACTTCAGCTTACTCCTGTACAGTTCTTCCGTCAGTCCGGATCTTTCAAGTTTTTGTTTGAATTCGGTCGGACTGAGGGACATCTTTTCCCGCATCTGTTCATAGGCAGTATCAACATCCTTGTCCGTTACGGTGACATTATATTTTTTGGCCTTTTGTTGGATGAGATGGTTCTCAATCAAACCGTTCAAGGCAATTTCCCTTGCCTTTGCCAAGGTCTCGAGCATGGGCGTACCCGGATTTCTTTGGGAGATGGATCGGTACACGCCGGCGGTTTCGTTTTCAAGTTCCGACAGGGTGATCACTTCATCATTAACGACTGCTACAACTTTATCGACAACCTCGGCCGAAAGATATAGCGGAATAAAAAGACCGAGAAGCATAATCGGTATTAAACTGCGTACATATCTCCAAACCTGCTGCGCAGTAAATAGCTGTTTCATAAAAACCTTAACTTGAGTACATGGATACAGCGGACTGATGAAAGAGAACAATCACCCTCAGCGGAGAGAGACTCTCTTTAGTGGTCTCAGTGACTTTACATAATCTGTCACTGAGTTGCTATCTTTCTTTGCAGTTGGTTGACTTTCAAATATTATGGAATATTTTCTGGCTTAAGTATATCATAGAAGAAATATTTTTCAAATCACCTCCGGAGCAGATTTATGAAAAAACAAAAGTTGTTGCCTTCGTTTCTCCTATACGTCCTGTTAGCCTTGACTTTGCTCTGGACTGCCGCCGCACAGGCGACAACGAAAATGCCATCATTTGCCTTGGAAAGCGTGCAGGATGGCAAGATTGTCGAATCGACCTCCTTCACCGGCAAAGTACTGCTGCTGACTTTTTTTGCAACATGGTGTCCACCATGTGCAGAGGAGGTGCCAAACCTGATTAAACTGCAGCATGACTTTGCTGACGCAGGTTTCTCGGTGGTTGGGTTATCCGTGGATCAGCAGGGAAGGACACCTGTGGCAAAGTTTGTTGAGAAAAAAGGGATAAATTATCCGGTACTGTTGGCAGAAGAAAAGACCACCATAGATTTTGGCGGTGTGTACGGTATTCCTGTTGCATTTTTAGTCAATAAATCAGGCAATGTCGTGAAAAAATATACCGGATATGTCCAGCCAGAGATTCTTGAAAAAGATATTCGCAGCCTACTCAATTGATTGATCACTATTGCATTTAATCTAAAAATGAAATAGAATGGCCCCCAGTGGATTTAGAAAACAAGGGTTGGTACATATTTAGTGGAGCCTCGCTCTCAACAGTAAACAGATAATGAAGGAGATTGAAAATGAACAAAAAGATGGTTGCTTTGGCTATGGCTGTGGTATTTGCTTTCTGTACAGTTGGGGTTGGTTTTGCCGCGAGACTGAAATGCACTGTTGATACGGTTGAAGGTGAGAAGGTCATGATGACTTGTAAGGATGCCGACAAGCTCTCTCCCGGTGACAAGCTCAAGGTTTCTGCCACCAGGAAAAATGCCATAGAGGGTTGCTGATAGCCAGAGTCTCACTCTCTCATTTGTGCCGGGTCGGCTGATTTCAGATCAGCCGACCTTTTTTTATGCTTCTGCCGGCAATGCCGTTGCCGCATTTTTGGTGAAGTTTGGTTTTTGGCCATATTTCACTGAATTTCAAAAAGGTTGTAACGTTAATGGATATTCGAACTCTTCCGGACTATGAACGGCGGATTTATAACCGTATCCGCCAAAAATACAAACTTACCTTTGACCGGCTTCGTTTTGGTGAAAAGCAGATCCGATTGCTCAAGATAGCCGATCTGGAGGAGTTTTTAGCCGGGAAGGATCCCTTGGCCAATGTTTCGGAATTTCCTTTCTGGATCCGTCTCTGGGATGCCGCGATGGTTCTTGCCTATATCCTTGGGTCGCAGCCTCATGCCGCAGGCAGCAGACTGCTTGAACTCGGGGCCGGGCTCGGAGCTCCTGGGCTCGCCGCCGCCACTGCCGGGTTTGATGTGACTATCAGTGATTATGAAGAGATTATCATGGATTTTCAGAAGGTGAGTGCTGCCGCTTCCGGTCTGCAAGGTATTCACTTTACCCATCTTGACTGGCTGAATCCACCGGAAATGGAGCCATTCGATGTCCTGGCCGGGGCAGAGATACTCTTTCGGGATGAATTTTTTCAACCGTTGTTGCATATTTTCTCAACCTGTCTGAAACCGGGTGGGGTTATTTATCTGGCCCATGATGCAAAACGGCAGAGTTTGCCGAAATTTCTAAGACTTGCCCAGAATGATTTCGATATTGGCCTTAAGGAACAGGTTATCAAACGGGACGGGAAAAAGGTAACGATCGTAATCAATCGTTTACGTCACAAATAAAACTGATTACCTTTGCATATCGACAATACTTGGCCAACCCTCCACAAGGGGATGCTGGGTTTTGTCATGGACAAAACAAAGCTTTAACTATTTGATATTATAAAATATTGGACACGGCCGGCATGGCGTTTTAACTCCCGTACAATCCATGGCGTTATATCCTGTTAACTTAAACATTACCGATAAGCTTTGCCTGGTGGTCGGTGGCGGAGCAGTAGCTTTGCGCAAAACGGAAAGCCTTTTGGCCGGTCGGGCGAAAATCCGGGTGATCAGCCCGGAGATTCACGACGAACTGCTTGTTTTAGCAGAGGATAACCGGATCGAATGGATTGAGAGAGGTTTTGTTGAGGGGGATCTGCAGGGGGCCTTGCTGGTATTCGCCGCCACCAATAACCCTGACATCCAGGAACTGATCTGCAGGGAGGCGGCAAAGCATTCCGTCCTGGTGAACAGTGCTGATAATTCAGGCCACAGTGATTTTCACGTGCCGGCGCATTTTCGGCGAGGCAAAATGCTGCTTACTGTTTCCACTGGAGGAAGCAGCCCCGCCCTGGCAAGAAAGATCAGACAACGGCTGGAAGCCATCTTTGTTCCGGAATATGAGATTCTGGTCGATCTCCTGTCAATGATCAGGGACCAGGTGCTTGCCCAGGATGATAATTCCGCCACAAACGCTGCATTGTTTCGCCGATTGATCGATCAGGGGTTGGAAGAGCTGGTCCTTCAGGCAAACTGGTTTGATCTGCAGATGATGCTTCTTCGTGAGTTGCCGGAGGCTGTCGATGCTGTGACACTTATTAAAAAAATCGTCGAAAAATACGACAGGACGGGCGGCTGACATGATGGGCCACAGAGAAACAACCTGAGGTTGAGGTTATTATTTGCAACAAGGATCCCCATGGAAGAAATAAACTATCTCCTTTTTCAGGTTGTATTAGGCGTAACCTTCATTGCCGCCGCGGCGTATCTTGTATTTTTTATCAGTCAAAACAAAAAAATACGAAAATCCGCCAGGCTGATCCTCCTTGTTTCGGGTCTGCTGCAGACTCTTCACCTTGTTTCACGCTATTTCCTTGCCGGTCATACTCCCATTACTTCCCAGCATGAAGCGGTGGTTTTTTTCGCCTGGGCCACAACCTGGGCCTACCTCTCTTTTCGATGGCGGTATACTGTAAAAAATTTTGGCACCTTTGTCTCAATACTCATCTTCTGTCTACTCCTTATCTCCGCTTTTTCCGACCGTGATTTTACGCCATTGCTGCCGGCACTGCAGAGTATGTGGCTGCCGGTCCATGCCGGAGTATCGATTATCGCCTACGGCTTTTTGTCTCTGGCTTTTTGTGGCGGCATAATGTATCTGCTGCAGGAGAGAGAGTTGAAAAGTAAGAAATTCGGTTATTTCTTTGCCCGTTTTCCATCTCTTGATGCGTTGGATCAGCTGAACAATCACTGTCTGACCGCAGGCTTTGTTTTTTTGACGTTGGGCATTGTCACCGGGTCTATCTGGGCTCGTCAGGCGTGGGGGACGTATTGGCAATGGGATCCCAAAGAGACATGGTCGCTCATAACCTGGTTTCTCTATCTTGTCCAGCTGCATCAACGATTTACCGTGGGATGGCGAGGCAAAAGAGCGGCCGTCATGGCCATCGTCGGTTTTGCGGCAATCGTCTTTACCTTGTGGGGAGTCACATATCTGCTTGGAGGAGTTCACAGTTATGCCAAGTGAAAAGATACTTCTCCTTGGAGTAAATCATAAAACCACCCCCGTGGCCATCCGGGAGAAAATTGCCCTGTCGAACGGCTATGATGAGCCGCTTGCGGCAATGAAAAATATCACCGGCCTGCGGGAATACTACCTTCTCTCCACCTGCAACCGGGTGGAGTTTTTGCTGGTAACAGAAGAAGGCAGTAATGTTGAAGAAGATATCATTAACTTTCTTTTCGGGGAGATGGTGTCCCAGGAGGATTGTCGAAAGTATATCTATATTTTTTATGACCGCGAGGCGGTGCACCATCTGTTCATGGTCGCCGCGAGTCTCGATTCAATGGTGGTCGGCGAGGCCCAGATCCTCGGGCAGTTGAAAGAGGCCTATCGGTATGCAGCGCACTTCGGCTGCACCGGACCGCTTCTTAACAAGCTCATTCACAAGTCTTTCTCGGTTGCCAAAAGAGTGCGCACTGAAACAGCCATCGGCTCTTCCGCAGTCTCTATCAGCTATGCCGCTGTGCAGCTGGCGAAGAAAATATTCGGCAGGCTGAGCGAAAAAAATGTCCTGTTGGTTGGGGCCGGAGAGATGGCAGAACTTGCCGCGGAACATCTGGTCGGGCAGGGCATCGGTTCGGTGACCGTTGCCAATCGGACGCTTTCCCGGGCGGTTGATCTTGCTCAACGCTTTCATGGTCGAGCGGTTTCCATAGGCGAGCTGCTCTCGCAACTGGAGCATGTCGATATTATCATCAGTTCCACCGGGGCACCGGATATCATCCTGCATAAAGATCAAGTCAAATCGGTAATGCGGGCGAGGATGAACCGGCCTCTGTTCTTTATTGATATCGCCGTCCCCAGGGATCTTGATCCCGGCTTAAACGAGATCGACAACGTCTATCTCTACGACATCGATGACTTAAGTAATGTGGTCGAGATAAATAAGTCGGAAAGGGATAAGGAGGCGGTCAAGGCCGGCCGGATTGTCGATGAGGAGGCACTCAAGTTTGATCGATGGTTTCTTGGCCTGGCGGTAACGCCGACGATTCAGGCCCTGAAAGAGAAGATGGATGGCATAGCCCAGGTAGAGTTGGACAGAACCCTGGCTAGAATGCCCAGCATGGCAGATACCGAGCGGAAGAATATTGAAAAGATGGTTGCGGCCATTACCACGAAAATTCTCCACGATCCCCTGATGTATCTGAAGAGTGAATCCTGTGCGGGCCGGGATAACAGCGATTTGAAGGTGACGACCGTCCGGGAATTGTTTGGTCTGACCAAAGGGCAGGATGAGCAATAGTCGAGCTGGGCGATGAGTGAAGATCTACCTGAAGCGATTGAAAACGAATGGTATATTGTCAGAAACTCTGGAGAAACTCCTGAAATCGCCTATCATTCAGCAATATACTACCTTACCCGGGCACAGGATGGCCCACGTCTTCATCTGACTGAGGCGCAAATTGAGCTGCTGCAAAATGCCGCTGTTGATCGCTATCAGGAGATAATTTTGCGGGATCTGCAGCACGCCAACTGGGATACGTCGAGCTATCGGGGAATAGAGCGGTCGATCATCAATTACAGGCGCTTGTGTGTGTTTTGCAACCGTCAGCAGCTGGAGGTGGCCGACGTTCGAAGACAGGTTGCACAGGCTCTTCTGGTATTTCTCGAAACCGAAAAAACGCAGCTCAAGGTCCTCGGGCGCCCCTCCATCATCAATTGCACCTATCAGGAACTGCGAAACTATGCTGATGCACTGGGAGTACCATTAGGAGACAGGTTTGTGCTGCTCGCAGAGTTCTGTGGATAAACGACCAACTGATTCGGGCATGAAATGACGATGGAGCAGACCATGATCTGCCCTCTTCGTCAATCCACGACACAGGTGTCTGTCGTTCTGACCATTTTCTCTGCCCCTCTTTGCCGGGAAGTATAGTGCATTCTGCAGTTGCACCCGAAAGGACTTTTATTCGACCGGTAGTCGGAGTACCAGTGCTGATAGTCGCTCTTTTACGATGAACGAGCTGGCCTGCCCCTGTAATTTTTCATCAGGTATGTCTTTGTCGTGGTATTTGTTTTTCCGTTCTGTTATCTCTTACAGGGAAACTTGCGGCTCTCATTCGATCTAACAACCCCCTATCATGATAATTATGAAAAAGAAGAAGTTTTTTTTGGTTGTTTCTTTAGCGTTATTCTTCCTGACCTTTTTTACAACCATCTATGCCGAGTCGAACAAGGCCAGCGAAGTCGACCAGAAAAGAAACCGGCTTATCGGCTATATCCTCTATAAGCAACTGCCTTCCCTGCACTTCAGCGACAAGGTGTTTAACGATGATCTGGCTCTTGCCGTTTTTCATCTCTATATCAAGCAGCTCGATTTTCAAAAACGGTTTCTCCTCAAAAAGGATGTCGAACAGCTTGAGGCCTTTGCCCCTTATATTGACGATAATCTGGCCGATGGTCGTATTACCCTGCCTGATACCGGCTATGATATTCTCAGTGAAAAGATAGATTTTGTGCAGAGAATGGTCGGGACCATGCTGGCGAGTGACAGGGTTGGAGCGGGGCCGGTTGCCGGTTTTTCCGATTATATCGTGCAGCCGGGCGATACCCTGTCCAGGATTGCCGGACGTTTTGACTACCTGGGCGTAGGAGAGTTGATCGGGGACAATGAGCTTGAGAATCCTCAAAAGATACCGGTCGGCAGACACCTGAAAATCAGGAAACCGGCAGTTCGAACCCAGGGCGAATTTTATGTCGGCTACTTCAATGTACGGAAAAAGGAATCCTATGAAACGGATCCGGAAAAAGTCGATTTTGCCGCAAGCCTCGCTGAGCTGAAAGATCGCTGGCGCAAGGTGTTGAAGGCCCAGGTAATTTCCCAGTATCTCGATCTGGAGGAAGATCAGAATAATAAGTTGGAAAAGGCCAAAGAGGAAAAACAGCCGGCGAAACGTCTGGACGAGGATGCGCTCTGGAAAGAGGCTATCGCCAAGGTTAGTAAACGAAACAAGAATTTTTTTCAGCGTCTGCATCAGGAGACCCTTCAGGACCATTACGATCGTTTTTTTAACTGCGTTACCCGAGCCTTCGGTCCCCATACCAACTACATCCCTCCGGCGAGCAAAGAGCAGTTCGATATCAATATGCGGGGCAGCCTGGAGGGGATCGGCGCACTGCTGCGGGAAGATGACGGGTTGATCAAGGTAATCAGAATCATCCCCGGGAGTGCCGCGGCCAGACAGGGCCGGCTCAAGGCGGAGGATATAATTCTCCAGGTGGCTCAGGAAGGTGAAGAACCTGTTGATATTACCGATATGCGTTTGCGGGATGCAGTGCGGTTGATCAGGGGACCTAAAGGGAAAGCGGTTATTCTTACCGTAAAAAAGCCGGACGGGGTAACGGAGGTTATCCGGATCGTCCGGGATGTCGTCCAGATTGAAGAAACCTTCGTCAAGAGTACGGTGATTGAATCGGCGAACGACCGCAGGACCGGTTATATTTTCATTCCCAGTTTCTACCGCGATTTTGAGGGAACCAAAAATGGGGCGGCCGGACGAAATTCAACGGACGACACCCGTAAGGAAATCCTTAGATTACTCGACCAGAACGTCGACGGCATTATCCTTGATCTCCGGGATGATGGTGGCGGTGCCCTGGTTGATGCGGTTGATATCACGGGACTCTTCATAAATTCCGGACCGGTCGTCCAGGTGTTGAACCGATTTAGTGACAAACGGATCCTAAGCGATACCGTCGACGGAGTTTCTTTCGCCGGACCTCTGGTTGTGCTGGTCAACAAATTCTCCGCCTCGGCTTCGGAAATTGTTGCAGCGGCCCTGCAGGATTATCGGCGAGCGGTTATCATCGGAGGGACCCATACCCATGGCAAGGGCACAGTCCAGACGATCATTGATCTCAACGAATACATCCCTTTGCTGCATCTGCGTAAATATGAAGATCTTGGCGCCCTTAAAGTGACCATCCAGAAATTCTACCGGGTAACCGGCAGCTCTACCCAGTATCGGGGGGTGGAACCCGATATCGTCCTGCCGAATCTTTTTGAACACATCAAGTCCGGCGAGCGTTACCTCGACTACTCTCTACCCTGGGATTCCATTGACCCGGTAGAATTCAACCCATATAACAGGCAGTTCGACCTGGCGAAGCTACGGGAGATGAGTCTTGATCGGGCTTCCAGGGACGAAGGGCTGAAAATTATCAGTGAGGAGGCGATCAAGGCGGCTAAACGAAGTGAAGATACAGAGCTTTCCATCCAGATCGATGATATGCGCCTCAAACGTGCAGAGGCAAAGTTGACGAGAGAAAAAGTCGGGGCTCACTATCGGAAATATCGTGAAGAACAGGGAGAAGACCCTGATTATGAGGAACCGGAGAGTAGTCAGGAGGATCCAAAAGTGAAGTGGCTGAAAGATGTCAAAGAGGATCCGTACATCAGGGAAGCAGCTAATATCGTCGGTGATATTATCCGGTTTTCTAAGGAGTAAAATCGGGCCGGACCCCTTTCTCCGCCTTCATTTTAGGCACTTGAGCACGAGAAAAATGTTCTTGAAAAAGAGATTGAAAGGTGCTAGAAATGTCAATTTGTGAATGGCCATTCAGTCGTTTTGTGCCGTCACTCTTGATGGCGTGATTGGCGTGGTGCGGCCAATAAAGAAGGTTGGAAAGGTATGGATCTCGCCGAAGGTTTCAGAAACCATGGGGAAAAAATAGTCAACAAATGGGTTGATTATACTCTTTCGACTTATGGTTCTTCAGGTTTTTTTATAAAAGAACCCGATAAATTCGCCAATCCTGTCGGGGGGAATATCCGTCAGGCTTTGGGCGATCTTTTTCTTTTGCTCGCCAAAGGGGCCGATGCCAAAGAATTCACCCCGTCTCTTGAGCAGATAATGAGTATTCGATCTGTGCAGGAGTTTTCCCCATCCCAGGCCGTTGCCCCGTTGAACGCGGTTAAACATATTACCCGTGAAGTGTTTGGTGCCGACAGCGAGAGAAAGCATCTGGTCGCCGAGTTATATGATTTCGAATTTGCTGTCGATCTGGCAATGCTGGCGGCCTTCGATATCTACATGCAGTACAGGGAGCGGCTCTATCAGGTTCGGATCCAGGAGATAAAGTCGGGAAGTCACATCTTAACAGACAGCAAGTGTCCGTCGAAGCTGCTGACTGACAAAAAGGTTTTATAGGTAATGGTTCTTAACTGGTCTTCGTGTGGCTGGCGGAGGGTGTGTCACAGCCGTGCGGATTCCAAAACAGTTTAACTGAAGCGAGGTAAGAAATGAAGTACGCCTTCTCATTCCTGGCAGTCATAGCACTGGTAGTGATTGCCGGACTCGGATCGCAGATACCGGGGATGCCCTATCTGTTTGGTGTCGCTCTGCCGTATCTGGCTATAATGATCTTCCTCGGCGGCTGTGTCTACCGGGTGGTGCACTGGGCAAAATCCCCTGTGCCATTCCCTATTCAGACGACTTGCGGCCAGGGAAAATCATTGGACTTCATCAAGCACAACAAGCTTGAGGCTCCAAATACAACCGCCGAGGTTGTTGCCAGAATGTTTCTGGAGGTGGTGACCTTCCGGTCACTTTTCCGAAACACCAAATCGGAAATCTATGACGGGCCCCAAATCACCTACGAATCGTCAAAATGGTTGTGGCTGTTCGCCCTCATTTTTCACTATTCCTTTTTGGTGATTGTGGTCAGGCATATGCGTCTTTTCCTTGATCCGGTTCCGGCATGGATCGGTTGGCTGGAATTTGGCGACGGTCTTTTCCAGGTTGGTGCACCCACCTGGTATATCACCGATATCGGATTGCTTCTCGGCTGTATTCTCCTTTTCTCCAGAAGGCTTATTACCCGTCATGTCCGCTATATTTCACTGCTCAACGATTATTTTCCCTTGGTGCTGATCTTCACCATTGCCCTGACGGGTATCCTGATGCGCTACGTTTTACGCACCAATATCGACATCGTCAATATCAAACAGCTGGCGGTCGGCCTGGTTACCTTCTCACCGACCATCGGTGCGGAAATCGGCGCAATTTTCTACATCCATCTCTTTCTTGTCTGCGCCTTGCTGGCCTATTTCCCGTTCAGCAAACTCATGCATTTTGCCGGAGTGTTCCTTTCCCCAACCAGAAACCTGAAAAATACCAGTCGTTCCAAGCGGCACATCAATCCGTGGAATCCGAGCATCGTGCCCCATTCCTATGCCGGCTATGAAGATGAATTTCGTGAATTCATGGTGGAAGCCGATATTCCGGTTGAAAAGGAGCTGGCTCCTAAAAAGGATGAAGAGTAAGAATATTGACCCAAAACTAGCTTAAGAGGATAAGATAACGATGGCAGTTCCAAAATTAGAACAATTATCGAAAAGCGTAGTGCAGGGACCATCCTTGGCGACAGGAGCGATACCTACCATGGATTGGATGGATGTCCCGGTTGTTTTTAAGCCGGGCAATTATGCCTACCCTGCCAAAGCAGACAAAGTTGCCTATCTCGACAGTCAGTCCGGTCTGCACTTCCCCAACTCCCGTGAGTGGTCTCCCGAGGATGAGGATTGGAAGTTGCCGGAGGATTGGAAAGAGATCATACTCAAAGGTCTGAAAGAGCGTCTGGAAAAATTCCGTTCCCTGAAAATTTTCATGGATTGCTGCGTTCGCTGCGGTGCCTGTGCGGACAAGTGCCATTTCTTTCTTGGCACCGGTGATCCGAAAAATATGCCGGTTATGCGTGCCGAACTGCTCAGATCGGTATACCGTAATGATTTCACCCTGGCCGGCAAGATTCTCGGCAAAATGGCCGGCGCCCGGGAGATGACCGCTTCGGTACTGAAAGAGTGGTTCATGTACTCCTATCAGTGTACCGAATGTCGGCGGTGTTCGGTCTTTTGTCCCTATGGTATCGACACCGCCGAAGTGACCATGATGCTGCGTGAGCTGTTGCACCTGGTCGGGGTGGGTATCAACTGGATCCTGGAGCCTGCCTCCAATTCCAACCGTACCGGTAATCATATGGGGCTGCAGCCCCACACTTTCAAAGACAATGTGGAATTTCTCGTCGACGACGTGGAAAACCTGACCGGTATTCGGCCGAATATCAGTTTCAACCGGAAGGGTGCGGAAATTCTGTTTATCACTCCGTCGGCGGATGTATTTGCCGAGCCCGGGCTGTATACCGCCATGGGGTATCTGACCCTTTTTGAGGCAATCGGTCTTGACTACACCTGGTCGACTTATGCGTCTGAGGGTGGTAACTTCGGTCTCTTTACCAATAATGAGACGATGAAGAAACTCAATGCCAAGATGTACGCCGAGGCCAAGCGGCTTGGGGTAAAATACATCATCGGCGGTGAGTGCGGTCATATGTGGCGGG
>Ga0210123_1000011_pt1 | contig 101408 bp, 87 predicted proteins | sample Muzzi_PWB_D2_FD_185535 | JGI IMG/M metagenome (GOLD analysis project Ga0210123, IMG submission 185535) | Wetland microbial communities from San Francisco Bay, California, USA, that impact long-term carbon sequestration - Muzzi_PWB_D2 (SPAdes) | ecosystem: Environmental > Aquatic > Marine >... | reverse complement strand
ATCGCCCATGCCGAGAATACGGGAAGCTACCCTTTCCGGGTGGAAGACCTCCAGGTCCTCAAGACCTTCGCCTATACCGACAAATTTAATTGGTTTGCCGGTGATATTCTTGATGGAAAGAGCTGCACCACCCCGGGCATCACCTTCCATTTTAGTAAGGACAATACCGGTGATTTCAAGATCGCTATTAAATTTATCGGCGACCGTTACCGCATCCTGTCCGGTCATGGCATCGGCGACAAAGAGGATTTCCGACAGCGGAATGGCTGCCTGAATCTCCTGCAATTCACCCATGAGCGCTTCGTCTACATGCAGACGTCCGGCGGTATCAATGATCAACGTATCGTAGTTCTGTATCGCGGCGGTGTTCATCGCCTGGCGGCAGAGGTCGACAGGTTTGATCTCGGTAGTAGACGGATGCACGGGCACATCCAATCTTTCGCCCAGTACCTGAAGTTGTTCAATGGCCGCCGGACGATACACGTCGGCCGGGACCAGATAAGGTTTTCGTCCCTTACCTTTTAATAATCTGGCAAGCTTTCCTGCGGTTGTCGTTTTACCGGAACCCTGGAGACCGGCCATCATGATGACGACAGGCTGTCTGCCGTCGAGCTCTATCTGCTGGGTATCGCCACCCAAAAGAGCGACCAGCTCTTCGTGGACAATCTTAATTATCTGCTGTCCCGGCGAGAGACTTTTGGATACTTCCCGGCCTATGGCCTTCTCGGTGACCGCAGCGACGAAATTCTTTGCTACCTTGAAGTTAACATCGGCCTCCAGAAGAGCAGTGCGAACCTCACGCATCGCCTCGTCGATGTTTTCCTCAGAGAGTTTGCCGTGGCCGCGGAGCTTTTTAAATACCCCTTCCAGCCGGTCTGTTAAATTTTCAAACATGGTGTTTTATTGCGGTCAATGAGCGTGGAGAACCGTTGGCTTCCAGTCGTTCATGAATCATTATCTATAAAACGCTTTGTCCCGATCACCGAGTTCCTGTAAAAATACCTGATGCCGGTGGATTAGAAATCAAAAGAGAAGAAAAATACTTTGTATTGCTATGGATGTCAAGAAAGGAACGAGCGGGCGCTGAAAAAATGGTCCATCCGGCCATTTTTTATCTCGGTGGCAAACTTGATGGGACTGTCACTTCGCTCTTGGCCGAAAACCGTATCTGGGCAGATAGTAGAGGATCGAGGGCCAGAACAGCAGCACCAGGGCAATCCATAGATACTTCCGGTTCGGATCATCAAATTGGCGGGAAAAAATATCGCGAAGAACTATGAACATGAGCCCCACGTTGACGATCATCCCGAGCAGGCAGATCGGCACCAGACGTTGAAGCGGACGCAGCTGGGGAAAGAAGATCAGGCTCGAAAAGAGCAAAGCGGTAAAAATAATAGCCGAAACTGTGTAGGATTTTTCAAAGATGTTCATGGGTATTCAGAGGATGAATGGTCGGTTAAATTAACAGCACCCGGGTTGCCGCTCGGGCTCCTGAATCGGTCTCGGGCAAGATACAGTACGATATTTGTTGATCCGGGTCAACGGCAATGGCCAACCGATGAACCGTCTGGACACTATGTTGCAATATAGGTCCTCAAACTCGAACCTTGTCCAGGCGCAGAAGGTGTCATATGTTCTAAACATTGTCCTTATTATTAATATCTTAGAAACGACTATCGATTTTTATACAGTTTACCGGATTTGGTGAGAAAGCTATGGGTGAGACGTTGGAATGCAGACTTGAAGAACACAGGATACTTTCGGAGCCATATTACCTCCCCCAGGCGCACGAAATTGAGATTGGCTTGGCTGCCAGTGCCGATCAGCTTCCGCTCCTGCTCAAAGGCCCAACCGGGTGCGGAAAGACCCGGTTTATGCAATATCTGGCCTGGCGTCTACAACGTCCCCTTATTACCGTTTCATGTCATGACGATCTGTCTACTTCAGATCTGGTCGGGAGGTATCTGGTCAAAAAGAACGAGGCGGTTTGGCAGGACGGTCCCCTTACGCTTGCCGTTAGGGCAGGGGCGATTTGCTATCTGGATGAGATAGTTGAGGCGAGAAAAGATACCACTGTGGTGATCCATCCCCTGACCGACGACAGACGGGAGTTGCCGGTTGAAAAACTTGGTAAACTTTATTCGGCTCCTCCCGGTTTTATGTTGGCCGTTTCTTACAATCCAGGCTACCAGAGCGTATTGAAAGATTTAAAACCTTCGACCCGCCAGCGTTTTGTGTCGCTCAGTTTTGATTATCCGTCGGCGGAGATGGAAAAGGAGATTGTCATAAAAGAGAGTGGAGTCGAAGAAATTACCGCCGTCCAGATGGTCAAGCTGGCCACAATGACCAGAGGTCTTAAGGAGTCCGGACTTGCCGAGGGGGCCTCAACCAGACTGATCATTCAGACGGTCAGACTGATTAAGGCCGGTATCGACACGATCAGTGCCTGCCGTGCAGGAATGTGTGAAAGCCTGACTGACGACCCCGAGTTACTGAGTGCCATGGACGAAATGATATATTCCCTCTTCTAATGCCTTACTTCTTTTAGCCCGCAGTAAACATCAAGAAATGAAGGGACCATTTCATTGCAGAGAGGCTGCTGGCCTGAAACACACCATAGTTTAAAATTTCTCAGCAAGGCTTGATAATTTTTAGAGTACAATGGGGGCAAATGATTATGGAGCTCTCGGAGCAGAAGAAAAAATTTTACGCAATTGTTGCTCCATCCAGGCCCAATGCATGGGAAGTTGATGAGGTTTTTGACCTGCTCAAGGCGCTTGACGATACCTCTCTTGAGGCCTTGCTTGATCATGTCGAGGCAATCTGGCCAGTCAGTCACAGCCTCTGCTTCTCATATTTGACCAATGGCGTGAAAGCCCTGGAGCATTTCTCCACCGATCTGCTCGGGGAATGGGTACGTGAGATTCTCGGATTGTACGAACGGCAGGGATTGCTTGGGGCTCGCCGGTTTATGGCAGATGTTGACAGGTTTTTTCTCGGTCCTCTGCGGGGTGAGGCGGGAGTGGCCTTTGAGGAGATCTCAGTGAAAATGGTGCATTATCTGCGCGGCATTTCCGGGAAATCTTTTGAGTTGGCCGTGGCGGAGCTGCCGGCGACAGATACCAAAACCATCTTTCTACCCGGTTATTTAGATACCTTTGCCGGTAAAGAAAGAAATATCTTCCTCTATAAACTGTTGATCAGTCTACAGTGGGGGCAGGTCGAATCCCGGATTTTTAGTGAAGTACTTGGGCCGGACAATGATGGCCGGGACCCGTATTCGCCGTATCCGGACAGGAAACTTGCCGCAGATCTTTTTTCGGCTCTCCAGTTTGTCAGAGTTTTCCAACTCCTGGAGCAGGAATTACCCGGGCTCATCCGTCGGGCTCGGGGCCTCTGTCTTGGTTTAATAAAAAAAATAAGTACAGGGACGATGCAGAAAGAAAAATGTATCGCTCTACAAAACCTTCTCAACCAGGGTATTCGCCCCGGGACGGCTGCCGATGCAACATCTTTCTGGCAGAAGATTACGGGGATGAAGACTGTAAAGAGCCCGGCAGACGTCCCGGTAGTTGAAGTGCTATCTCGTCTGTATGCTAAATTTTCGTCTTTTTCCGGCTCCTATTCCCTTGGCGCGGCGTCTCTTTTGCTCGGTACATTTGATTTTGTCAGGGCAAAGGAAGCTATCAGGTTGAGAAGGGAGGAAGACAAAGGCAAATTCGTGGCATTGCTCGCTGGTCTTTTGGGACAGCAAGATGTGTTGCAATATCAGGAAAAAGAAGGAGAAATTACTCCAAAAGACTCGGCGGAGAGTCTTCTTCTCTTGCTGCAGAAGCCGAACAGTAAAAGGAGCGGAGAAAAAACCGCCAGGCTTCTTGACAATGAGGGCCTTGATGTGCCGGAAGAGCTCGCGGCTCTGATCAGGGACATCAAGGATGATTTGGGGGCTTTGCCTGAAGCTTATGTGCAGGCTGCTGCCGGCCAGGCGGGGAGTGGAGTCAACCGCCAGCAAAGTGGCACAAGCGAGGATGGTTTTGGTTCCATACCCAACAATGCCACTATATATAATGAGTGGGATTACCGCCGGGCCGGATATCGTCTTGGCTGGTGTTCTCTTGTCGAGAAATCCCTGCAGCCGGTTCGCTCAGGTTTCGTTGCCGATACGCTCGAAAAATATAAACCGCAGCTCAAGAAACTTCGGCGCCAGTTTGAAATGTTACGAACCCGGGACCGTTTTGTCAGAAGACGTCGGCATGGGGATGATATCGATCTTGATGCCCTCATTGAAGCACTCGGTGACAGCCGGGCCGGACTTACCCCCTCAGATCGGCTTTTTGTCCGCTTGTTGCGGGACGAGAGAGATATTGCCGCCATGTTTCTTGTTGACATGTCCAATTCAACCGAAGGCTGGGTGGGGGTTGCGGTAAAAGAGGCCCTTGTCTTACTGTCCGAGGCTCTTGAGGTAGTCGGAGACCGTTACGGCATTTATGGCTTTTCCGGAATGAGGCGTTCCAGAAGTGAGCTTTTCCATATTAAACATCTTGAAGAGCCTTATGGCCTTACAGTGCAAAGAAGAATCGCTGCCATTGGACCAAAGGAATATACCAGAATGGGACCACCGATACGCCATCTGACCAAGAAACTGATGGAGTCAGACGGGACTCTTCGCTTACTGTTGGTTATTTCCGATGGCAAACCGGAAGACTACGACGATTACAAGGGGCAATATGCGATCGAGGATACCAGAAAAGCCCTGCTTGAGGCGCGAGGGGTTGGGGTGTATCCCTTCTGCATCACCATCGATAAATCCGCCCATGATTATCTGACGCATATGTTCGGCAAGGGGAACTATGTTTTTGTGAGTGAGGTCCTCTCTTTGCCGGCGAAGATGACAGAGATGTATCGGCTGCTCACCAGTTGACCAACCCTCCGGGCGACTGATAGGTGCTTTGAATATTCGGGAAGAACTTGATATGTCAATTGATACAGTAAAAAAGCTCTGCGTTGAGCGAAAAATTGATTTGCGGCACCCATGCTTTTTTATGGTTTTTTTGTGAAACACCCCGATTCGCCTCCAAGCCCCCTGCATTGTGGATGATTTTCAGGGTAGCCGCTGCCATCTTGTCATAAAACCGCCTTCGGCTTAACTAAAACTTAACAATATTTAGCGTGCTCTTTCTCGCTGGTTTGGGTGGTTATCAACCTGTTCAACCAGTTGTGCATCCCTGATAATTGCTCATCAATAGTGCAAATAGAGCTATGTTTTTTTTACAATTTCAGGATAAGTTAGAGGTGCCTTACAAATGAATGACGAATGTGCATGTCAACAGATTTTTATCTTGAGTAATGTTTGGATATTTGATAAATGAAATTGATAAACCCTGAGATTGGCTTCTAACTGCTAGTTACGATTTCGATTTTTGAGTAGCACTTATTCTGGGTGTACTTGCATCGCCCGTTAAAAATAAAAAAATGGAGGTGTGTCCAAAGGAGCGAAGGTGAAAAATGAACTGGCAATTCATTGTGTACCACTCAATCACTCGTTGAAGAATTAATGTAATAAATACAACTGCTGGGCTGATGTGAGGGCGAGTGATTGACAACGTCATGATCACTATTTCAATAAGGAGATACAGATGTCGCAACAGAATCAATCAGTTCCGACTCAAGCTTGGGTTACGGTTTTTGCTGGTATGGCAATAAACCTGTGTCTTGGTATTCTATATGCTTGGAGTATTTGGAAATCAGCTCTGGTAAACGTTGACAAAGCCGGTCAGTTAATGACCGATAGCATGAACGCAGGATGGGTATATCTGAACAATGCCCAGGCGGCAACCCCCTTCTCCCTTTGTGTCATCATTTTTGCCCTCCTGATGATCCCAGGTGGTCGTATTCAGGATAAAATCAGCCCGAAATTCGGTGCAACATTAGGTGGTTTGACTCTCGCCATCGGGTGTATCATTGCCGGTTTAATGAAGAGTTATGCCGGTATCGTTATCGGTTTTGGTGTCTTAGGCGGAATTGGTATGGGTATCGGTTATGCGGCACCCACTCCTGCTGCCCTGAAATGGTTTGGTCCCCATAAACGCGGTTTGATTGCCGGAATAGTTGTCGGCGGTTACGGTGGTGCGGCTCTCTATATCGGTGCGCTTGGTTCCTATCTCATTAAAAATTACGGGATTACCGGAAGTTTTGTCGGTTTAGGCGTTTTCTTCGCCGTCGTTGTTATCATTGCCGGCCAACTGTTGAAAACTCCTCCGGAAGGATACAAACCACCGACTCTGTCCGGGGCAAATGTGGCAACCGCCAACTCGACGATTACCAACTGGGAAGCGTCCGAGGTCGTGAAAACCTGGCAATTTTATGCCCTGGTAGTCATGTTTATTCTTACCACGCAATCCGGATTGCTTATCATCGCCAATGCGAAAGGTTTGATGGTCAGTGCCGCAAAGGGCATGCCGTTTTTCGTAGCCAATGGCTGGATCCTTGTTTCTTTTGGTGGTCTGGTCAATGCCTGCGGCCGTGTCGGCACCGGGTTCTATTCGGATAAGATTGGACGATTGAACGCCTACTGTCTGAACTGCGGTGTTTCGGCTATCTGTCTCTTTTCCCTGCCGTATATCATCTCTACTCAGCATCTTCTCCTGCTCTTCCTCGCCGTTGGTATTGCATACTGGCAGTATGGTGGTGGGCTTGCCCTTATGCCTTCCTTCACCTCAGATTTCTTTGGACCGAAGAACCTTGGCATGAACTACGGCCTGGTTTTCATCGGCTGGGGACTTGGCTTCTTTATGGCCAGACTGGGTGGAACAATCCAGGATATTACCGGCAGCCTGAATTATGCCTTCTACATCTCCGGTGGTTTGCTCGTGGCGGGGGTTATCCTTGCTCAAATGACCAGGAGGCCAATGCATACGGATGAAGTGCAAGGTGATAAAATTACTGCATAACTGATCTCATTCTGTAAAAGGTCCCGGCGGAATAAAGGCATGTGCCTGAATTCCGCCAAAAATAATAAAGCCAAGTACAAGGAGTGATTTTTATGAGTGACAAGAATGTTGTTGAAACATCTGAAGCGGAAATCGCGGTTCATTGGCAGGAAGAAGCGTATTACCATGCATCGCCGGACTTTATCGGACAGGCTAATCTTACCGACAGTTCGATCTTTGAGCGTTTCAAGCTGGATAATTTTCCGGATTATTACACGGAATTTGCTGAGTTGCTGACCTGGTACAAATATTGGGACGAAGTTCTTGATAGCAGCGATGCGCCATGCTTCAAATGGTTCAAAGGCGGTAAGATCAACGCCAGTTATAACTGTATCGATCGGCATCTGGCAAAAAATAAGAATAAGACCGCCATTCATTTTGTGCCCGAGTTGGAAGAAGAAAGAGTCCAGCATGTAACCTATCAGGAACTCTACGTCCGGGTTAATGAATTTGCCGCACTGCTCAGGGATACAGCTGGCTTGAAGAGAGGCGACAGGGTGACGGTCCATATGCCGATGTCGGCAGAACTGCCCATCACCATGTTGGCCTGTGCCCGATTGGGGGTTATCCATTCAGTGGTGTTCGGCGGTTTTTCATCCAGTGCCTGTGCCGACAGGATTGTCGACTCGAATAGCCGGGTGTTGATCACCATGGACTCCTATTACCGTGCCGGAAAGCTCCTTAATCATAAGGCCGTTGACGATGAAGCCTGTGAGTTGGCTGAAAAGGACGGCCAGAAGATAGACAAACTGCTCATCTGGCAGCGCTATCCGGGCAAAATGTCTTCTGATGCCCCGCTCGTTGAAGGACGTGATATCGTCGTCAACGATGAAATAAAGAAATACTATGGCGCTCGAGTAGAACCCGAACAGATGCTCGCCGAAGAACCGCTCTTCCTGATGTATACCAGTGGTACCACCGGGAAACCGAAAGGTGCCCAGCACGGTACCGGGGGCTATCTGGCATATGTAACCGCAATGTCAAAATATATACAGGACATTCATCCTGAGGATGTGTACTGGTGTATGGCGGATATCGGCTGGATCACCGGCCACTCGTTTATCGTCTATGGCCCGCTGGCACTCTGTGCATCATCGGTTATTTATGAAGGGGTGCCAACCTATCCGGATGCCGGACGCTCCTGGAGGATTGCTCAGGAACTCGACGTCAATATCTTCCATACCGCTCCGACTGCGATCCGAGCGTTAAGGAAGGTTGGACCGGATGAGCCGGCTAAGTATAATTTCAATTTCAAGCATATGACCACGGTTGGTGAGCCGATTGAGCCGGAAGTATGGAAGTGGTACGAAAAAGAGGTTGGAAAAGGCAAGGCAGTTATCGTCGACACCTACTGGCAGACAGAAACCGGCGGTTTTCTCTGTTCGACCGTGCCCGGATTGCAGCCAATGAAGCCAGGCAGTGCAGGACCTGGAGTACCAGGTATTCACCCGATTATTTTCGATGAAAACGGCAGTGAAATTCCTGCCGGTGCCGGAAAGGCCGGGAACATCTGTATCCAGAACCCATGGCCGGGCTGTTTCCAGACCATCTGGGGCAACAGGCAGCGGTTTGTCGACACCTACTTCGGTATGTACAATAAAGATCCCAACAGTAAAGACTGGCGGGATTGGCCATACCTGACCGGGGACGCAGCGGTGATGGCTGACGACGGCTATATTCGTATCCTCGGCCGTATTGACGATGTTATCAACGTCTCCGGCCATCGTCTCGGCACCAAAGAAATTGAATCGGTAGCTCTGACGGTACCGGAGGTAGCCGAGGCTGCTGTTGTTCCGGTTAACCACGAAATTAAAGGCAAGGAACCCGAGCTGTATGTCTCGCTGAAACCGGGGTACGAAGCATCAGCTGAACTGCAGCAGAAGATTGCCGATGCTATCACCTTCCAGATCGGTAAGATCGCCAAGTGTAAACATGTCTGGATTGTTCCTGATATGCCGAAGACCCGTTCCGGTAAAATTATGAGAAGGGTATTAGGCGCAATCTCCAACAAAGGGGATGTCGGTAATGTTATGACCCTGGCGAATCCGGAGATCGTAGACCAGATTCAGAAAATGGTCGCAGAGTAGCAACTAGGGTAAGCAGCGCAGTATCTCAATCCATCCACCTGTAGCTGCGATGGTGGGAGTCTTCAAGGCTCCCACCATTTTTTTTGGCATTTTCAGAAGTTTTGCGGTAGGGTCTCCTGATCGGTTTATCAGCGACCTGTATAAAGGAACATTATGGCACCGGATTTTTATCTTCCCTATCTTGTTAATTATTCTCAGCCGGTGGTTGAAGATATTGTTATTTTTTGTGTGGCTATGCTGACGGCGATAATAGTCAGTGCTGAAGGGCAGGCCTTTATAGCCACCTTGCTGGGGGATTCCCGGCAGGGCGCCCAGGATCGGCTGCATTTCAATGTTTTTATGCATATGAGCCTTCTCGGGACCCTGAATTTTTTAATAGCCGGCTTTGGTTGGGCCAAGGAAATTGATGTCAATACGGAGAAATTCAAAAAATTCCCAAAGCTCTTTCTGATTCTCAGCAGGATCGCGGGTCCGTTGGCAAATATTCTCATGGCGAACATTGCCGCAAGTCTTGTCTGGATTCTCGGCAAATGGGATATTCAGGACAAGGTGTTTTCCACTATTGTGGTAGTCAATGTTACCATGGCCGTGTATGGCCTGATTCTGGTCCCCCCACTGCCTGGTGCCAGCATCCTGTTTGCCCTCATGCCGGAGGGGCTGTTTTTCACAAAGGCCAAGAAAGCGCTCACAGCCCTAGGTCCCTATCTCATAGTCGGTATATTCCTAGTGGTCAGACTGAGCGGCTGGGAAGGGATCAGCAGAGTTTTCAATCCCATTGTTTCCACTATTACAACGTTTATTTTGCAGGGGTAGCGGAGGGCGCAGAAAGGGGCAAGATTTGTCGTGTCACGTACCTGCCGCAGTTTAGGCAAGTTCGTTGAAACGGCAACTCAGCACCAGATCACCGTCTTCATAAACTGTCTTTACCTTGTACGGCAAGGTCTTAAAAAGCCTGATCATTGCCTTGTTGGTTGGGAAGGTATAGGCGAGTAGACCGGCAATGCCGTTTTCTCTTGCTACAGCGGCAAGCTTTTTCAAGAAGAAGGTACCGAGTTTTTTCCCCTGATATTCCTCACTGACTGAAAATGCAACCTCCGCGAGGTTTTCATTTTCAAGCTTCATGCATTCTGCGACGGCCACCACCCGGCCAAAACCAAAATCCCCGACCACTGCTACCAGGGTCAGGTCGTTGACATAGTCGGTTTGTGACCTGCTTTCCACTTCTGTCCTGGCAAAAATGGTCTTCTGGCAAAAAAACCTGGTCAGGACATCTTCTTTTGGCAGGCTGTAGTAATGCTCCTGAATACGCCTTTCATCAACAGGTTTCGAGGGGCGAATGGTGATTTTTTCGCCGTCGATCATCAGGGTTTCTTCCAACTGTATGGGGTAAACGGCTTTGGCTGCTTCGCCTAGAGTTCTTTCGGCCCCTATGAAACCTCGTTCCTTGGCTGCTGCAAAGAGCTCTTCCCGAAATTTGGGATGGGCGATGCTGATCATGGCAACAACACGCTCCTGAATGCTTTTGCCAAACAGGTTGACTGAACCGTATTCGGAAACCACGTAGTGGACATCGCCTCGGGGCACGACGACAACATAATCGCTGAGGTGGGGAACAATGTTTGACTGCAGGCCGTTTTCCGTCTCACAGGTGGAAAAAATCATCAGGATGGATTTTCCCCCGAAAGATCGCCGGGCGCCCCGGACAAAATCAGGGATGCCGGAAACCCCGGCAAAGCGCGTAGCTGCTGAAGCCTCTGCCGTGACCTGGCCGGTGAGATCCATCATCCGTGCAACATTCATTGAAACCATCCGGTTATGCTGGGAGATGATGAACGGGTCGTTGACATAATCGGAAGGATGAAAATCGATGGCCGGATTGTCATTGAGGAATTCGTAGAGGTTGTGGCTGCCGATGGCCATTGACGCGACCATTTTGCCCTCGTTGATGCCCTTTTTTTTGTTGTTGATGTTTCCGGTAGCATATAGATGCATGATATCATCGGTCAGAAACTGGGAATGGACGCCGAGATCGGATTTATTGGATAGGCCTTGAACAGTTGCCTGGGAGGCAGCATCAAGGCCGATCTGCAGGGTGGAACCGTCTTCTATCAATCCGGCGATATGGCTGCCGATCTTGGTCGCCGCTTCCGAGAACTGTTTTGACGGTGGCACGGACAGTAATTCTTCTTCATACTCAACAATGAGATCAACGTCGTTGACATGAATAAAGCTCTGGCCCATTACCCTTGGCATCCGCGGATTCACCTGGGCAATGACGAAATCAGCGGACCGGGCCGCGGCCATGGTCACGTCGACAGAAATGCCAAGGCTCATCCAGCCGAAATCATCAACGGGCGAGACCTGGATTAAGGCTACGTTTAATGGCATTTTCCTGGTGATGAAAAGGCTGGGGACATCGGACATATTCAGTGGGGTGATGAAACGTCGCTGTCTGGCTATCGATTCTGATTTGGTTGAGCCAAGATAAATGGAGCGGATATTCAGGTTGGTATCCCTGGTCTTGTCGGCTATGGCGGTCAGTGATACGGTTTCCCGTCCAAGCAGGCGAACTATTTCCAGCCCGCTGAAGTTGTAAGTCTTGTCGACAAGTTCCTTGACGAGAACCTGGGGTTCTCCACAGCCGGAACCGATAAATACCCGTTGACCAGAGCGAATTCTGGCAATCGCCTCGGCCGGACTAACTGATTTTTGCAGATAGGTATCAGCCCAGTATTGGGTGTTCGGCATGTTCTGCTCCTCTATATCTTCTGTAAATATGACGCTGCCCCACCGAAATTGAGGTGAGAGTGCCGTTGAATGTTCACCATTTTTCCCGGAGTTTAAAAAGATGCAAAGATCTGGAGGAAATTTAGCGAAACCATACGATAATCTTCGCGTACACAGGTTTCAAGGAGAATCGGTTCTTGGTATGCTCAGAATTAAAGCTGAGGCAATGTGGAGAGGGGAGGGGAAAGGAAAAAACAAGCGGCGGCACCGGAAATGCTTCTCTCCAGGTACCGCCGTTGAGATTTGCGAAAAATGTCATCAAATTTGATATTGTTTTCACCTTACCGCGAATTCGGCAAAATATGCAGACCCGTGCAGGTTGGGTCTGCCTGCAGTGCAACCGGAGAGTGGTGGATGGTTGCCTGCCGACTTTCGTCGATAGATGAATCTCACCTTTGTTGAACGGTATTTATCCGCAAAGTCATTTTTTCTTAGTTGGTTGCCCCTGCTTTTGTTGTCTGCGGGACGGGTTTAGCCTCGATCCACGGTTTTCCTACGGGGAGGACATCCCGTCCGAAAACCTGCAGAAAGATAACGTGCGCCATCATGTACCAGGCATTCAAGGCGCAGAGAATAAGAACATATGCGGCAACTTTGGTCATGGCCGGGTAGCCGAAATGGGCTAAATCGAGCAGGATAAATCCTGCGACGAGCAGGGTGAAAGTGGAAGCCATTGCCCCATGAATTCTCATGGCGCCGACCCAGAGGATCATGGTGTAGAGAGTCCATACGACGAGGAAGTAACCAAGGTCGGTTCCGCTCGACTTATAGATATCGAATTTATTGAAAAGGAGAATAATACTGAGGGCGATCCAGAAGGCGCCGTAGGAACAAAAGGCACTGTAGCCGAAATTGTTTCCTGCTTTAAATTCCTGCAAGCCGGCCATGAGTTGAGCGAAGCCGCCAAATATGATGCCGCAGGCTATGACTACTCCTATGCCGCACAGTCCGAGATTATGCAGTTGTAAAATAAAGGTGGTAAGGCCGAATCCTGCCAATCCTACTACCGCCGGGTTGCCAATCGGGGTTTGCTTGTCTGCCATGTTCTGCTCCTTTGATTAAAAATACGATTTGTGTATCACCTCTTGCCTCTGGTACAACACAAATCAATTAGCAAACAGTATGCCATTTATGATAATTGGTAAATGTTATATGAAAACATATACATATGGAGATGGCGCCAAAAGGAGAGATCTACAAAAAAAGTTGTAATACTGAAGCCGGAATAGCTGAAAGCCACTCTGGGCAGCTTTTTGCGAGGAACAACATTGGTTGTGTGTACAACAAAAGTTGTAGGACAGTTCTGCCTATTCCATGTTCTTTAACCTTTTGCTGAGGGCCTGTTGAGAGATACCGAGCAGGGATGCAGCAGTGGATTGATTGTTTCCTGCCCGATGCATTGCTTCTTCAACCAGCAGGCGGGTGGCCTGTTTTATGGTGGGGAGTGGGTCGGTAAAGGTGATTGGAATGCCTTCGTTTTGGCCACCGGTAGAGTGTTTTGCCTGCTCCAGCCTTACCGCTCTTGAGATGTGATTGCGAAATACCACCAGAGGAAGGATCCCATTATCATTCTGGGCCACGGCATCGAAAACCATGGCCTGCAGTTCGCGAATGTTCCCGGGGAAATTGTAAGCCTCAAGAATAACCATCAATTCTTCGGGAATCCGCGGTTTCTTTTTTTTGAGTGTCTCGGCGGCACATTGAACAAAATGGTCGACCAGAACCCCGAGATCTTCCTTGCGCTCCCTGAGAGGGGGAAGCATGATCCGGTGAGTTCGAAGCCGGTAATGCAGATCCTGGCGAAAAAGTTCTTTCTGCTGCAAGGACCAGAGGTCGACATGGGTAGAGGCTATGATCCGGGCACTGCTGGTTCGATTTCTGTCCTGACCGAGCGGCATGTACTCTTTCTCCTGGAGCAGACGAAGAAGCTTGATCTGGGAGTTTTGGTTCAAGTCGCCGATTTCGTCAAGAAAGAGGGTGCCACCGGCGGCTCGTTCAAGAAGGCCTGGACGATCTGCATCTGCCCCGGTGAAGGCACCTTTTACATGGCCGAACAGGGTGTCAGAAAAGACATTGTCATCCAGGCCGGCTACATTGACGGCAACAAATTCTCCTTGGTTGCCGCTCACCTGATGAATGGCTCTGGCAATCAGTTCTTTTCCTGTGCCGGTTTCCCCGCGGACAAGTACCGGTTCCCGGGTCCTGGCCGTCGATTCGACGTATTTGAACAGGAGCAGCATCTTTGGCGAATTGGTGACAATGTTGCTGAATACTTCAGGATGGCTCAGATTGGCATCGCGCAGCTGCTCTTTCAGGGCCTGATTTTCCTGGCGCAGTTCCCCGTATTGCAAACTTTTCTTCACCGAAGCAATGAGACGGTTTTCATCAACCGGTTTGACGATGTAATCAAAAGCACCGGATTTCATACATTCAACCGCGGTTTCAGCATCAATGCGACCGGTGATAATTATGATTGGAATATGCTGGTCTAGGCTGACTATCAGATCGAGAATTTCCTCCCCATCGACATGGGGCATGTTCAGATCAAGCAGGATAACACCGGGGGATCGCTGTTTGACAATGGCCATGACCTGCCTGCTGTCTGAACAGGTGAGAATGTTATTCATCCCGGCCAACTGGAGCGTGGTATCAATAGAAAGAAGGATTGCTTCCTCATCGTCAACCACCAGAATCGGCGCTGACGGATAGGGTCTTTTACTCATATCATTCTCCCGATCACTTCGTCGCAGCTATAGCGAGGCAGTAGAATTGTGGCAGTCGTTCCCATCTGGGGTGTAGAGCTGAAATCGAGCCAGCCGCCATGATTGCGGATAATGGTATCCGAGATGGATAGTCCGAGTCCGGTTCCGCTGCTGTCGCGTTTCGTGGTAAAAAACGGGTCTTTTATGCGGGCGAGCACCTCCGGGAGCATTCCTGCACCAGAGTCTCGCACTTCCAGGTAAACCTCTTCCGACTCCTCAAGATAGCCGGTGGTTATACACAGGCTCTGGCTGGTATCGGTGAGCGCTTGGCAACCATTGACCACCAGGTTAATGATCACCTGACCTAATCGCTGGCTATTGCCCTGAATGGTCGGTAGATTCTCTGAATAGACGATTTGAAAATTGTTGGTGGCCTTTTTGATGAGACTGGAAATCAAGCCGATTGCTTTTTCTGCAACCTGGTTGAGATTAACCGTCTCTCTATGGTCGGAAGGCTTCTGGCCGGAAAAGTCTTTCAGATCGCCGACGATGCGTTTTACTCGCTCGACCCCCTCCTGAGAATAGAGGAGAAGTCGGGGCATCCTTTCACGTATTTGCGGATAGGCCATGGTGCCGACTTCCAGCTCTCCGTTTACCTCGTAATGTCTGTCGAGGATCGGCTGGACGGCTCGCCATAATTTATCGAAAACCTGAATATTGAGCATCACTGAAGAAATCGGATTATTGATCTCATGGGCTACCCCGGAGACCAGAGTTCCGAGCGAAACCATTTTGTCGGTCTGCATGAGCTGTTCCTGCTGCATTTTTGTCTGAGCTTCTATCTTCTTCCTCTCGGTGATATCCCTGGCTGTCATCAGGAAGGTGGACAATGCATCCGCAGTCTCCAGCTTGGCAAAAGTGGCTTCCACTGTGATCGTTCGGGAATTCTTTAGGATAAAGGTCGTTTCCAGCAGATAATCGTCCGGTTGCTCGTTTTTGGTTCGGACGATCTTGGTTTTGAAGGCTTCCCGCTGCTCGGCAGGGATCAAATCAGTGATCGACATATCTGTCATTTCACCAAGAAGGTAGCCGCTTATTCTATTCCATGCAGTGTTGACGTAGCTGATATGAAGATTAGAGTCGAAAAGCATGATGATTTCCCGGGCAGTTTCAGCGAGCAGCCGGTATTTGTTTTCGCTTTTTCGCAAAGATTCCTCTATATCCCGGCGATGGAATTCACCGGCAGCCCCCTGCCAGACGATATATACCGAGAGCAGAGCGATTACTGCAAGAATTCCGAGGAAGATGAAAGTCATACGTTTGGTTATTTGGTTGATCTGGGCTCGCACGTCCTCCAAGTATACACCCGTGCCAACTATCCAGTGCCAGGGTTGATATTCCTGGACGTAAGATATTTTCGAAAAAATTCTGGTGGGATCATCCTGCCATTGCCAGTGATATTTGACATATCCGCCGCCAGAACCTTTTACCGCTTCCAGGAAGGCCTGGAATAGTTTTTTACCTGCCGGGTCCTTTGTGTCGGTGACATCCTTGCCTTCAAGATCTGTCCGGTAGGGGTGCATGATCATGGTTGGATGGGTGTCGTTGATCCAGAAATAGTCTTTTCCTTCCGGTCCGTAGCGAAGACTTCTGAGATGAGTGGCTGCCTGTTGCTTGGCAGTTTCGACAGTGATGGAATGGTTTTTTGCCAGTCCGGCATAGTAGCGGATAGTACTCATGGCAGCTTCACTCAGGGCATGGATCATTTCTCGTTTTCGATCCATGAGATGCGCTTCAACTTTAGGCAGAATATAGCCAAAGAAAGTGCCAATGAACAAAAACATGGAGAGTAGTACCGGCATAAAAATTTTTGCCGGTACGAGATTGGGTAATAAGGATTTTGTTGCGCTTTTCATTACTCTCCTGCCTATGGTGAAGAAGTTGACTCGTTAAGAGCGATAGCGGAACAGTATTCCGCAACGAAATAATGACCTGCAATCGATTTTTCCTGTGGCACCTTCCCCATTTTGATTTTCTTGGCCTGGAGATTCTTGCCGAGGATGAAGGATCATCAATATAACAATCTCTTATTGAGAGATGTCGTTATTGTTGGTTGACCGGGGAACCGACGGATCAAATAAAATTAATTGAAGATGTCGATAAAGTCAATTGAGTATGATGGCATTTGTGTAACAATGTTCTTTTTATTGATGGTTATGCAACAAATGATGTATATAAAATATGTTAAAACAGGCACATAAGAAGTATACACCGTAATAACGGTATCATTTTTTATTTTTATTGGATGAAAAAAAATCGATTTTTTTCATCAGCCTTAAAGTCGTTTAACGTATTATAAATAAAAAGGAAAATGTAATGTGAGCAGCAATCGCCGACGATGGTTGAGTAACAATGTTTGATTTATCGCTTGAACTATACGGTGCTATGCAGTATACAATGCAATTGAGACTGGTGGATGGATTAAAATTCAGACCAAAAGGAGCGATTATGGGTAAGTTTGAAGAGGTGTTTCAGTGGAGTGTAACTAATCCTGACCAATTTTGGGCAGAAGCTGCCAAAGATATCACTTGGTTTAAAGAACCCGAAACAGTGCTGGATAGCTCTAAGGCGCCGTTCTATAAATGGTTCCCCGGTGGCAAAATGAACACTTGTTACAATGCGGTCGATCGGCACGTTGAAAATGGTCGGGCCGATCAAACTGCAATCATCTATGACAGCCCTGTAACGAAAACCATAACCAAGTACACCTATAAGGAATTGCAGGAAAAAGTAGCTTCGTTTGCAGGTGGTCTTGCCAGTTTGGGAGTTACCAAGGGAGATACGATAGTAATTTACATGCCTATGATTCCCGAAGCCGCTATAGCCATGCTGGCATGTGCCAGACTTGGCGCGGTGCATTCTGTGGTTTTCGGAGGTTTTGCTCCCCATGAACTGGCGATCAGGATTGATCATGCACAACCAAAGTTATTGATTACCGCATCAGGTGCAATCGAAGGGAAAAAAACCCTGGAATATAAACCGCTGGTGGACAGTGCGATCAAACAGTCCACCCACGAAGTTGAAAAAGTCGTTCTGTTCCAGCGCGATATAGTCAAGTCCTCGATGATCGAAGGTCGGGATATTGACTGGCAGGACCTGGTAAGCAAGAGTAGTCCGGTGGGCTGTACTGAAGTTGATGCAACCGACCCACTGTACATTCTTTATACCTCGGGCACTACCGGCATGCCGAAAGGGGTGCTCAGGGATAATGGCGGCCATGCAGTTGCTCTCTATTGGACCATGAAGAATCTCTATGATATCAATCCAGGAGAAGTCTGGTGGTCCGCGTCTGATGTCGGCTGGGTTGTTGGCCACTCATACATCGTCTATGGCCCCCTGCTGCAAGGATCGACCACTGTTTTCTATGAAGGTAAACCGATCGGCACACCTGATGCCGGTGCCTTCTGGCGGGTCATCTCAGAACATAAAGTCAAATGTCTCTTCACAGCCCCTACAGCTTTTCGGGCGATCAAAAAGGAAGATCCGAACGGAAATTTCATTAAAAAATATGATATCTCCTGTTTCAAGTGCCTCTATCTCGCCGGGGAGCGCACTGACCCTGATACGCTGCACTGGGCAGAGGATATGATCGGTGTGCCGGTTATCGACCACTGGTGGCAGACGGAAACCGGTTGGGCCATCGTCGGCAACTGCCGTGGCATAGAGGAGCTGCCGGTAAAAGAAGGGTCGCCAACCAGGGCAATGCCGGGATACGATGTACGGATTGTCGATGATGACTGCCAGGAAGTTCCTCGGGGAACAGAAGGAAATATTGTCGTCAAACTGCCGCTGCCTCCGGGTACACTCACCACCCTTTGGCGCAACGATGAGCGTTTCGTTAAGTCGTACATGACGAAGTTCCCGGGCTTCTACGAGACCAGTGATGGCGGATATATAGATGAAGACGGCTATGTGTACGTCATGGGCAGGATGGATGACGTCATCAATGTCGCCGGCCATCGTCTTTCGACCGGAGCCATGGAAGAGATTATTTCCAATCATCCGGATGTGGCTGAATGTGCCGTCTTTGGCGCTGACGACCAATTGAAGGGCCAGTTGCCTGTTGGCTTTTTTGTTTTGAAAGCCGGAGTTACAAGAGACGGCAATGCGATCAAGGACGAATTGGTGAAGATGGTTCGTGAGTCCATCGGGCCGATTGCCTGTTTCCGAGATGCCTGTCAGGTGGTCCGTCTACCGAAGACCAGATCCGGAAAGATCCTGCGTGGCACCATGCGATCCATCGCCAATAATAAGGATTATAAAGTGCCGTCAACCATTGACGATCCGGCAATTCTCGATGAGATTACCGAGACTTTGACCAAGATGGGTTATGTAAAGAAATAGTAGGCTTTTAAACCGGCAGTTGCCCGAAAGGGCAGCTGCCTTTTTTTAACCTTAAGGGGCCGGAAAGATATCCTGTCCCATTTCCTAGGATAACAGTTTATGAAGATCCATGAATACCAGGCGAAAGAGCTTTTTCGCAAGTATAAGGTGCCGACTCCGGAAGGCGGTGTGAGCAGTACGGTACAGGGTATTGAAGAAGTTGCCGAAAATCTTGGTCTGCCGGTTGCCGTCAAAGCTCAGATCCATGCAGGCGGTCGGGGTAAGGGAGGCGGGGTTAAGGTCGCAAAGACAAAGGAACAGGTTACTGAGGCCGCCAAGGCTATTCTTGGCATGACGCTTGTCACCAAGCAGACGGGGCCTGAGGGCCGGGTAGTTAAAACGGTTCTTGTGGAAAAAGGTGTGGCGATTAAAAAAGAGCTGTATCTGTCCATCATTCCTGATCGAAGTAGTGCTACCATTACCATCGTTGCCAGTCAGGACGGTGGGATGGATATTGAGGAAGTCGCAGAAAAAACGCCTGAACGAATCATCAAAGTTCCGATCAATCCGGTAACCGGTATCCAGGGCTATCATTTGCGGCGGGTTATGTTCGGTCTGGAATTGGATAAAGCGCTGATGAAGGAATTTGGCGCCATTTTGAAAAGTCTTTATAATCTCTTCGTAGATTATGATTGTTCCATGGTGGAAATCAATCCGCTGATCGTTACCGAAGAGAACGCAATAATCGCTCTGGATGCTAAGGTTGATGTGGATTCTAATGCCCTGTACCGACATCCTGACGTTGTTGCCATGCATGATCCGAATGAAGATGATCCTGCCGAAGCGGAAGCAGCAAAATTTAATCTCAACTATATCAATCTGGATGGCAACGTCGGTAATATGGTTAATGGTGCAGGTCTTGCCATGGCGACGATGGATATCATCAAACAGGCTGGGGCAGAACCGGCAAACTTTCTTGATGTAGGTGGTGGTGCCAATGCCGAGATGGTGGAGAACGGTTTTCGCATCATTCTCAGTGATAAAAAGGTCAAAGGCATCCTGATCAATATTTTTGGCGGTATCCTGCGCTGTGATGTGTTGGCCCAAGGCGTAGTGCAGGCTGCCAAGAAAATAAACCTCTCTGTGCCTGTGGTTGTCAGGATGGAAGGGACGAATGTTGAGGAGGGACGGCGAATTCTCGGCGAATCAGGGCTTAAATTGATCAACGCCACCGATCTGGCAGATGCCGCCAGCAAGGTAGCAGAATTAGTAGCATAATTCCTGGACCGCTACGCCGCAGAGACCAGCCGCAAATCCTCAGGCAATCGACATTCAATCCAGTTACAGGGAACAAGAAGAAAGCGAACATTACCTCTCAAGGGAAAACTACTTTCTTTTTTAGAGAGAGACTGGTCTGGTAAAAAGATAAAGACGACATCAAGAAACCTGTTATTTCAATAAAATATTTTTGATGTGCTGGTGATGGGGCAGCCGACCGGAGAAATGTCGCCTGGCCCTGAAAAGGTGTATGTTTAAATATACTTGCAAAGGAAAAAAATGAGCATTCTAGTTAATTCCCAAACACGAGTCCTTGTTCAGGGTATTACCGGCAAGGAAGGGCAGTTTCATACCCAGCAGTGTATCGAGTATGGCACAAATGTAGTCGCAGGAGTGACCCCAGGCAAAGGCGGTCAGAAGATGGATGCGGTGCCGGTTTTCAATACGGTTCAGGAGGCAAGGGAAATGACCGGAGCCAACGCCTCCATGATCCTGGTCCCTCCCCCGTTTGCCGCCGATGCCATCCTGGAGGCAATAGACGCAGGTGTTGAGCTTATTGTCTGCATCACCGAAGGCGTGCCGGTTATGGATATGCTCAGAGTGAAGAACTATCTGGCCATGAAAAAAACCAGATTGATCGGCCCCAATTGCCCGGGAATCATCACTCCGGGTCAGTGCAAGATCGGCATTATGCCGGGCGCCATCCATACTCCGGGTGGTCCCGTTGGCGTGGTTTCCCGGTCCGGAACGCTCACCTATGAAGTAGTGCACCAATTGACTCAGGTTGGACTCGGTCAGACCACCTGTGTCGGCATTGGGGGTGACCCGGTAAACGGCACCGGCTTCATCGATTGTCTGGAGGCTTTCAATGCCGATCCGGAAACCGAAGCAGTCGTCATGGTCGGCGAGATCGGTGGCAATGCCGAAGAAGAGGCGTCCGCCTGGATCAAGGCCAATATGCAAAAGCCGGTGGTTGGCTTTATCGCTGGCCTAACAGCCCCTCCTGGACGGCGGATGGGCCATGCCGGTGCCATCGTCAGCGGCGGCCAGGGTACGGCGGCAGCCAAAATAGAGGCCATGCAGCAAAGTGGGCTCTATGTCTGTGAAGATCTGGGTACGCTCGGTAAATTATGCAAGGAAGCTTTTTCCTGATTCTGTGGTCGAAATGATGGTGAGCTGATAAGGGCACGGTGAATATTGTTTCAAGGAGACACTATGAAGACAAATGACCAACTCGACCACCTGAGGAAACTGAGGGCTGAAGCCCGCTTGGGTGGTGGTCAGCAAAGGATAGACAAGCAGCATGCAAAAGGAGTGATGACAGCCAGGGAACGTATTGACCTGCTGCTCGACAAGGGATCGTTTGAGGAGTTCGACATGTTCAAGGCCCACAGGTGCAGGGACTTCGGCATGGACAAACAGGTCTTTCCCGGAGACGGCGTAGTGACGGGCCATGGGACGGTGAATGGTCGGACTGTCTATGTTTTTGCCCAGGATTTCACCGTACTCGGCGGTTCTCTCTCTGAAACCTTTGCTGAAAAGATCTGTAAGATTATGGATCTCGCCATGAAGAACGGCGCTCCGGTTATCGGTTTGAACGATTCCGGTGGGGCACGTATCCAGGAAGGTATTGAAAGTCTTGCCGGTTACTCGGAGATATTCCAGCGAAATGTCATGGCTTCAGGAGTTGTACCGCAAATATCAGCGATTTTCGGCCCCTGTGCAGGTGGCGCGGTCTATTCCCCGGCGCTGACCGATTATGTCATCATGGTGCAGAACCAGTCATACATGTTTCTTACCGGCCCGAAGGTGGTCAAGTCTGTGACCCATGAAGATGTCACCACCGAGGCGCTCGGTGGTGCGGCGATGCACGCCAGCAGGAGTGGTGTCTCTGACTATGCGGCAACTTCAGGGGCAGATGCAGTTGAGTATATCAAGAGACTGCTCTCTTTCCTGCCCCAAAATAATATGGAGAACCCTCCGGCCATCCCATGTTCCGATCCAAGGAATCGTCTGGCGAATGAATTGAACTCGATTTTGCCAGACAATCCCAATGCTGCCTACGACATGAAAGAGATCATCCTCCAGACTGTCGACAACAGAGATTTTTTTGAGGTCAAAGCGAGTTTCGCTCCTAACCTGATTGTCGGCTTTGCCAGGTATAACGGCATGAGTGTCGGCATCGTAGCCAATCAACCGTCTCATCTATCCGGAGTTCTCGATATCGATTCGTCGGTGAAAGGGGCCCGATTCGTCCGGTTTTGTGACTGTTTTAACATTCCTGTGGTCACTTTTGTCGATGTCCCGGGTTTTCTGCCTGGAACCGCACAGGAGTATGGCGGTGTAATTAGAAACGGGGCGAAGATCTTGTATGCCTTCGCCGAGGCAACTATTCCCAAAGTAACCGTTATCACGAGGAAAGCATATGGGGGAGCATATTGCGTAATGTCTTCCAAACACCTGCGTGGTGACATTAACTACGCCTGGCCCAGCGCCGAGATTGCGGTAATGGGTGCCAAAGGCGCGGTAGGTGTTTTGTATGGGAGAGATGCAAAAAAAGCTGAGGACCCTGCCTCCTTTCTCGTTGAAAAAGAAAAAGAGTACCAGGATACCGTGGCAAATCCGTATGTCGCTGCCCAACGTGGCTATATCGACGATATCATCGAACCTGCTCGAACCAGGGAAAGAATTGTCAGGTCTCTCGAGTTACTGCAGAATAAACGCGATACCAATCCCATGAAAAAACACGGAAATATCCCCCTGTAATTTAATATCCCCTTTGACCACAATCGAGGAAATCCACATGACAGTAAGAATTTTTATAAAACGCAAGGTCCAGGAAACAAACGTTACCAAATTGACCCTTCTCCTCAAGCAACTGCGGGCACTCACCCTGGAACAACCGGGCTATATTTCAGGGGAGACACTGAACAGGATCGATAAGAAAAACGAATGTATGGTAATCAGCACCTGGCGTTCCGTGGAGGATTGGAATAACTGGGTGAATAATCCAAAACGCAATGAAATTCAGACGGAAATCGATAGGCTGCTTGGTCAGGAAACGGATTATGCAATGTATAGTGCCTAAAGGATGTCTTCCGCGGTTTGCTTGCAGTATGTTTCAATCTTTTACGCCACCCCAAAGCAGGCTTTTGTGGTGAAAAAGATGACCTTAAGACAAAACAATCGGTGGGTGAGTTGATGGCAGATAAAAAAAAGAAATTAGCCGCTGCCCTGGCTGCTGTAAGTCTCTATCTGCAACAGGAAGAGGCGTTGGCATACGAACAACAGATGGTCGAGAGTAAGAGCAAAACTGCCGGGTTCAGTGCATGGGGGCAGAGTGGTTATCAGGAGATGATGGCCATGCGGAGATTAATCCAATTAAGGGCGTTTACCCGCTTTTAATAGAATCTAATGTATAAAGATCAGGTTATAGGAGATATAGGATGAGCGATCAAGTTAAGATGACCCCATTGAATTATTCCGCGGACCGGCCGAAGGCAAAGAATCCTTTGAAAATTATGGATCTGTCGATTCGAGACGGGCATCAGTCCCTCTTTGCCACCCGAGGGCGTACAGAGGATATGATCCCCGTGGCCGAGATGATGGACGAAATCGGTTTCTGGGCCATTGAAACCTGGGGGGGAGCGACCTTTGACACCATGCATCGATTCCTAAATGAAGATCCCTGGCAACGGCTTCGTACCCTGAAACGATATATTAAAAAGACGCCCTTTTCCATGTTGCTCAGGGCACAGAACTTAGTTGGATATCGCAATTATGCCGATGATCTGGCCTATGCCTTCGTCGATCGCGCCGCGGAGAACGGCATGGATGTTTTCAGGACCTTTGATGCCCTAAACGATTACCGGAATTTTGAGACCGTCGTCAAACAGATCAAAAAAAGCGGCAAACACTTTCAAGGCTGTATCTGCTACACCCTTACCGAACCCCGACTCGGGGGAGAAGTCTATAACCTCGATTACTATACCGACAGGGCGAAAACACTGGAAGATATGGGCGCTGATTCCATCTGCGTCAAGGATATGGCGGGCCTGATGGCTCCTTACGATGCCTATCCTCTGATCAAGGCCTTGAAAAAAGCGGTGAAGGTACCCATTCATCTGCATAGTCATTTCACCTCCGGGATGTCGCCGATGACCCATCTGAAGGCGATCGAAGCAGGTGTGGATATCATCGATTCCTGTATGACACCCTATGCCTATAGAACATCTCACGCTGCAGTTGAGCCTCTGGTGATGGCTCTGCTCGGAACCAGCCGCGATACGGGCTTTGATATCAAAAAACTTGCCGTCATCAATGAAGTCTTGGAAAAAGAGGTGATGCCGAAATACAAACACCTCCTCGATGATTCCAAAGTCTCCATCATCGATATTAATGTCCTGTTGCATCAGACTCCCGGCGGCATGTTGTCGAATCTGGTCAATCAGCTGCGTGAAATGGACGCTCTGGACAAAATAGACGAGGTCTATAAAGAATTGCCCAAGGTCCGCAAAGACCTTGGCCAGATCCCGCTGGTTACGCCAACCAGCCAGATCGTTGGTGTACAGACAGTCAACAATGTCCTGCATGATACCCCGGACGAACGCTACAAGATGATCACCGGCCAGGTAAAAGACCTCTGCTATGGGCTCTATGGCAAGACAGCAGTACCGATAAATCCGGAGTTGCAGAAGAAGGCCTTGAAGGGGTATCCCAGAGGCGAGGAACCGATTACCTGCCGTCCGGCAGAGGTGCTCGAACCTGAGCTGGAAAAAGCCAAAGCGGAAATTGGCGATCTGGCTGCCGACTTGGACGACCTGATTCTTTATGCCCAGTTTCCTGTTACCGGACGGAAGTTTCTGGAATGGAAATATGGCAAATCCGAGCCACCGGCGAGTGTGAAACCAATTACCCTCGAGGAGGTAAAGAAAAAGGATGAAATCATCAAAAAGGCCAAAGCCGGCAAGCTGATCGAACCGAAAGGCGACAGCCCGGCGAAGTCTGCTGCCTTGAGAACTTTCAATGTCTTCGTCGATAACGAATATTTTAATGTGGAGGTCGACCCTACCGGTGAAATGTCGACCGTTCCTGCTGCGTCTGTTGCAGGTCCCGTGGCGGCTACCCCAGCACCAGCTCAGGCCACAGTTTCAGCTCCTGCTCAAGCTGCTCCTGAGCCGGTTGCCGCCCCGGCAGACGGCACCCTGGTTCTTGCTCCAATGCCTGGGATGATCGTTAAATATGAGAAAAAATCCGGGGATATCGTCAAGAAAGGGGATAGTATCGTTGTCCTCGAGGCGATGAAAATGGAGAATGCCCTCGTCGCGCCCTGTGACGGGACGGTGCAGGGGATAAAATTTGCAAGCGGCGACAGTGTTGCCAAAGGCGCTGTGCTCTGTGTCATAAACTAGCACCTCATAAGGGGGTGTAAGAACCTTGGACAGAATATTTTCTTGCATAAAAAACAAGAAAATATTCTGAAGGGTGCTGCTCCTCTGCACGGCGTGGGCCTCGCTTCTTCCTCCTTGAAAAGTCCCGCCTCTCTATTTAACTCGCCAAACTTACTGATCGGTGCACGGCCGTAAAATTACGGCGGGTGAGATTGCTATGATTATCAAAGAGATAAACGGTCATATTCCCAAATTCGGCGAGGATTGTTTTCTTGCTGACAATGCGGTGGTGGTCGGGGATGTGATAATGGGTGATCACTGCTCCGTCTGGTTTAACGCAGTTATTCGGGGCGATGTACATTCAATTCGGATGGGCAATAAAGTGAATATTCAGGATGGAGCCGTCGTGCACTGCACCTATCGGAAATATTCCACCAATATAGGCAATAACGTCTCCGTAGGACACAATGCCATTGTTCACGGCTGTACCATCCATGACAATGTCCTGATCGGGATGGGGGCGATAGTCATGGATAACTGTGTGGTGGAGAGTAATTCTATAATCGCCGCAGGAGCGGTGGTTACCCAGGGAACCAGGGTTGAGGGCGGGACGATTTATGCCGGAGTACCGGCAAAAAAAGTAAAAGATATCAGCGAGGATCTGCTTTCCGGTGAGATTGAAAGGATCGCCGATAATTACCTTGAGTATTCCGGATGGTATACATAGCAGCAGAGTACCGGAAAAAGCTTTACGCTATTTGGCTATTTGTCACTTTGTAAATAAGCCAGGAGAGCGTCGGCCGCCGCCGTAGGCGAGGTCCTCCCGCCTTCAACATCTTTACGTAAGCCGGGCATTGCCTCTTTTACCCTTTGATCTGTATAAAACCATTGCCGCAACCCCTCGTCGAGCAGAAAGGACATCCAGTCGAGGGCCTGATGTTTTCGCTTCTCGGCAAGTTCGCCGCTCTCAGTCAGCTTTTTTTGATGATCAAGAATTGTCTGCCAGATCTGATCTGTCCCGGTATGTTCTATGGAGCTGCAGGTAAGGACCTGCGGTCTCCAGTTCGAACTGCTCGGCATCAGCATGTTCAGCGCAGTTTCGTATTCTTTCCGGGCAGTTTCCGCACGCATGATATTGTCGCCGTCCGCCTTGTTGATGACAATGGTATCTGACACCTCCAGCACACCTTTTTTGATCCCCTGCAGCTCGTCACCTGCGCCGGCTATCATCAGGACCAGAAAAAAATCGACCATTGAAGCGACGGTAGTCTCCGATTGCCCAACCCCGACTGTCTCAATGATCACTACGTCATAGCCAGCTGCCTCGCAGACAAGCATGGTCTCTCGGGTTTTTCTGCCGACGCCGCCAAGGGTGCCACTGGACGGTGAGGGGCGAATGAAGGCATTCTTGTTGACGGCCAGTTTTTCCATGCGGGTCTTGTCTCCCAGGATAGAGCCACCGCTTCTGCTGCTGCTCGGATCAATGGCCAGTACTGCAACCATGTGGCCCATCTCGGTGAGCATGGTACCAAAACTTTCTATGAAGGTGCTCTTGCCGGCGCCCGGCACCCCGGTTATACCAATTCGAATGCCTTTTCCGGTATGTGGAAGCAGTCGGTCGACAATAGTTCGCGCCAACTGCTGATGAGCAGGCAGGGTGCTTTCAATCAGGGTGATGGTCCTGGCCAGCATGAGACGATCCTGGTCAAGGACCCCGGCGACATATTCTTTGGAACTTTTAAGCATGGGAGAAAGTTGGGTTGAGGTACAATGGTGGGCCTATCCTGAAAAAATAAAACACAACGGATCCAGCGATCAAGCGAGGGAAAACCGCCGGACCCGTCGTGGTACTGCCTGTTGGGCTCGCCTTCACAGCACATGTAAAGGCAATAGAGATTAATGCGTGATTTCTCTTGCGACAAGGGAAGCTTTTCAGGAGCCCTAAAAGTATTTTTCCTCCAGTAAAGAAAGAGTTTTGTCTGCAGAAACGGGTATTGGCGTTCCCGGTCCAAAAACTGCCTTCACCCCGGCCTCGAAGAGAAAATCATAGTCAGCAGGGGGGATGACTCCGCCGGCGACAACAAGGATGTCCCCGCCGCCGATTTTCTTTAATTCCTCAATCAGAGCAGGAATGAGTGATTTATGACCGGCTGCAAGGCTTGAGGCGCCGATCACATGGACATCGTTTTCTATCGCCATTTTGGCAGCTTCATCCGGCGTCTGGAACATCGGGCTGATGTCCACATCAAAGCCGAGATCGGCATAGGCACTGGCCACGACTTTGAATCCGCGGTCATGTCCGTCCTGTCCCATCTTGGTGACCATCAGGCGCGGACGTCTGCCCTGTTTTTCCAGGAACATGTTGGTCCGCTCTTTGATGGCGTTTATTGTTTCGTTATCCTCTTGGAACTCTGAAGAATATGCTCCTGAAATACATCTGGTTGTTGCAACGAAACGACCAAAAGCCGTTTCCATCGCATCGGATATTTCGCCGACAGTCGCCCGGGCCCGAACGGCAGGCAGTGCTGCCTCAAGGAGATTGCCGCCGTTTTTAGCGGCTGCGGTGAGATCAGCCAAAGCTTTCTCTACCGCTGCTTTGTCGCGGCTCGCCTTGATCTCCCGGATGCGGGCTACCTGTTCGTCACGAACAGTTGCCGGCACCTCGCGTACCTCGAAATCAATCTTTTCATCGGCCAGTTTATATTTGTTTACACCTACTATTACGTCAAGACCCTGATCTATCCTCGCCTGCTTCCGGGCAGCCGACTCTTCGATGCGCATTTTGGGCATCCCGCTCTCGATGGCCTTGGCCATCCCACCCAGTTCGGTGATCTCATCTATAATCTTCTGTGCCTCGTCGATAATGCTGGCAGTCAGTGATTCAAGATAGTAGGAGCCACCCAGGGGATCGACAACATGGCAGACCTGCGATTCTTCCTGGATGATGATCTGGGTATTTCTGGCGATACGGGCGGAAAAATCGGTGGGCAGGCCAATTGCCTCGTCAAAGGAGTTGGTGTGCAGCGACTGGGTGCCGCCAAGTACTGCCGACATGGCTTCGAGCGTGGTGCGAATCACGTTGTTATAGGGGTCTTGCTCGGTTAGACTCCAGCCGGAGGTCTGGCAGTGGGTCCTGAGCATAGAGGATTTCGGATTCTTTGGGTTGAACTGACTCATTAGCCGGTGCCAGAGGAATCTGGCTGCCCGCAACATGGCAATATCCATAAAGAAATTCATGCCGATGCCGAAGAAAAAGGAGAGTCTCGGGGCAAAGGTGTCAACATCCATACCGCTCTTCAGGGCTGCCTTGACATATTCCACACCGTCGGCCAGGGTAAAGGCCGTCTGCAGCACGCTGTTGGCACCGGCTTCCATCATATGATAGCCGCTGATGCTGATCGTATTGTATTTTGGCATATTTTTCGAACAGAAAGCCATGATGTCCGAGATGATACGCATGGATGGCTCAGGTGGATAGATATAGGTGTTGCGGGTCAGATACTCTTTGAGGATATCGTTCTGGATGGTACCGGACAGTTGGTCGTGGCTGACGCCCTGTTCTTCAGCGGCGACTATATAGCCGGCGAGAATCGGAATAACCGCTCCGTTCATGGTCATGGATACCGACATCTGATCAAGCGGGATACCATCAAAGAGAATCTTCATATCTTCGACGGAATCAATGGCCACTCCGGCCTTACCAATATCCCCTGCAACTCTCGGGTGATCGGAATCATAGCCTCGGTGCGTGGCCAGATCGAAGGCAACGGACAAACCTTTCTGGCCGGCCGCAAGGGCCTTATGATAAAAGGCATTTGACTCCTTGGCGGTGGAAAAACCGGCATACTGGCGGATTGTCCAGGGCCGTCCGGCATACATAGTGGTCATCGGACCACGCGTATAGGGTGCCAGCCCGGGCAGGGTATTGGCACTTTCAAGGCCTTCAATGTCTTCTGCCGTATAGAGAGCTTTTACTTTGATACCTTCCGGGGTCATCCAGTCGAGGCTGTCAACGGATTTACCCTTCATCTGTTTGGTGGCGAGTTCCGCCCATTTCTGAAAATTCGGATGCTCTGACATCAGGTACTCCTTTTATGCATGAGGTCACAATCCCGCCAAGGGATCGTGTTGGAATATGAGGTAACTATGAACGCTCGCACAACTCAACCAGGACGCCACCCGTCGCCTTGGGATGGAGAAAAGCGATCTTGGCCCCACCCGCGCCGATTCTCGGTTGCTGATCGATGAGTTGTATGCCTTTGTCTTTTAGTTCCTGCAACGCCTCGTCAATATCGGCAACTCTGAAGGCGACATGCTGAAAACCCGTACCTTTTTTTTCGATGAATTTCGCTACCGGACCGTCCGGTGCTGTCGATTCCAACAGTTCAACCTCGCTCTCCCCGACGGGGAAAAAGGCAGTAGTGACTTTCTGGGTCTCAACGGTTTCTGCACCCTCAAACTTCAGGCCAAGTACTTCGGACCAGAAGTTTTTTCCATCATCAATGCTGTTGACTGCAATTCCCAGGTGATCAATTTTCAGTATTTCCATTGCTTGCCTCCCAATAGATAAGAGTTGCTAAAATTGGCTATCGAAACGGTCTGATCGTGCGCCATCCGACCTTATTGGATTTCAGAACTAGAGCCTGGTTTCTGGTGTTGAGGGTGAGCCAGCATCCCCTGCCAGACCATCTCAAACATGGTGTTGGCCTGTTCGGAAAGAGAGCTGGTTTTTCCACGAAGAATCCACATAAAAAAACTGCGCTGGACAAAGCCCATGAGGAAGTCGAGCAGGGTGCCGGCTCGAACATCGGGGTTTAGAACGCCCTCTTTCTGTCCCTGCCTAAGCACATCGATCATCAGCGACATCATTCTGGGCTGATCGAAGGTTTCATCTGCCATCCAGGTCTTCATTGGCAGGGTCATGAACACTATTCTGCCCAGCCCTTCATGGCGTTCATAATAGTCGAGCTGCAGCCAGAAAACCTTCCGCAGTTTTTCCTTGAGGTTCTCAATGCCTTGAAGATGATCGACAATTCGATCGGTCAACTTGCCCATCCATATGTCTACGAAGGCGAACACCAGTCGTTCCTTGCTGCCATAATGCTTGTAGATCGTGGTAAAGCTGACCCCGGCCTTGTTGGCAATATCCCGAATAGATGCTCTATGGAAGTCGGAGCTGGAAAAAACTTCGAGCACAGCCTTTTCAAGTCGTCTGTGTATGTCACCGCTCAATTCTTCTGGCATAGTAACTGTCTTGTGGTTGGAAAACTTTGTTCCTGTTGTAGGTAAATAACCCGTGTTTTGTTGGCCAATTGAAACTTGTTTGTAAATATATATGTAGTGTCGTTATTGCTGTTATGAAAATATAATTTGCTGAATTGGTGTAGAAAAATAATATATTTTTCCTCAAGCTGTTTTTTATAGATAACATTGTTACACAATACGTTGTAATGTATTGTGAAGAACTTTACAAGTAAAAAGCATTAGACCTGGTGTACAAATTTTTGCCTCTGGTCCATAAAAAAACCGTTAGGAGGCAGATGAGGTACTTGCTCTTGAGATACCTCATCTGTCAGGAATGATGTCAGCCTCAAATCTATCGACCAAACATTGAAAGCATTACCCCTGCCGCAACTGCCGAGCCGATCACCCCCGCAACGTTTGGGCCCATGGCGTGCATGAGCAGGAAATTACCCGGGTCTTCTTTCTGACCGACAACCTGGGACACTCTGGCTGCCATCGGTACAGCCGAAACTCCGGCTGAGCCAATCAACGGATTGATGCTTACCCTGAGGAATTTATTCATCAGTTTGGCCAGGAGCACTCCTGAAGCGGTGCCGATGGCAAAGGCAACTACTCCGAGGATAAGTATGGCAAGGGTTTCTTTTTTTAAAAACTGTTCGGCTGTAGCAGTTGCGCCAACTGTCACCCCAAGGAAAATAGTTATCGAGTTGATCAAGGCATTTTTTGAAGTGTCTTCAAGCCTGCCGACAACGCCGGATTCCCTGAACAGGTTGCCGAGCATCAGCATGCCGATAAGGGTTGCCGCGGGGGGGACCATCAGTGAGACGACGACCGTGACTATTATCGGGAACATTATTCTTTCTCTCTTACTCACTTCCCTGAGCTGGTTCATTTTGATTGTTCGTTCTTTCTGGGTAGTCAGCAATCGCATGATCGGTGGCTGAATGATCGGCACCAGTGCCATGTAGGAGTAAGCGGCGATGGCTATGGGACCAAGGAGTTCCGGGGCGAGTTTCGATGACAGGAAGATAGCAGTCGGACCGTCGGCCCCGCCTATTATGCCAATGGAGGCAGCTTGCTGGGCGGTAAAGAGACCCGAGACGATTGCGCCGATGAAGGTAACAAAGATACCGAATTGAGCGGCAGCGCCAAGCAGCAGAGATTTAGGGTTGGCTATCAGTGGGCCGAAGTCGGTCATCGCCCCGACACCCATAAAAATAAGGGGAGGAAAAATGCCAAGGTGGTCACCCTGATATAAATAGTAGAGCAAGCCGCCAGGCTGCACGACATGGATGACGTTGTCCTTTATCTCCATTATCGGCTCGGTCATTAAATCCGCGAAAGGGAGGTTGGTCAGTAAAACGCCAAAGGCAATTGGGACGAGGAGCAGCGGTTCGAATTTTTTAACAATGGCCAGATACAGCAAGAGACAGGCTATGCCGAGCATAACGACCGACCCGATGGACAGGCCGCTAAATCCTGTACTTTTGGCGAATTCAAGAAGAGCTTCGAGCATGGTAGATGTCTCCCTATGTTATGACAGGACGACCAGGATATCTCCGGCGTTGACAGATGCGCCCTGGCTTACATTCAGCTCATGAACCACGCCATCGGTGGGAGCCATGATTTCATTCTCCATTTTCATTGCTTCAAGAATGACGAGTGTCTGCCCCTTGGTTACCTTATCTCCGAGGTTGACCGCAACCTGCAACACGGTGCCCGGCATGGGGGCAACAATGGTTCCTCCGAGGACGGCAGGTTCCACCTTGGACGTGACGTGTTTCTGCTGGGCGGACGATGCCTGCTCCGGCTTGCGTGCAACCGGGGCCGGGCTGGTTTTGGCCGGGCTGGACGGAGCTATGTTTTCGTCCGCTAATTCTTCGATTCCAACCTTGTATTCGCTCCCGTTGATGACAACTCTGAACATTTTCATCTAGCGTATCTCCTCTTCTATAATCTGCTGTTCATCTGCTCGATAATTCCTGCCTGGTTCCAAACCGGTGAACGATCTTCAATTTTTTCAATATTTTTTATGACGATATTGCTTACGGATGTTTTCATTTTCATGGCAATTACACTGGCAATCACTGCCACGAGTTCCTGGTCGTCGTGGGAGCGTTCGGGTGGTTTAATTTCAGGTGCGTCTTTCTCTGTGGGCTTGGTCGATAGGGCTGTTGACGGTTCTTCCTTCGATGGTCTGATTAATTTCTCCATCCAGGAAATAATGAACTGCAGAATGATAAGCGCCATAAAGGTGATGCCCATTCCCAGCATGGTGGTGATGAGCCCTGCCAAGAGCTTGTCCGGGAACGACAGGGACTGGATGCTGTCGGGATTGGCAAAACTGGCCAGCAATTCCGTAATGATCATTCTCTTCTCCTCCAGTTAAAGTGGTATGTTGCCGTGCTTCTTGGCAGGACGCTTTTCCCGTTTACCTTCGAGCATATTGAAGGCGTCGATGATTCTCTGGCGGGATGTGTGCGGGTCTATTACATCATCGACAAAACCTCGTTCCGCGGCCTTGTATGGGGTCGCAAACTCGGCGGCATACTCTTCGAGGATCTTTTGTTTGGTCGCTGCCTGGTCTTCTGCCTTGGCAATGTCCTTTTTAAAGATGATGTTAACCGCACCCTCTGACCCCATAACGGCAACTTCGGCAGAAGGCCAGGCGAACACCAGGTCAGCGCCAAGGGATTTGGAACACATGGCAACATAGGCACCACCATAGGCCTTCCGGGTGATGAGGGTTACCTTGGGTACGGTTGCCTCACTGTAGGCGTAGAGGATTTTTGCCCCGTGGCGAATGATACCGCCGTATTCCTGGGTCGTGCCCGGAAGAAAACCCGGAACGTCAACGAGGGTGAGCAGGGGTATGTTAAAGGCATCGCAGGTTCTGATAAACCTTGATGCCTTATCACCGGCATTCATGTCGAGGCAACCGGCCATGATTTTAGGCTGATTAGCGACGATGCCGACCGATTTGCCGTTGATTCTGGCGAAGCCGGTTATGAGGTTCGTGGCAAAGTAGGGCTGGTACTGCATGAAATCTTCGTCATCGATAATGGGATGGATGACGTCGAGTATGTCGTAAGGTTTATTGGGATTCTCCGGAATCAGGGCGTCGAGTTCGTCGATATGCCTGTTTATATCGTTCGCGGTGGGTTGAACGGGGCTCTTTTCCATGCTGTTTGACGGCAGAAAGCGGATCAGTTTTCTGATCGCCGCGAGACACTCTATTTCCGATTCTGCGATGAAATGAACATTACCGCTGACCCTGTTATGGGTCATTGCCCCACCGAGTTCCTCGGTGGAAACTATTTCCCCGGTAACCGTTTTGATTACCTGTGGTCCGGTGATGAACATCTGCGAAGTTTTGTCGACCATAAAAATAAAATCGGTCAGTGCCGGAGAGTAGACTGCCCCCCCAGCGCATGGACCCATGATCGCCGATATCTGAGGGATTACACCTGAATAGATGGCGTTTCGGTAGAAGATATCGCCGTAGCCGGAAAGAGCGTCTACTGCTTCCTGAATTCTGGCCCCGCCAGAATCATTCAAACCGACGATGGGCGCGCCTACCTTGGCAGCACTATCCATTGCCTTGACTATTTTTCTCGCATGCATCTCGCCCAGGGCGCCACCTGTTATGGTAAAGTCCTGGGAAAAAGCGAAGACGACCCTTCCTTCGACCTGGCCATAACCGGTGACTACCGATTCTCCTTCGAAATCGAGTTTGTCCATGCCAAACCTGGTGCATCTGTTTTTCACAAAGGCGTCTATTTCAATGAATGTTCCTTGGTCAAAAAGGTGGAGCAATCGTTCTCTTGCTGTCATCTTTCCACTAACATGCTGTTTTTTTATTCGATCCTCACCTCCTCCCAGGGCAATTTTGGTTTTTTTGTTCAGCAAGAGTGTTCTTTTGTCCAAAGACATATCCTGTGCTCCTTGATTGAAATTTGTCTCTAACCTCCGGCCCCATAGCTTCTTGTGCCGATAAATGGTCGTCTGTCGCGCTTATCCTGCCTATCTTTTAATTACCTGGCTTGAAAACTTTTAAAACCCTGCAAGAGAGGACAAACAGAGTAGCCTCTCCCTGCAGGGATAAGAGTCTAATCGTGGGCTTTGTCAACATCTGTCGGGCTGATATACCGGATGATGTCCGGGTTTGCCATACCCTGCCAGACCATTTCAAAGAGATCATTGGCCTCTGCAACAAGGCTGCCCTGCTTGCCTCGTATGATCCACATAAAAAAAGAACGCTGAATGAAGCCGAGCATGAAATCAAGTAGTGAGCCGGCCCTGACGTAGGGGTTTATTATGCCCAGACGTTGTCCCTCTTTGAGAACACTGATGATCAGGTCAACGCGTTTTTTCTGGTCGAAAGATTCATCGGTCATCCAGGTCTTCATCGGCAGGGTCATAAAAAGTATTCGGCCGAGGCCCTCATGACGTTCATAATAATCCAGGTGCAGCCAGAACACTTTTCTGAGTTTGTCCTTGATATCCTCAATACCGTTGAGGTGGTCGCCAATACGGTCGGTGAGTTTGCCCATCCAGATATTGACAAAAACGAAAAGTAGTCGTTCCTTGCTGCCGTAATGTTTATAAATAGTTGTAAAGCTTACGCCGGCTTTTTCAGCTATGACACGTATGCTGGCTTTATGGAAATCGGAGGTGGAGAAGATGTCCATCACTGCTTTCTCCAATCGCTCCTGCACTTCGGGGTTGAGTTCATCTAACATTGTTACTTTTTTGTTTTCTCGCTGGTGGTGCTAATTGTTGGATATTTAGTGGTAAGATATTTAAAAAGAAAAAAAAATGAAGAAAATCTTCATCTGCTCTTCGCCGATCTCTATTAGACTAAAATCCTCTTGTAAAGGAAATGTTATTTTGTATAACTGTTTAATATTAAATACTAAAAATATAGTGTTCCGCCGTAGATGAATCGTTTCGAGTAACGTTGTTACGCAATCATTTAATGTATATTGAATTTGTTTGTCAAGGAAAATAACAGATGGGCCGGGGGTGATGTGCTGCTGGATACTGCAGATATGCAGGCTTCTCCTGGGTCATTGTTCATGAAAGAAGGTCAATTCGTGCCGCGCAAAAAAAATTACTATTCTCAAACAAACACCTGGGCTATAGTTCAAAGATTGCAATTATGGCATTGATGGCAAATGGCTTATAAAAAAACGCAGCGATTGACTTCTACCGAGTTGACTTTGATTGCTTGAAATTGGCCGGAGATTAGAACAATGTGTTGCGCAGCATCCTAAGTATGGGGGGACAGTTACCACAGGCGATTCGATGGAAAAAGCCGTCGATTGCCGGAAAACTTAACAGGAGAGGGCAGGCTATGGCCCCACAAACTTATCGGGCGATGGTAGTTGAAGAGGTTGGGGAAAAGCGGTATTCCCGGTCAATCACCGAAAATTCCATTGATCAGTTGCCGGACGGCGAGGTGCTGATAAAGGTGAGATGGTCTGCTCTCAACTATAAGGATGCTTTGTCGGCGAGTGGCAACCGGGGAGTAACAAAAAAATATCCCCATACCCCGGGCATTGACGCGGCAGGGGTGATTGTTGAGAGCCGGAATAAGGTGTTTCGGTCAGGGGATGAGGTCATCGTGACCAGTTATGATCTCGGCATGAATACGCCCGGCGGTTTTGGTCAGTATATAAGGGTTCCGTCGGAGTGGATTGTGCCTCTGCCCAAGGGGCTGGATCTCAGGGAGAGTATGATCCTCGGTACTGCCGGGTTTACCGCCGGTATGTCAGTCATGGCCCTTGCCCACGGTGTACCGGTGGACAGAGGCGAGATACTCGTTACGGGGGCAACAGGAGGTGTGGGTAGCCTGTCTCTGGCTATCCTAAGCAAACTTGGCTACTCAGCGACGGCAGTCAGTGGAAAAAAAGAGGCGGGACCGTTTCTTACTGGCCTTGGCGCCACAAAAATACTTACCAGATCAGAGGTGACCGCAGGGAATGACCGTCCTTTATTAAAGGGGCTTTGGGCGGGTGTAATCGATACCGTCGGGGGGGATATCTTGGCAGCGGCTATTAAATCTACGGACCTTCAGGGTGTTGTTACCTGTTGCGGTAATGTGGCTTCGCCAGACCTTCCTTTGACCGTTTTTCCCTTTATTCTGCGTGGGGTTTCGCTGATTGGTATCGATTCGCAAAATTGTCCAATGGCACATCGGCAGAAGGTATGGCAGCGTCTTGCCTCCGACTGGAAACCAACCCGGCTGAACGAACTTTGCCGCGAGGTATCTCTTGATGATTTGGCAGGAGAAATTGATTTGATGTTGCAGGGAGGACAGACAGGCAGGGTAATTGTCAGCATGGACTCCTGATGTTTTCGTAAAGGCGTGACAGTATGATTCAGATGAAAAGCCGAAAGAGTGATCAATTGGTCTTGCCGAATAGTGCCTTGGGCCGGGCTCCTGGATGGAGTTCCAATAAGAGCGACTAACTGAGAAACAGGACAACTTTATGAAAAGAACTGGTTTTGTGTACGACGACAGATTTCTGCTACACGATACGGGAGGTTATCATCCTGAATCGCCTGAACGTTTAAAGGCGATCTACCAAAGACTCTCTGAATCGGGATTACTCGATAAACTTACCCTGATAACTGCAGAAAAAGCCAATCAGAGATGGATTGAGGCCATTCACAATATTCACTATATCATGCGCTTTGATGAGGCCTGCATTTCCGGAATCAACGAGTTCGAACATCCTGATAATGCTATTTGTCGGGAAACCTATGATATTGCCTTTCTTGCAGTTGGTGGAGTGCTGAGGGCCATTGACATGGTGATGCGAGGTGAAATAGACAATGCCTTTTGTGCCGTTCGTCCTCCCGGGCATCATGCGGAAGTTGATAAGCCCATGGGGTTCTGCTATTTCAACAACGTGGCGATTGGGGCGAGGTATGTTCAGAAAGAGTATGATATCCAAAGGGTCGCGATTATCGATTTTGATGTGCATCACGGCAACGGGACGCAACATATTTTTGATCGGGACCCTAGTGTTCTCTACTATTCAATACATGAACATCCATCTTTTGCCTACCCTGGAACGGGACGGGAGTTTGAAATAGGCATCGGCGAGGGCGATGGTTTTACCGTCAATTCCCCTGTTCTGCCGGGACGAGGAGATGAGGAATACCGACGGCTGATCATGCATGATCTTGTTCCGGCGGTAAAAGAATTCAAGCCGGAATTCATCCTTCTGTCAGCCGGTTTTGATGCCCACCAGACTGATCTGATGTCCGGCACCAACCTGACGACCGATGGCTATGATTTCGTTTCCGAGGTGATAATGAATCTGGTTGATCGATTTACCGGGGGTCGCGTTGTGTCGGTGCTGGAGGGTGGCTATAATCTCGAAGTCTTACCTACTTTGGTTGAAAATCATATCAAGATGCTGTCGGCGATCAGATAAAGAACGCCATGGGGAACAGTTTCGTACGTGAGATAAAGAAGAAATCTTGGAGGTGTTATGTTTGTAGGCGATAGAATGTCAAAAGACCTGATCACCGGCCATCCTGACATGACGATTTTTGAGGCCAAAAACCTGATGACGGAGAAGGGCATCCGCCATCTGCCGGTGATTGATGAAGAAGGGAAGCTTCTTGGTATCGTGACAGATAGGGATGTTCGCGATTCCATGCCTTCAACCCTGTTGAAAAAACCAGATTATGATATCACTTTGGGGAAAATAGGCAATCATCCGATAGGTGCCATCATGACTCGAAAACCGATGACGATCTATGCCTATTATACCCTTCAGGATACCTTGCTGGTGATGCAGAAGAGGAAGGTCGGGGCCTTGCCGGTAATCGATGAAGAAGGCTATCTGAAGGGGATTTTGTCGACACGGGATCTGTTGTCAGCCTTTGTCAATATAATGAATATCGATGAACCGGGCAGTCTGCTGTGCATTATTTCCAAAGAGCAGCCCGGACAGATGAAGAAAGTTGTTGATATTATAACGGAAGAAAATATCGCTCTGGGTAGTGTGCTTGTCGCCAGGTTCTGGGATAAGGAAAAAAGGGCCATTTTTCCCTATCTCCTGACCAATAATGTTATAAATGTTAAAAAGAAGCTGGTTGAAAACGGATTCGAATTGCTCGATCCCATGGAATGGTATCTGGAACAGTTGCCGAAAAAAAAGGATGGCGGACCGGCCTGAAGCCTGATCGATTGCCCTACGGGAAAAAATCTTGCCTTCGCTGATAATATTCCCGTAGTGCATTTGCCGCCCGGCCAGGATTATGACTTTGTCAGTTTTGTCACAGCCGAAGAAGCCGCAATCTCTCCGTTTGCCGTATAATTTTCATGATTCTTTTCGATATGGGCGAGGTGGTAGAGATAATTGACCATGAGCCCGCCGGCTTGAGCGACTCCCTTCGAGGATAGGTCGGCTGCCCAGTTAATTCGTTCAATTCTTGCCCCGTTGGACAAGTGAAAATGGCAAACACGGTCTAATGCCTGGGTGCCCTTTTTAGCCGTCAGAAGATAGTTCGCACAGAGGCGGAGAAGGATCGGCCTGAGCGGTGTCTCTCCTGCCACCGGTTGTTTGTTGTCCATCGCATCAATTTTATCGAGAAAGAGGTCTTGCAAATCTCTTTGATCGACGTCCTCACCCAGCCATTTTTTTTCCCGATTCGTAAAATCCCACTCATCCCGGCGCTCTTCGAGATACGCTCGGAAGCCGGGAATAGGAGAGAGGGTGGAAAAGGTCTTCAGGTTCGGCAATTTGGCGTTTAAATCCTTGACGACATTTTTAATGAGAAAATTGCCGAAACTGACTCCGGCCAAACCACGCTGGCAGTTGGAAATCGAGTAAAAGATTGCGGTATTGGCTTTATGGGGATCAAGGACCGGTTTCTCTTCATCAAGCAGGTCGTAAATATTTGACGAGATGCCATCTACCAGAGCGACTTCGACAAAGATCAGAGGTTCCTGCGGCATGCGGGGATGAAAATAGGCATAGCATCGTCGATCGTTGCCTAATCTATTTTTAAGGTCCCGCCATGACCTTATGGCATGGACCGCTTCATATTCGATCAGTTTCTCAAGGAGTGCGGCCGGAGTTTTCCAGGTAATGCGCTGAAGATCGAGAAAACCGACATCAAACCAGGAGCAAAGCAATCGGTGGATATCCTGATCCAGGGCAGCTAGTTCAGGATTGTTTCTTGCCAAAGGCAAGAGTTCGGCGCGCAGGTCGACGAGAAACTTCACACCTTCCCGAAGTTCGTTGAACTGCTGAAGCAGCTTTGATCTGGGAGGAACAAGGAGGTTGCGCAACTGGAGATTGAGTTTTCGTCGTTCTACTGGATCACTGCAGTTCAGGCGTTGCTCGATTTTTTCTTCAACTGCCTTGTTGTCAATATCGTACTCCCTGGCGAGCAGTTCGAGAAATCGCTTTCGGCCATCACTGTTCAAAACGAGATACGCTTCGCCAAGTTCTGCAGCTCTCGTTCGCGCCGAGACCTCTCCGCCGCGTCCTTCGAGGCAAACATTAATCTTTTGGCGTAGCTTGTGCATGTCACCGGACGGTAGGTTGGGATCAACGGAATGCTTGAGGGCCGTCTGATCGCCGAGTGGCCAGATGTCGCGGATGCGGCGCAATGTCCTATCCCATAAAGGTTCATCGCTGTCAAACATGTGTCCTCCTTGTATGGTCATACAGGTCTTTACCGTCTCGCTGCATAGAATAATTATTTGGAGAATAATGTTGTAATTGCTAAGATGCATCCTATCATTTTCAGGAATTAGCAACAATACATAACATTTGACACTGATACTGATTGAGATCTTTGCTTTGGTCGATGACACATGGAAAATCAAACAGTTATGAAAAATATTTCGATAAATTTGTTTTTTGTTAGTCTGTTTCTGCTCGGCCTGTCGGAGTTGTGTATGGCTGCCGTTCCGGCCAAACTTTTGCAAGATGCCAGGCAGGGAGTTGTCCAGGCCCAGGTGCAGCTTGGGCAAAGATATCTTCAGGGCACTGATGGCGAAAAAGATCCGGAACAGGCATATCGCTGGTTCCTTGAGGCGGCAAGAGCCGGTGACCTTGAGGCACAAAAAAGTGTTGCTGCTCTTTATATGAAAGGTGAAGGGGTTGCCCGAGATCCGGCGAAGGCAGTCTATTGGTTTAAAAGACTCGCGGAGAGGGAGCAGGCAGATGGCCAATATCATTATGGAATGGCGCTTGATCGCGGGGAAGGGGTCGAGGTCAATCAGGCGGCCGCGTTTAGATGGATGTTAAAGGCGGCCAAGAATGACTTCGTTGAGGCACAAAAACGGGTCGCGGAGATGTATGCTGAGGGCGATGGTGTCGCAAGGGACCTGGTAAAAGCGCAGTTCTGGGTACAAAAACTCGCGGAAAAGGGAGATGCAGAGGCTCAGGGCAAATTGGCGTGGATGTACTATCGAGGCGAAGGGGTTGAGGCCGACAAGGCCATTGCTTTCCAGTGGTTTCTCCTGGCAGCAAGAAACGGCAACCAGAACGCTCAGATGAAGGTATCCAATATGTATTACCTTGGCGAAGGAGTGGCAAAAGATAAGCAGAAATCTTTTTATTGGGCGAAAACCACGGCGGACTTGGGAGTTGCCAGTGCTCAGTATAATTTGGCAATGATGTACGATAATGGCTCAGGAACGGAAAAATCGAGCACAACGGCCGTTAAATGGTATGAAAGGGCCGCCAGACAGGAATATGTTCTGGCTCAGAACACCTTGGCCTGGCGTTACAGCAAAGGTATCGGTATTGAGCAGAACAGTGCTAAGGCAGCATACTGGTATAAGAAATCGGCACAAAATGGTGATCCCTTCGGCCAGTATAACTTTGGCAGAATGCTCGCGAAAGGAGAGGGAGTGGAAAAAGATGAACAGAAAGCGTTTTCCTGGTGGATGAAATCGGCGCAGCATGGTTTTGTGCTGGCACAGAGCAGAGTCGGATATTGCTATGCCACAGGCTATGGTGTCGAGAAGGAGCTCAGTCAGGCCTTCCGGTGGTGGACGATTGCCGCGGATGGCGGCAGTGCGGTGGCGAAAAGAAATCTTGAGTTTTTATGCCGGGAAAACCAAGAGGCTTGTGTTTCCCCGGACGTGCCGGAATAATTGGTTGCCGGCCTATCAATGGCTCCTTCCCAAAAACTATTTTTGTTGTCAATCTTTTTTCATCAGAGGGGTAAGCACAGCCCCGATATTGCCTGCAAGCCTGTGCGCAATGTATCAAATTTTTTGACAAAGAGACACCATCACATCGCTTTAAAAGCTGCTTGAGGTGAAACACTTCTGTCTTGCTGGCAAAGGAAGAAAAAGCATTTCGCGACGGGATTAGTTGGGGGCCGTTTCCTTTGCCAGTTCCTCCGGGGTCAAGGTCCAGAACGGGGTACCATCTTTGGTCAGACGAACCTTGAACTCAAAATTTTCACCTTGTTTGACTTTTGCCGCGATAAAAATATCCTGCCCGTCAATTAAGGTCCAACAGCCGCTCACTTTGGTCTTGACACCTCTGCGAATGCCGGTCGCCTCCGGTGTTCTAAAGGCAACCGGGCAAAGGTGGACGAGAATTTTGTCGTCACCCTCTTTTAAGATGAAGGCTGTTCCCGGAGCCATTCCCGGGAGAGGAGTGATCTCTTTGAATTCGAGGATCTCGCCTTTAAGGGAATCCCTCTCTTTGTAATTGTAGAAACCATTGTACTGGGAACCTTTTTCCCAGCCGACATAGGCTGGTGTTTCGGCTGAATTGGTTATGGTGGAAAGGCAGAAGATGCATGCAACAAGAACGCAGCAATGCAGTATTTTACACGGAAGGATCGTTCGCATGTTGTGTCTCCAGAATGGTGAAGTTCTCCCCGGTTGGTCCTTGCTCAGCAACCTGTATTCCTAAGCTTTAGTAACGTAAGCTGCACCGAGTATTAGCCAAACCTAATAATCATTTTTTTCTGTTCTGTCTGAAAAAATCCTCGAGAAAATGTTTTCGCCAGCCGTCGGTCTGGCGCAACTGCTCCAGGTTATCATTTTTGGTGGTATTAAGTGTTTTAACCAGGAGTTTCAATTCTGAAGTGTTTCCGAGAAGGCCGGGGGCAATACCGAGCAGATCACATTTCAGTTCGATGAGCTTGTTGAGCTTTTCCATTCCTTTCCGGTCGTTTTTGCTGAGTCGAACGGGATGCTGAAGAGTGGGATAGGTTGCCTCGTTTTGTCCCAAGGTGGTTTCGATGATGGAGGTGAGGGTGTCGCCGTATTTTGCCGCAGCTCTGTCGGAGAGCCCGGTTTTCCTTTTCAGATCGTCCACTGTTACCGGTTTCTCGCTGGCCATTTCCATCAGCAGTGCGTCTTTAATTACATGACCGCGGGGTCGGTCTATTTTTCTTGCCACACCTTCTCGCCAGGTTGTCAGGTTTTTAAGCACGGCTAAACCCTTTCTGTCGAGATGACTGTTGCCTCTGATTTTTCTGAATCGGGCATTGTCCGGTGGGCCGGAATAGCTCGCCGGATTATTGAGTAGATTCAGCTCTTCCTGTAACCAGGACTTTATCTTCGGTCCTATTATCCTGGTAAGAAGAATTACCCGGACTGCCCGAAGATATCTTACGTCATCAAGAGCATATCGTATTTGCTCCTCGGTGAGGGGCCGTTGCAGCCAGTCCGTGCGAGTCTCATTTTTAGAAAGGTTTATGTCGAGCAGTTCCTTTATCAGGTTCGCTAAGGAGAGGGTGGCAGGCAGGTTGGAAAAGCCAGCTGCCAGACGGGTATCGAAAATGTTTTGTGGTGTTGCGCCGGTAACCCGCTGCAGGATGGTCAGATCCTGAGGTGCGTCATGGAAAATTTTGATGACCGCCCGGTCGGACAGGAGCTTACCCAGCGGCTGCAAATTTTGAATCGCGATAGGATCGATGAGATAGCAGTCTTCGTCGGATAAGGCTATTTGGACCAGACCTAACTGGGGATAGTAGGTACGCTCCCAGACGAATTCCGTATCCAGAGCTACAGCGTCTGTTTTTCTGGCTCGATCTACCAGTTTGTCTAAATCTGCTTCGTTTTGAATAAAAGGGGTCGGTTTTTCCATACGATTATTTTTTTGGTTAAGAATACCGGAATCTTTACCGGGGCAGATGTTGGTATTTTTTCTTCAGGACGCTCTGCATAAAAAGACATAAAGGGGGAGAAAAGACAAGAAATATTCTTCTATTACGTTGCCGATCTGCAATGTTTTATCCTTGCGGAAAAGAGATAATTGCAGAATACTAATTTGTCGGAGAGTTTACAATGATTGTATTTTTCTCAAAAGATCCCGCTTGATGCCGACAGCTTCAGGCGGTGGGCTGTTTATTAGACCTGTATTGGGCTGATTTTGGATCTGCCATCTGATCACCACACTATGGTCTTGCCGTCAGTATCTGCTTTTGCAGTTCTTGTCGGGATGCTGAGACTGCTTATGGTAATAGACTAAGTGACACCAGGGCGGCGCTATGATCTCAGGATGAGACTGAAAACCTTTCCCGAGCGCAAGGTTTGAGGTTGGCTGCTGAGAATTGTTCTTGTCTGTGCAGTGATTAATTGTGAAGTATTTCTATACATTGACTTCTTGTCGGTCAGATTATATCGTATGCGTTGACCTGTCTCTGGGTACTTGTCCCATGTACCGCGGTGTACTGCAACTCTAACTAAAATGTAAATTACGACCATCGGAATAATCAAAAGACCCATAATTTCATGAAAAGCAATCCTTTGGCACAGCTCGGGAATACAGGACTTTATGTTCTGAGTGATCTCGGACGAATGGTATTTTTTCTACTGAAATCTTTTCGGGGAACTGTTAGGCGACCATTTCGACTGAAAGAACTTATACGTCAGATCCATTTTATCGGGGCCGGATCCTTAGTGGTGATTTTTTTTACCGCCCTGTCCACAGGCATGGTACTGGGTCTTCAGGGATATTACTCTCTCAATAAATTTGGCGCGGAGGGGATGCTCGGTTCCGCAGTTTCTCTCACTCTCATCATGGAACTGGGTCCTGTGCTGACTGCATTGATGGTGGCCGGACGTGCCGGTTCAGCCATGTGTGCCGAGATAGGGATCATGCGGATTTCCGAGCAGATTGATGCCTTGGACTGTATGGCTATTGATCCGTTTCGTTATTTTATTACTCCGAAATTACTTGCAATGCTGGTTGCAATGCCCCTGTTGACAGCTATCTTCGATGTGATTGGTATTTTCGGAGGGTATCTGGCCGGAGTAGGGCTCATGGGGGTCAGTCCTGGTATTTATATGCAGGGCATGACAACCAGTGTGACCAACCACGATATCCAGCTTGGCATAGTGAAGTCCTTTGTTTTTGCATTGCTGGTTGTCTGGATTTGTTCAGGCCGGGGATATTTTGTTCGGGAAATTCGTGGGGCAGGTTTTGGTGCGGAGAGTGTGAGTAGGGTTACAACACAGGCGGTCGTCTTCTCCTCTATTTCTGTACTGATTTTTGATTATCTTCTGACGGCGGTACTTCTGTGATGACCCCTTCTGCTATAGAATTTCAAAATGTCGTCAAGGGCTTTGTCAAGAGAGACGGCAGTGTCCAGCGTGTTCTCGACGGTGTAAATTTTGCCATTCCTGCCGGGAAGACGACGGTAATTGCCGGCGGGAGCGGACAGGGTAAAAGCGTCACCTTGAAACTTGTTTTAGGACTCATGCAAGTTGACTCCGGGCGAATCCTCGTCCATAATAAAGATGTCACTGGGGCTCGTGGAAGAGAGCTTGAGAATCTTCGTACTCAGTTTGGCGTGTTGTTTCAGGGATCGGCTCTTTTTGATTCTCTGACAGTTTTTGAAAACATTGCACTGCCCCTCAGGGAGCGAACCAGAAAAAACGAAAACGAGATCCTGGAACAGGTCGCAGCTTCGCTTGCCCAATTTGAGCTGGAGGGACATGAGGAGAAATACCCGGCACAGCTCAGTGGCGGGATGCAGAAAAGGGTGGGTTTGGCTCGTGCCATGCAGCTCAATCCGTCGATTATGCTTTTTGATGAACCAACCACCGGGCTTGACCCGGTTATGACCCAGGAGATTTATCATCTTTTTATCAGAACCAAGGCCGAATTCGGCTTTACCTCTGTTATCGTAAGCCACGATATTCCGAAAATATTTAACGTGGCCGATCAGGTTATACTTTTAAACAATGGGAAAATGGATGTATTTGACAGTCCTGAGGAAATCCAGTGGTCGGAAAAGCCATATATTCAGGAGTTTGTACAAAAAACGATGGGAGACATCTATCAAAGTCACCTGGTGGAATAATGAAAAATAATACTTTGGAAACGGTCGTTGGATTGTTTATAGTTGTAGGTTTCGCAGCTTTTGTCTATCTTGCCTTACAGTTGGGCGAGGTGTCGTTTTTAAGTGGTCGCAATACGTACATTATAAGGGCTGAATTTGACAATGTCGCTGGAGTGAAGAAAGGGGCGGCCGTGCAGGTTGCCGGCGTTGATGTAGGGGAAGTTGTGGCTATTGGGCTTGGAGAAACGGATTCAGCTGTTTTATCGCTGCAACTGACCAACAGCTTGAAAGTACCCACTGATTCAATCGCTTCTGTTAAATCGAAAGGTATCATTGGTGACAAGTATATCCAGTTGAGTATCGGCGGGGAAGAGGAGTTTTTCAAACCTGGAGAGATGATCATCGAGACGGAGTCGTCGCTCGATATTGAATCTCTTGTCAGTAAATTTGCCTTTGGCAGCGCAAAATAGTGGGGTACCAATTTTAACACCCCACAGGGGAGCACTCAGTGTAGTCTCCCCTCCTTTTTTTATGGGGGAGAAGAGGCCTGCAGTTGAGCCCAACATCCCTATTTAAAATATCCGAAATTGTAATCTACCACTATAAATCATAGGCTATTGAGTTAAAAATGAAAAAAACACTTGTATTATTCATATCTCTTTTGGGACTCTCGGGCGGGGCAGTTTGGGCTGAGGCTGCAAGCCCAACTGATGACCTGAAACCCGTACTCAATGAACTGACAGCTATTTTAGGAGATGAAAGCCTAAAAGGAAAAAGCCACCTGACAGAGCGGCGAGAAAAAATTATGACAGTTATTAAACGTCGCATTGATTTCAAGGAGATGTCGAAACGTGTTCTCGGTCGTACATGGCGAAAAATTGACAGTCATGAGCAGGATCACTTTACGGCGCTGATGACGAAGTTGCTGGAGAACGTTTATATAGGCAAGCTTGAAAGCTATTCGGGACAGGCTATTAACTTCGATGCGGAAACTGTGAAAAATGACAGAGCTCAGGTAACAACTCTAGTTGAAAACGGCGACCAGAAAATCCCGGTACATTATATTATGAAGAACACCGATTCCGGATGGATGGTTTATGATATCAACATCGAAGGAGTCAGTCTGGTGAGAAATTATCAGGAACAATTTAAATCAATACTTCGCAAGGATGATTATCAAGGTCTTGTCAAAGTGTTGGAAGAGAAGAACCGTTCATTTGTTGCGGAGGCTCAGTAAGCTGACCATGGTTGAATATAGTGTTGAGTTGCAGGAGCGATGTCTCGCTTTTCTTGAACAATGGGAAGCGGAGACCTTACTTGCGGCCATGGAGATTGTTTCCTATGCTGCCGGGACACAGATATTTAAAAAAGGCGATCCCGCCGATTGTTTGTATTTTCTGCAAGCCGGACAGGTTGCCGTACAAAACAGAACCGGTTTTGGGGAAAGAACACAGGTTGTTGCCTTGCTCGATCCTGGGGCTCCAGTCGGTGAGAAAGGACTGCTCGATGATCGGAGCCGTGGAGCCACCCTTATGGCTGTTAAGGATTCGAAACTACTTTCTCTTTCCCATATTGCCTTTGACCGTCTGTCGGTAGAGACTCCGGATTTAGCGATTAAGCTACTGAAATGGTTGCTAAATAGAGTTTCTTTGCGTCTGGAAAAAAATTCTGAGCGTCTAACCCGCGTTCTCTAAAACGGGCAAAGGTTGATTCTTTACGTTATTTAGGCCGTAATCAGCGTAATATTTATCTACTTTTCGCTCCCACCGAACTGATTTTATCCGCTGTGGCGTTTTTTTCTAGCCAAGCGGAGATAAATTGATTATTTTTCCTTTCTTTTATTTTCGATTCGTTGCCGATTGACCATGATTTTGTTTTATGAAGCTGCTTTTTGAAGAAATCACCGGAAAAGCTCGTCAGTACGCAATAAGCGACGGCTGTTGGTTTCCGTCTGGAGATAAGGAGTTTCTCCTTGATGCCAAGGCAACTATCAGTGTTTCCAGGCGTGATGGTCAAACTGTGATCCTGCAAGGTGAACTGGAGGGTTGGCGCGCAGCAAGGTGCGACAGATGCGGTGAGCCGGTTGATGAGAAGTTGCATTGTGAGTTTGTCTATCTGATTACCATCAGGGAAGAGCAGGCTGTTAAACTGCATGATCTTGAATGCAGTGATGAAGATGCCATGACTCTCTATCTCGAAGAACCGGAGATTGATGTCGACGAGATTTTGCTGGAACAGAGCTATCTGGCCGTTCCATTGAAGACTCTCTGCAAAGAAGATTGTAAAGGGGTCTGCGCCGGATGCGGGGTTGCACTAAACAGAGAAACCTGTTGTTGCGTCGATGATACGAGCAGTTCTGCTTTCGCAGTTCTTAAGAAATTTACTAAAAGTTGACAAAATTTACTAAATGGTATGATGCATACCAAATTTGGAGGATAAAATGGCCTTACCCAAAAGACGACATTCACATTCCCGTACCAGGAAAAGACGTTCTCATGATGCTCTGACTGCACCTGGACTCTCTGTTTGTGGAGATTGTGGTGAACCGAAGGAACCGCATCGGTTGTGCGGCAGTTGCGGGAAATATAAAGGGAGGACTGTGTACTCTCTTGATGTAGAAGTAGAATAGGAGAGTGGTGTGCAAATAGCCCTGGATGCCATGGGCGGAGACTATGGCTCGGAGGAATTGATTGCCGGGGCCCTGCTTGCTGTCAGGCAGACGGGCATCATTGTCAGTCTGGTAGGGGACGAGAATCTTTTAAACAGACACCTCGACACTATAGCTCCTGATGCCAAGACAGCGAAGCTGATCAAGGTTGTTCATTCATCGCAGGTTATTGATATGAATGAACATCCTGTAGATGCAATTCGAAAGAAAAAGGATGCTTCCGTGATGGTGGCTTTCGACCTCGTACGTCGAGGTGAGGCTGAAGCCGTCGTCAGTGCGGGTAACTCCGGGGCGACCTTGGCCGCAGCGATTCGAAAGTTAGGCCGATTGGAAGGAATTGCCCGCCCTGGAATAGCGTCGATTTTTCCGACCCTCAAAAAACCCGTGGTGCTGATGGATATCGGCGCAAATGTTGACTGTCGCCCTCAGCATCTTTTTCAGTTCGGTGTGATGGCCTCGGCCTTTTCCCGCATAAATGATGTGACAAATCCTCGGGTTGGATTGTTATCCAATGGTGAGGAGACTGGGAAAGGCAATAGTCTGATAAAAGAAACATATCCTCTTTTTGAAAAGAGTTCTTTGAATTTCATCGGTAATGTCGAAGGACGCGATGTCTTTCAAGGTGAAGTGGATGTCATTGTCTGTGATGGTTTTGTCGGCAATGTGTGTCTAAAAGTAAGTGAAGGACTTGCCGAGGCTGCCATGCAGATGCTGCGTGATGAGATTGTCAAATCGCTTATGGCAAAAATTGGCTATCTCTTGGCAAGGAATGCGTTTAAATCCTTTAAAAGGCGGGTCGATTACGCTGAATACGGCGGAGCACCACTGCTCGGTATAGATGGCATTGGCATAGTCTGTCACGGAAAGTCGAGTTCTCACGCAATAAAAAACGCCATCCTGGAAGCTGCAAAAATGGCTAAAGGCAATATCAATAAAGATATTCTGGAAAGTCTTGCAACCAGCAGTAGTGTTGAACATTTGGAGATGTAATGGGAACTGTTGTCTTGGGGACCGGGTCATGTTTACCGAAAAGGATACTCACCAATGTCCAGCTGGAATCTATAGTCGATACAAGTGCTGATTGGATACAAACAAGAACCGGTATTGAAAACAGGCGGATAGGAGGCAAGGGAGAACAGACGTATCAATTGGCGACTGAGGCGGCAAGAAAGGCACTTGACGCAGCTGGAGTATCGGCAGAGGAACTGGGCCTCATTGTCGTAGGAACCATAAGTTCTCATATGCTTATGCCTTCCAGTGCTTGTTTCGTCCAGACGGAACTTGGTGCAAAAAACGCTTTTGCTTACGATCTTAACGCGGCCTGCTCCGGTTTTCTGTATGGACTTGACTTAGCTGATAAATATATCCGGGCCGATCATTCCATGAAGGTTTTGGTTGTTGGCGCGGAAACCCTGTCGGGTCGCCTAAACTGGCAGGACCGGAACACCTGCATTCTTTTTGGTGACGGCGCCGGAGCGGCTGTATTTGGATATTCCGACAGTGACCGCGGAATAATAGGTTCCAATATGCATTCAGATGGGAGTCTGTGGGAGCTCCTCTATATGCATGCCCCAGAGAGCACTAATCCGGATCTCCTCGTGGACGGAAATTCGGGGGCCTATATTCAGATGGAGGGACGAGAGGTCTTTAAACATGCGATACGGGCAATGGAGGATGCTGTCTGCGGCCTGCTTGAAAGAGAAAAAATCAGCAGCGAATCTTTAAATCTGGTTATCCCGCACCAGGCCAATATGCGCATTCTCAATAAATTGATTGACAGGCTCAAGCTCCCGAGGAGTAAAGTATTTATAAACGTTTCCAAGTATGGTAATACATCCGCTGCATCGATCCCAATCGCACTCGATGAAGCAATTCATGGTGGCTTGATTGCAGATGGAGATACAGTTTTGTTCTGCTCCTTCGGGGGTGGTTTTACCTGGGGAGCAACCCTGATTAAGTGGTAAACAGGAGACATGAGTATGGATTATTTCTTATCTGAAGAACAGCAGATGATTGTCGATATCGCCAGACAACTCACTGATGAACGAATAGTACCCATCCGTGCGGAACTTGACGCAAAGCACGAGTTCCCCCGGCAGATCCTCAACGAAATGGCTCAGGCAGATCTTTTTGGCGTCCCGATCCCTGAAGAGTATGGTGGTTTTGGAGGGGGCTGTTTTGATATCGTCTTGACGGTCGAGCAGCTTGGCCGTGGATGTATTGGGGTTGGAACCGCATTTGCGGCCAATTTCCTTGGGGTGTACCCCATTATTATTGGTGGCTCCGAAGAGATGAAGCAGAAGTATTTGCCGGATGTTGCCAGTGGCAAGAAATTCGGGGCTTTTGGTTTGACAGAAGCCAATGCCGGTTCAGACGCCTCCGGTATTCAGACCACCGCTGTCCTTGATGGCGACGAATGGGTGCTAAACGGCACAAAGCAATGGATAACTAACGGTGGTGAGGCACAAATTTATTCAGTTGTGGCTATAACCGATCGCAGCCGTGGACCGCGCGGGGCATCATTATTTGTCGTCGAGGAAGGAGATCCCGGTTTTTCCTGCGGTCCAAAGGAAAAGAAAATGGGCATCAGAGCCTCCTCCACAACAGAGCTTATTTTCAAAGACTGCCGCATTCCGAAGGACCGGTTGATTGGCCGACAAGGAACCGGTTTTATCACTGTCATGAAAACACTTGATCTTTCCAGACCCGGCATTGCCGCACTTGGTGTCGGTCTGGCACAGGGTGCGCTCGATGAGGCTGTTAAATACGCGAAACAGCGTCAACAGTTCGGTAAACCGATTATCGCCTTTCAGGCTGTACAGCATATGCTCGCAGATATGGCGATAGGGATCGAGTCGGCAAGGGCTCTTGTCTACTCCGCCGCCAAACATATTCAAGCGCATCCAAAAGATATGTCGAAGGCATCGGCAATGTGCAAAGCGTATGCTACCGATGTCGCCATGAAGGTCGCAACTGATGCGGTGCAGATCATGGGTGGCTATGGATACATGTGCGAATATCCCACAGAAAAGATGATGCGGGATGCAAAAATTCTGCAGATTTACGAAGGGACCAATCAGATCCAGCGCAATGTTATTGGCCAGGAGCTGAATAAAGAATACTCTTGAAATTTCCCCTAGGGTAGGCCTCCTAATTACCTTTTGAGGCCGGTCGTAACCGTTGATATTATATTTCCGACAGGTAGTTGCATGAAAATTATCGTCTGTGTTAAACAGGTACCGGACGCCAAGGATGTCCGTCTCGATCCTGTGACTAATACGCTGGCAAGAGAGGGAGTGCAGTCGATCATGAATCCGTATGATCAGCACGCTCTGGAAGAGGCGGTCCGCCTTAAAGAAAAACACAGTGGCGAAGTTGTCGTGGTGACGATGGGGCCTCCGCAGGCGGAAGAAATGCTCAGACAGGCCATCAGTTTTGGGGCCGACCGGGTGGTACTCGTCTCAGATCGATCCTTTGCCGGCGCCGATACCTGGGCGACGTCCTATACTCTTGAACAGGCAGTAAAGAAAATTGGCAACTTTGATTTGATCCTCTGCGGGAAACAGGCTATCGATGGAGACACCGCCCAGGTAGGCCCAGGTCTTGCGACCCGTCTCGGGATCCCCTATTTGACCTGCATACAGAAGGTGCGGGAGGCAACGGAAACAGGACTCATGGTCGAACGGATGATGGATGACGGCTATGATGTCGTTGCCGTGAATTATCCAGCCCTGCTGACCGTTGTCAAAGACATCAATGAACCCCGGGTTCCTTCCCTCAAAGGGAAAATGAAGGCCAAGAAGGCTGAAATCATCAGGATGAGCGCAGAGGATATTGGCGCCGATCCAGCATGCATCGGTTTGCCGGGTTCTCCTACCAAGGTTGTCAAGGTCTTCCCGCCAGAGGCCAGGGGTGGACGGTCGGTTTTAACCGGCACACTGGACGAACAGCTCGATCAGCTTGTCGAAAAGTTGATTCCATTTCTGTAACGGAGCGGGGTACTATTAGCCATGTTGAAAGTAAGTAAAGAGCTTTGTATAGGCTGTGGGATTTGTGAGGAAAACTGCCCATTCGGAGCCATAAAAATTGATGATGGGCTGGCAGTAGTCGGCGAGACATGCACTCTGTGCGGTGCTTGTGTTGAAAGTTGTGCGGTCGAGGCGCTCGAATTGGAGACACAGACCAAGCAGGTTCTGGAAGATCTGACCGCCTGGACCGGCATTCTTGTCTTCTGTGAGTACCGGCATGGTGATCTGGCCCCTGTTTCCCTTGAACTTTTAGGTGTTGGCCGTAGACTCGCCGACAAGCGCGGCGTTCAGTTGAGTGCCCTGCTGCTTGGTCATCAAACCGGAGAGACCGCCAGCCTGCTCATTGGTCATGGAGCGGATGTGGTGTATCTTGCCGATCATGAGGCCCTGGAGGAATTCAGGGATGATTGTTATAGTCAGATCAGTACTGAGGTCATCCGCAAATACCAACCGGAAATAGTCCTCGCTGGGGCCACTGCCATTGGCAGGTCTTTTATCCCCGGGGTGGCCACAGCGCTCAATGCTGGTCTTACCGCTGATTGCACTAAACTTGAGATTCGCGAGGAGGACGGTGCGCTTCTCCAAACCCGTCCTGCCTTTGGCGGCAATATTATGGCTACCATCGTCTGTGAATCGACACGACCCCAGATGGCAACGGTTCGCCCGAAAGTCATGAAGCAATTGGAGTTTGACGACTCCCGTAAAGGCAAGATTATTGAAATCGAACCTACTGAGCAGCAGATGCAGAGCCGGGTGCAGGTGCTGGAGTCGGTAGTGGCCGATGCCGGTCGGGTAAATATCCAGGAGGCTGATATTCTAGTCTCGGGAGGACGTGGACTTGAAAGCGCCAAAGGCTTCGAACTGATAAGAGAGCTCGCTGAAACCATGGGGGCAAAAGTTTCTGCCTCAAGAGCGGTGGTTGACGCGGGTTGGATTCCTTATCCGCATCAGGTGGGCCAGACCGGGAAGACCGTGGCGCCCAAATTATACATCGCCTGTGGCATCTCAGGTGCAGTGCAGCATGTTGCCGGGATGCAGTCTGCAGAAACCATTGTCGCTATCAACAGGGATGAGAATGCTTCGATTTTTGACGTAGCTGATTATGGCATTGTGGGTGACCTGTATGAAATCATTCCTAAATTGATCAGAAAGATTGAGGAGCGTCGCTAAGCTATGAACCTGGAAGACAAAGTTGCCGTGGTGACCGGCGGAAGTCGTGGAATAGGTCGGGCCATCTGCCTGCGTCTTGCTTCAATGGGCGCCTTGGTATATATCAATTATGTCAGCCGCTCGACTGCGGCAGAAGAGACGCAACGACTCGTGCAGGAAGCAGGCGGCAGGGCTGAGACTATTGGTTTTGATGTGGCCCAGAGTGGTGGTGTTCAGGACGCCTTCAAGAGCATCATGGCTGCAGCCGGTTCAGTGGATATTCTGGTCAATAATGCCGGGATCACGCGAGACGGGCTGATGGCCAGGATGAAAGAGTCCGATTGGGATGAAGTCATGGCTACCAATCTTAAAGGGGCTTTTTTGTGCGCGAAAGCGGCGTCAAGGGCAATGATGAAGAAAAAGTGGGGGCGAATCATCAATATTTCCTCCGTTTCCGGGGCTGCCGGTAATGCCGGGCAGGTTAATTATTCCGCCGCAAAAGCAGGGCTTATTGGTCTTACAAAGTCTATGGCCAGGGAATATGCATCGCGAAACATTACAGTAAACAGTGTCGCACCTGGCTATATCGAAACTGAAATGACAGATTTGCTGGACGAGAAAACCCAGGAACAGATAAAGGGGGAAATTCCGCTTGCAAGTTTTGGAACCGTGGAGGATGTCGCCGGGGCAGTTGGCTTTCTCGCATCCGAGGATGCTCGCTATATAACCGGACAGACGCTCCATGTAAATGGTGGTATGTATATGTAGTCCGGCATTCGGACGATTGTATTATTATAGTAAAGTCAAAACATAGCACATGGTTGTAAAGAACTGTGTCTAATTTCAATTAAGGGAGAACGATAATGGCGATTGAACAGGAAATGATAGATATCATCGTTGAGCAGTTAAGCGTTGAAAAAGATAAAGTGGTACCAAACGCCTCGTTTGTTGACGATCTTGGTGCCGATTCACTTGACTTGGTCGAGCTGATAATGGCGATGGAAGAGGGTTTTGATATTGAAATTCCCGATGAGGATGCCGAGGGTATTACCACGGTCCAGGATGCGATCAACTACGTCAAAAAGCTGAAGTAACATTTGACATCGAATTAAACGTAGCAATTTTTATATACCCCCCGTTCACACGGTGTGACGAAGACAATAAATATAAGGAGTTATTATTGTGAAGCGAAGGGTAGTGGTAACTGGTGTAGGGTTGGTTACACCTCTTGGTACAGGTGTTGGGAAAAGTTGGAAGAATATTTGTGCCGGGGTCAGTGGAATTGATCTGATAAGTCGGTTTGATACGAGTGATTATGCCGTAAAAATTGCTGCGGAAGTGAAAGATTTCCAGGCGGATGATTTTTTTGATAAAAAGGCAGCTAGACACCTTGATCTATTCGTTCAATATGGACTTGTCGCAGCCCAGATGGCCATTCAGGACAGTGGCTTTCAGGTGACCGAGGACAACTGCGGTAGAGTAGGTGTCATTACCGGTTGCGGGATGGGTGGTCTGCCGACCATCGAAAAATATCATGGTGTCATTCTTGAAAAGGGCCCTAAGAAAATTACTCCTTTTTTCATTCCGATGGTCATACCAAATATGCCTTCCGGGCAGATATCCATGGCTATCAATTCCAAGGGACCTAATCTTACTCTGACCACAGCCTGTGCAGCGGGGACCCATGCCGTCGGAGAGGCATATCGGCACATTAAGTATGGTTCGTGCGATATGGTCATTGGCGGGGGGGCTGAAGCTGTAATTTGTGGTATTGGGGTGGCCGGTTTTTCTGCAATGAAAGCCTTGTCAGCCCGGAATGATGATCCGCAAAAGGCTTCAAGGCCTTTTGATAGAGACCGCGATGGTTTTGTCATGTCTGAAGGGGCGGGAATGCTCGTCCTTGAGGAATACGACCACGCAGTTGCCCGCGGCGCCAGAATATATGCAGAGGTTTGCGGTTACGGTTTGAGTAGCGATGCCTATCATATTGCCGCTCCACCGGAAGATGGCGAGGGGGCGGTTCGGGCAATGAGAATGGCCCTTGAGGATTCCCGCTTGGAGGCTGAAGATTTTGATTACATTAATGCCCATGGCACCTCTACTCCGCTCAATGATAAGTGCGAAACCTTTGCGATAAAAACGGTGTTCGGCGACCATGCAAAGAGGCTTGCGATCAGTTCGACTAAATCGATGACCGGGCATATGCTAGGCGCTGCAGGAGGCATTGAATCGGTGTTTACCGCACTTGCAGTCAGCGATCAGGTTGCGCCACCGACAATTAATCTTGAAAATCCAAGTCCTGAATGTGATCTGGATTATGTACCTAACGAGGCGAGAAAGATGAATATCCGTGCGGCACTTTCCAACTCCTTTGGCTTTGGCGGCACAAACGCCGTTATAGCTATGAAAAAGTGTGAGTAACAAATGCCTTTTGGAGGGTAACGTGAAGATAGTGCTTGCTGCCGACCATGGCGGGTTTTTGTTGAAGGAAAACATCAAGAAATGTCTGCTTCAGGCGGGTCGGCAAGTCGTAGACGTCGGTTGCCATTCTGAAGATTCGGTAGATTATCCTGACTTTGCCGAAAAGGCTGTAGCCTGCATATTATCAGGCGACTGCCATCGGGGAATTTTGGTTTGCGGGACTGGAATCGGTATGTCCATCGCTGCGAACAGGCATAAAAGCATTAGAGCGGCTAACTGCTTTGACATCGGTACTGCAAAATTAAGCAGAGAACATAATGACGCCAATGTCCTTTGTCTTGGGGCTAGGGTGCTGGAACAGGATAACGCCATTCATATGGTCATGACCTGGCTTGAAACTGAATTTGCCGGGGGGCGCCATCAAAAGAGGATTGCCAAATTCAGTGAGTAATATAAAACGATCAAAAAACTGATTCTTGGTAAAGCCGGTTTTGCATTGCAAAATCGGCTTTACTGTTTTCAGCTGGTTTCTCAGTCTGATTCTGTTACTTTAACAGCTGTGGCGGAAATTCAGTACGCAATACCACATTTCGGCAAAGCGGTTCAATGTGCAGCCCTGTATAATTCAGAGCGAAGCACGTAAAGATGTGAAAGGTAAATGTTGTTTCGTTGGGAGGTTTTCCATGAAATGTCCATATTGTGAGCATCTGGACAATCGAGTGATTGATTCGCGCCTGAATAAGGATGCAACGATTACCAGACGACGAAGAGAGTGTCTTGCTTGCGATCAAAGATTCACAACCTATGAACGGCTTGAGGTAATGTTGCCTGTGCTGGTGAAAAAAGATGGTCGCAGGGAAGGGTGGGATCGACACAAGCTTATTGCCGGGCTTCAGAAAGCATGCGAAAAAAGATCTGTCAGTAGAGACAGGATTGATGAGTTTGCCGATGGCATAGAGCATAAACTGCAGGATTATGGCGCAAAAGAGATTCCTTCCCAGGTGGTCGGGGAATGGGTCATGGAAGGATTGCCTCTGCTTGATGAAGTTGCCTATGTTCGCTTTGCTTCGGTATATAGGCAATTCAAGGATGTCAATGAGTTTATGGATGAATTAAAGACCTTACTCGATTCCAGGGGAACAGATGAAGGAAAAGCAGGATAAGCAGTATATGCGACTGGCGCTCAACGAGGCCAGAAAGGGACAGGGACGCACCTCGCCTAACCCCTGTGTCGGGGCGGTAATTGTCAAAAACGGACGGGTCATCGGGAAAGGCTATCACAAAAAGGCCGGGACTCCGCATGCCGAAATTCACGCTTTTCGCAATGCTGTAGAACCGGTAGCCGGGGCGACTCTCTATGTGACCCTGGAACCCTGCAACCATACCGGTAAAACCCCCCCATGCAGCAAGGCCGTCCTGGAGTCTGGGATTACAAGGGTGGTAATCGGCATGTCAGATCCGAATCCGCTTGTTAACGGCGGGGGAATTGAATTCTTGCAAAGAAACGCTATTGAAGTGGTCAGTGGCGTCCTTGAAAAGGAATGCATGGCTCTGAACTTTCCGTTTATCAAGCATATTACCCGGGGTGAACCCTGGATAATTATGAAGGCCGGGGTAAGCCTGGACGGGAGATTGAATTATCAGTATGGTTATGCCGGCTGGATAACCGGCGAACAATCGGCACGGGAGGTGCATCGGCTTCGAAATAGAGTGGATGCCATCCTCGTTGGCAGGAAGACGGTGGAGATCGATAATCCCTCACTCACTACCAGACTACCTCGTGGAGCGATCAAGGATCCGATCAGAATTGTTCTCGACAGTGAGTTGTCGATTTCGCCTGACGCGAAAGTATATCACCTGAGTTCGCCTGCTCCAACCTGGGTGGTTTGTGCTCTGGATGTACCTGAGTCTAAAAAAGCTGCCCTTATAAGACTGGGCGTAAAGGTAATCGCTGTTGAGCGAACGAAAGATGGCTTGGATCTGTGTCTTCTTCTCAAATTACTCGGCAAAGAAAATATTTGCTCCGTACTTGTTGAAGGTGGTGCCCGTTTACATGCCTCGTTTCTTCGTGAAAAACTGTTTGATTATGCGTATCTCTTCTATGCCCCTATTTTTGCTGGTGATCAGGGGGTCCCACTGCTCCAGGGATACGCGGTCCAGGATCGTGATACTGCCCCCCGTCTGGCTGATGTCAATTATAAACGTCTTGGTGATGATATCTTGATCTCCGGTCGGGTAAACTATTCCTGACTCCTCCTATCTGCAGTGCACCAAGAAAGGTACTCCCGCAATGAAAGTTATGACGGCATGTTTAAAAGCCCAGCAGGAGTTCTTCGGGCACGAATGCGTCTATGCTTGGTGCTTGAGGTAGTGCTCGCATTGATCAAAATTTTCAAAGGTTATTGAGAGGGTTACCGTGTCCTTTTCAAAAGAGGGAGAGTGAGAAATTGAGCTGTTTGGCGGAAGCTGAAGACTCTTCACCTTCTGTTGAAAAGCTGCTTCCGTCTGTGCGACAGTTGGGTTGATCTTGCTCTGCAGGTAGGTGGAAAGATGGTGTATCTTTTGTGGATTATTCATCTCCTTGTGGTCAAGGATTGCTGTGATCTCACTTTCTTGCAAGTAGCTGGCAATCGACAATCCTGCCCGGAAGGCGATGTCGCGAATAAAAGTCAAAAATCTTTTTTGCTTGCCATCTCCCATGCCGAGAGTGTCGAAGAGTCGGACCAGGGCTAATCTGTCACGTTCGTCCGATAGAGAAAGAAGTTCACCAACCATCCGATCCTGCAGATGGCCCGCATGGATTGCTCTAACTATGGTCTCGTCAAGCTGGACGACCTGCAGTAATTTCCCAAGGGGTAAACGGCTGTTGTGCAGCTGAAGTCTTTTTCCAAAGGTGGCGACAATTTCGTCAGGCCGCAAAAATCGATTGGCTATCTCCGCAAATCGTGCTTTTTCGGCAAGAGAGAGACCCGAAGTACATCTCTGGTCCGCCAGGATCAGATTGAGGATGGTGACAATAGATGCTTCTTGGTCTATGACCATACAATCCATCCGAGAAGGGCTGATAAATTTTGAAATGAATTCCATCCGTCTGGCACCGGAGACGAGTGTGAAAGTCTTCTCGGAGTCTGCAATGACAAGAGGGGGGTGGAGTATGCCATGTAATCTAAAATCTTCCTGCAACTGGACTGGGATTAATTTAAAGTCCCAGGGGTGCAGATTCCATTCGGTGTTAGAATTGATGGAATGGGTGGGTATTGACTGGCAAGAGAGATACATCTTTTAGATTCTTGATAAATTTAATCCATTAAAGGTTGTTTTCCTGTCTGCAATGAGAAAACAATCAATGGTATGCATGTTGCCATGTGCTGCCGCTGAAGAGAATATAGGAAAGCTCTATTTGCTCTATCGAGAGCGGGATACTGCCTGAAGGCTCAGGTCAATTGGAGAACCAGTTATCCTGGCTATATCTATTACAGGCCAGGATAACTGGAAAAGATGCGGCTAGGCGCTGGTTAAACAGAAAACTGGATTAGCAGTGTCAGCCTTCGTTGATTTTTTCACGGAGAATACCTGACGGCTTGAAGGTGACAACCCGGCGGGCATCGAGAGTGAGTTCATCACCGGTCTGAGGATTGCGACCTCTTCTCGAATTCTTGTACTTCACGTTAAATTTTCCGAAGCCGCTTAAAAGAAGATCTGATCCGCTTATGAGGGAATTTTTTGAGATACGCAGAAATGCCTCGACAGAATCAGTAGCCTGAGCTTTGGTCAACCCTTCATGATTTTTATAAACTTGTTGTACTAAATCCGCTTTGGTAAGAGTCATATTCCCTCCATAATTGTCTGTTTTGGTTATGAAACCCTAATTAATGATAAACTTTTACTCCGGAAAGTCAAACAATCATTAATAGAAAGAAACATGTTACTTGTGATGGTACTAGACAACGGAGGCAATTTTGAAAATCGGCAGATACATTGCGACAACAAGACCACCAATCATCCCACCTAAAAATACCATCATAAACGGTTCAATCATGGCGGTCAGATTTTCAACCGCCTGATCTACTTCCTCGTCGTAAAAATCAGCAATTTTCTCCAGCATAGTATCGAGGGCGCCCACCGATTCCCCAACATTAATCATTTGCACGACCATATTGGGAAACACCCCGCTCTCTTCCAAAGGTTCAGCGATTGGACGTCCTTCAGCGATGGAGTCTCCGACCCTGAAGACCGCATTTTCAATGACCTTATTGCCGGCTGTCTTCGCCACGACCTGCAGAGCCTCCAATATTGGTACACCACTCTGCAGCATCGTGCTGAGGGTTCTGGTAAATTTGGCGACGGCAACTTTTCGGAGCAACATGCCAACAATCGGTGCTCGCAGTAACCCTCTATCAATAGACAGTTTTCCTTTGTCAGTGCCATAAAACTTCTTAACAGCAATTATTGCTAAAAATATTCCGATTATGACAAAGACAATATTATTCTTAAGAAAATCACTCATATCGACAACTATTTGAGTCGGCATAGGAAGTGATGAACCAAAATCCTCAAACATTTTTGAGAAGACCGGAACAACGAAAACCAGGATGACTACAAGAATGAGCAGGGAAATCGCCAGACAGATCGTTGGGTATGTCATGGCTCCTTTGACTTTCTTTTTTAATGTCATGGATTTTTCCATGAAGGAGGCAAGGCGTCCCAGGATGGTGTCGAGAATACCTCCTGTCTCACCGGCTTCGATCATATTGGTAAAAAGATTATCAAATATTTTCGGTTTCTTGCGCATTGAATCGGCAAGAGTGGAACCAGCTTCAACGTCCTGCCTAATTTCACCTAAAGCATTTTTAAATGTCGGATTACTTTGCTGTTTTTCCAAAATTTCTATGCCCTGCACCAATGGCAGACCGGCATTGATCATTGTTGACAACTGCCGTGTAAAAACAACTATATCCTTTCCCGTTACTCTGGGTTTAAAGATCGAGATGTTTTCAAACAAATCCTTAGGTTTTTCCTTCACAACAGGGTTGACGATTCGTAACCTTTTTACCTGAGCCTGTGCTGATGCAAGATCAGGTGCTTCGAGTTCTCCCTTTCTTTTGTCGCCGTAAGAATTTTTTCCTTTCCATACATAAACTGGCATTTTCTTCTCCGATTAAGCAGACCGCATAGTAAAAAAAATCAGTTGCTTGCCTTTGGCGCAAACACTAAATAATATCGATTGTATATCATCAAAATACAGAATACAAGGTTCGACCCATTTATGTTCAGAGTAATAATTAATTTGATTTAAGATGGGGGTGAGGTGAGATAAGCTATAGATACACTCTATTAAAGAAGAAGAATATAAAAAGCTTGTTTATACAGATTCGTGTTGGTATACTAACAAGTTGCTAAATATTTGACTATGTCAGTCGTTGGCGTGCCGCGGCTGTTGTTTCTGGCGTGTGTGGACGCTTCGCCAGTGAGTGATTGACCGATTGGAGGATAACTATGCAGAATCAGACCTCAGTAAATTACAGTGATGGTCGTTTTCAACCTATCATAGAGAAGTGCGAAGGGTGTGGACGTATTGTGGAGCAGGATAGTGTACAGTACTGTAAGAGCTACCTGTATCCGGCAGCAAAGTGGAAATTGGGATTTTGTAATTTTGCGACCCATGCAAAACCTGAGATTGATATAATCAAGGTCCGAATCAATCCATTGAAAGCTGCCAAGAGGGCTTCAAAAAGAAAGTAGATTTTCGGGATGTCAAACAAAAGGGATCTGCCTTTCTGCAGATCCCTTTTTCTGTTCATGCATCCACTGGCTGACGCTGGCCAAAAATTGCTGTTCCGACCCGTACGATAGTAGCGCCTTCCTCGATGGCGATGGGAAAATCACTTGACATCCCCATCGATAATTCCGGTTTTTTTCTAGTTGGAAACAAACCCTTTTTCATAAGTTTCTCCGCCAGAACTCGCAGGTCTCTGAAATAGGGCCTCGACAGTTCAGGATCGTTGACCATCGGGGGCATGGTCATGAGTCCACAAACTCTCAGCTTTGATAAGCTATTTAGCTGATTGAGCAGAGCTTCTGCGTCGCGGCTGCTCACCCCGGCCTTTTTCCTGTCATCACCGATGTTTACCTGAATCAGTACATCCAGAATCTTGTCGATTTTTTCCAGATGTTTATTGAGGGCACAGCCGAGTTTAAAACTGTCTATCGTCTCAATCATGTCGCATGTCATTGCGGCAATCTTGGCTTTATTGCTCTGTAGATGACCAATAAAATGAATGATTGATTTGTCAGGAAGCAACTCTTTTTTCTGTTGGACCTCCTGGATATAATTTTCTCCGAAAATTATTTGACCAGCTGCGTATGCCTCAATCATTTTCGCGGCTGGGAATCGTTTGGAGACTGCGACCAATTTTACTTCGTCTGGCGACCTGCCTACCCTGGTTGCCGCAACTGCTATCTCTTTATATATTTTCTTTATATTTTCCGAAATCATGACAGGAATCACATTGGGCTGAAGTTAAAAAGTTTTTCGGTGTTGGCTGTAGTCAGCGTACTGACCAAGGCAATATCCACATCTAAAAGTTCGGCGACCTTTTGGGCGGTAAAGAGCAAATATGCCGGTTCATTTCGCTTGCCTCGAAATGGATGGGGGGCAAGAAAAGGCCCATCAGTCTCTAAAACCATCGAAGCAAGCGGGATTTTCTTGACTACCTGGTGGAGAGCCGTGGCATTTTTGAAGGTGACCACTCCGGGAATTGAAATCAGCATACCTAGGTCGAGAACTTTATCGGCAAAGGTTGTATCGCCCGAGAAACAGTGCATGATTCCCCCGTAATCAAGTGGTTTTGCAGCCTGCAGGAGCTCAATAGTATCATCGTTGGCATCCCTGCAGTGAACAATTACCGGTAGCTTAAGGTCATGGGCAAGATCCAGCTGTCTCTTGAAATGTTCCCTCTGTTTGGCGGGATCTGAATATTGCTTTACATAGTCGAGTCCTATTTCGCCGAACCCCACAATCTGTTGTCCATAATCGCAATAAAGCTGTTCCAACTCTCTATAATCGCTGTTTTCCATTCTGTCCACATCATGAGGATGCACGCCGATGGTAGCAGATACCTGGTGAAACCTTTGAGCAATGGCGATAGCCTCTCTGGAACTCGCCAGATCTATACCGATGGTTACAATTCTTCGGATATGATTTGCGGCAGCATGAACCAGTACCTCTTCCAGATCCCCCCTGTATGCAGACATATCCAGGTGACAATGTGTATCAATGAACTGAATGTGGGCAGCAAAATGCGGTAAATTTTTCTCTTTTTTTGCCATAGTAGATTCTCTAGTAAATTTTCGAGCAGGATGGGCGGGAACCTGCAATTTAGACCTTTTCAGCAGGGATCAACAATAGTGATTGATCCTACTATTGCCATGAAAATCACCTAGCCGATAGATAAATTGGATTGGTATATAAGAAAACATAAAATAAATCTTCATATAGGTAAAAAACTATCGTATAGTGGTAAGAGTTATATTTTGTTGCATTTTTTGCATGTTGCGTGGAAAAAAAGCACTCTTTTATCGAGAAATCGCTCAAAAAAGAAGCGAAATTCATGCCATGTTGATATTTTCACTACGATTTTCTGTACTTTCAAAATAAAATTTGACATACTTGAGCAAGATAAAATATCTTACATTTTATTTGGCCTTCGAAAAAGCTGATACCAGCGACCAACATTTACGATGAGGTTTGTGGCATGAATTATGGGATCGTCAGTCAAGAGCAACTCGAGCAGATAGATGGGATTTTGTCAGAAAAACTGATAAAACTCGGTGTTGATTGTGTCATTATAATAGACATGGCTGGAAATATTATTACTGCAAAAGATAACGGCGAAAGCAAGTATGATGTCTATTCTTTTGCTGCATTGGCAGCCGGTAATTTTGCAACGGTGGATGCCATGGCAAAACTGGTTGGTGAGCAGGAGTTCTCTCTACTGTTCCATAAGGGACAGGAATCAAACATACACTTCAGCAAGATCGACGATGAGCTGCTGCTCATCTCCATGTTCGGTAGGGAAATATCTCTTGGTTTTCTTCGATTGAATGTTGTCGATGTCATTGAAAAAATACGAAATATTTGGAATAAAAAATAGATCCAGGCCGCATCATTACCTCAATTCCTGGAGTAGTCAATTTATGACTTGATTTTTCACTATGAAGAATCGATAGGGAGTAGAACGTTGAGTTTTATCAACTTAAAGGACAAGGTTGTTCAGGTAAAGGTGGTGTATTACGGACCGGGCAGGTGTGGAAAAACCACCAATCTCGAATATATCAACCGTACATATCGCAAACAGATCGTCTCAGAAATGGTGAGCCTTAAAACCCACGGGGATAGAACGTTATTTTTTGATTTTCTACCTTTCGATATGGGACAAATTAAAGGTTACGATATCAAGATACAGCTCTACACCGTTCCTGGCCAAGTCAAATACAATGCGACTCGTAAACTCGTTCTGCGTGGAGTCGACGGGATTGTCTTTGTCGCCGATGCAATGGAAAAGCAGCGGGAAAAAAACATTAGGTCTTTAAACCAATTACATGAAAATCTCCAATCATATAAAGAGAGCATTTTCAGAATACCTCTCGTGATGCAGTATAACAAAGTTGACCTTAAAGAGCACGGCATCCCAGTTTTACCGACTCCGGTACTGCAAAAAGATCTCAATAGCCGCCTCAAAGTGCCCTATTTTGAGGCGAGTGCCATTACCGGGTACAATGTCGCCGCGACCTTGAAGAAAATCATCTCTTCATCGGTGATTTCAATACAGAAAAAATTACTCTAGAGAGAGCTGTGGTGAAACAGTATACCGAAAACCAATATGACGATGATTTAACCGTTGGAAATGAAGACTACGATGACTCCTATTACACTGGTTCGGTTGACCTTTTTGAATTCGCCAACGATGAGGAATCACCGATTAGTCGATTAAAAAGCCTTATATTGTCAATAGATTGGGAGATTACAGATGAGGTCCTCATGCAGTTCAATGAGGAGCTGGTCGATCTACGTGAGATCTGGGCGGGAGAAAAAATAAATCTGGTATATATTCAGGCACTGGAAAAAATAAGTAAATATATATATCAAAAGAAGGCTGATTCCCATCCCAGCGCCATCAAGTTGCTGCTCACTTTGTACCATAATCTCGAAAAAATTGTTTCGTCGTTTGACCTCACTGAAGAGCAGAAAAAACAAATCTTACTGGAAGATGTAAAAAGATTTGAGAGCCTTAAGCGCTACATTGGGCAACAGGCTCCGACTGAAAAAACAATACCAACTGAGAAGAAGTCCCAAAAAATATCTGAGAAAGCTGGTGATAAGAAGGATTTACTCAACCTCAAAGCCATCGTTCTCGGTATTGACTGGGAAATCACAGATCAGGACCTGAATGAGTTGCGGCAGGAAGTTGTTCGGCTCGAGGAGAAATTTGCAGAGAGCCGGCCGAGGCTCATTCTCCTGCAGGGCATTGGTACCCTGGGGGCCTATATAAAACTGAAAAAAAGCGATGCTCATGCCGATGCCTTTAAAATATTGCATCTGTTTTATGAAAGTCTTGAAAAAATAGTCACAGCAGAAATGACGCTTGAAGAAGAGAAAGCTGTTCTCTTTCCAGCGGTCGAAAAATTCAACTCTTTCAAAACCCTGCTGGGTCCAACCATTTCAGCCGAGTCGATCAGCAAAAAAGAGAGTGGAACCGACGATGAATCACCGCCGGAAGATTCCGCCGCCATAGCTCCCGCTTTTGCCGATCTTCCAGAACAGGAAATTAAGGGTTTTCAAGCAGAAGAAGAGGCAGTGGCACTGGGGCTGGTCAGTTCCGATAGTGTCGATGACCATGTTGAAAATTTTTTCTTCGGCAGTAGTGGAGAGCAGCCTAAAGCGTCTGATCTTTCGGAAGGTTTGGAGTCGACTGATGAAGTTTTGCCCGAAGTGGCGCTCCAGGGAGTAGAGGTGGAACTCGATGATGAGGATGAGGCTGATGAGGTATCCGCTGGCAGGGAAGAATTTGCTCCTGCAGGGGATATTGCGACCGACGAAAAGGGAGAAAATGAACTGGCGGAAATCATAGAGACAGAGGAGCCTGCAGAGGAAGATGGGTTTGAATTGCCAGCTGGAAATTTCGAAGACACGGCCGATGATTCCGATGAAGAGGAAAGTACAGGGTTGGATTTCAGTAAACTGGACAAGGATCTTGTTCTTCAGGGGGTTGATGTTGAAACCGAAGCTGATGATGATTCCGATGAAGAAGCCCTGCCAATGATGGAAGGAGAACTGGCTCCTGCCCTTGCGGAAAGTGATGAAGTCAGTATTTACAATGAGGAAATTGTCGAAAATACAGCTGCGGATGAAACCGATGAGGAAGAAATATTCGGTACTCTGGGTGGCTTTTTCGATGAGGAAATCAAATCGCAGGTCATAGCAGAACCTAATGAGGGTGAGATCTTCGAGGACACAGCTGTTGGTCCTGAAGACGATGTGCAGGCGAGTGCTCCTTCCGACGAACTTACTCCGGCAATTGATGCGGAAAAGCCAGCTGTTACAGAGCAGGATGATGCAGCTGAATTTGAGGACGAAGCGACAACATTCTCAGAAAGCGAATTTGACCTGCCAGTAGATGAAGACTTGGAAGATTTCATGCCTGAGGCTGAGTCTGAAGACGCAGACGAGGCCATCGCCTTCGTCTCAGAATTGGAAAAGGATGAAAGTCTTGATTCCTTGTTCGATGACAGTGATTTTGAACAACTCACGGAAGAGGACTTGGATGAAGATGACTCTGCCGAAGCATCCGAGGCAGCCCTCCCGGAAGGGGAGGATGAGCCGCTGTTTGCCCAGACAGAGGTGTTGAAAGAGGACAATATCACTGTTAGCGAAGATATCGAGGCCCCTGTCCCGGACGAGATTGAAGAGGAAGTAGTTTTTGAATTGGCAGAGGAGGAGGAAAATACAGCTGATATCGCTGATGATCTGAGCGATACCGAAGAGAAGTCGCCTGACGGGACGAGCGTAGCCGATGACACAATTATTCAAGCGTCGCCGGATATGGAAGAGGACCAGGAAATTACGGAGGCATCGTCCCAGAATTTTCCTGCACCCCACACGACCGAACCAGGAGCAGATACGTTTGGAACCTTACAGACCTGTGTTGATTCCCTCGGTATTGAGATAGACGATAAGGTTATTAGGGGCCTATGGGATGAAATTGACCATCTCCGCCGGCATCTGACAGATAAACCGCTGGAAAAAACCTATATGCAATTGCTCGCAACAGTAGTCAGGCATATAGATCAAAACCGCTATGATTCGAATGATGAGGCCTATGGGTTGCTGCAATCTATTTGCGGTGCTCTCATGACACGGCGAGAGGATGCATTACAGCAATATCAGGAAAGGTTATTTTCTGAAACAAATAAGGTTTTGGCGTGGCAAGAACAATTATTGGCAGAACAGGTGGAGAGTAATGAGGCTGCATTGACTATCGGTGAATCTTCGCAGAGTACGGTAGACGACACGCTCGCGGACGAACCCGTTCAGGCTGAATTCGAACAACCCACCGGAGAGGATCAGTCTAAAGAGAGACTCGCTCATGAAGATGATACAAAAGTGCTCACCGATGATCTGAAAAAGGAAATTTCGACATTGCGTCAGACCCTGCAGGATGAAATTGCCGAACTGCGGAAAGAGCTGAAGGGCAATTATCCCTGATTGCTTAAGAGTAAAAGATCAAGCGTCTGATAGAAAGGGTTGTCTCCAGAGTGGGGGCAACCCCTTCTGCTTTCAGGGTATAGAAGGTTATCGAATCCAGGCAATACCGGATAAAATTGCGTAACAGCAGAGCAAGAAAGCAATGAAGAGAACAATGCCTCGATGATATCTGTTGGCCGGATGAACTGAAAATAATGCGATAAGGAAGAATAGAGGCATGCCGACACCTGCCGCAAAGGGTGGAAAATATCGCAGCAGTTCCTGGAGACCAAGAAAAAACCATGGTCCGGAGATGTAGGGTATCCCAAGGCGGTCAGGTTCGAGTGGCGCAGAGATCAATATTGAAAATATCAGCATTGGTGCAACAAGAGGAAGATATTCACCAACTTTGATTCGATATATACGGAGATGGTTCCAGGCGAAAACCAGGAGGAGAAGATCGAAACTAATAACATGATGAAGATACACCTTCCGTAATCCATTGTCGGTTAAGGAGAAAAGGAGATCGTTGAGAAAAGATCCAATAAAAGGTATCGACAGAATGGTATTTTCGGCGATTATTCCAGCTGAGGTCCCCGTAGTATCACCTCTTAATATATAACCGGTGAAGAGCAAAAAGAGGATCAGTGGCAGACTTCCGATCAACCGGATCCATTCTAATTTACTGAAATTCAGGGTTTTTGTATAAATTGCGAGTAAGTGGAAACAACTGAAGAAAAAGAATAACTGGCTGGAATAAAAGTGTAATGATCTAAAGAAACAACCGTATGGCGTGAGGAGATCGATCGACGTTGTTGAATAAAACGGATCTGCATAATCATACTGCAGGCCGACAACTATTCCCGAGATAAGGGAAACATAAAACGCGATCAATGCCCATGCGCCCCATTTAATTTCTTTTAAGGCAGAAATATATTGGCGGATGATACTCAAAGGGCGATGAGGAGTTTCAGGTTGTAACAACATAGAGCGGATCGTCTTGTCTTTTTTCGACCGGTAAAAAGGTGAGGGCTTTCTGGGCAGGGCCATTCACTACTTCTCCAGTTTGAGCATTGAATCGGCTCTGATGGCAGGGACATTCCAGTATGTCCCTGTCTTCAAGGTAATTGAGTTTACAGCCCAGATGGGTACATTTTCGGGAGAGAGCCCAACATTTATTATTACGGTCAAAGAGAATAAAACCTGAGGTGATAAGAAAGCCGGCAGCAGTTACGGGCTTGTTGATGTTTATATAGGTTGGTTTTCTGGGGATTTTAAAACCGATGAATTGGAAGAGAGGATACAACAACGCCAGGCTGCCCACGACGCTTAAAAATTCATGGCTTGGAGACTGCAACCCTAAACTTCTGCATCAGCATCTCATTGACGTGGGGTGGTACCAGGTCACTGACATCACCGCCATTTCTCGCAGCATCCTTGATAATCGAAGAACTTATATAAATCCACCGGAATCCGGGCATGAGAAATACTGATTCGACCTCACGTTGCAGTTTTCGATTCATAAGCGCCAACTGAAATTCATAATCAAAATCGGATACAGCCCGAATGCCTCGAACAATCGCTTTGGCATTCTGGCGAAAGGCATAATCTACCAGTAGACCTGACACAGCCTGCACCTGGATACGCTGCATGCCATCAAAGGATTTTTCGATCATCCGGATCCGTTCGTCCAGGGAAAAAACGGGATCTTTTGCCGAGTTTACGGCAACGGCAACAATAACTTTATCAAAAAGGTTAAGTGCCCTGTTGATGATATCGACATGTCCCATGGTGATAGGGTCGAATGTTCCCGGATAGATCGCCAGAGATGGTTCGCGGAGTTCCTCTTTAGTCATTGGTCTCTCATTGTTTAATTAGATGGGGATAGAGTTCTTTCATCGGGCTAAATTATGCAGTAATGCGGGATTGGTAAAAACAAAAGGCAGCCTCACCATACACACGTCTATCGATCAATTCCAGGAACGGGAGCGATTTCGGCAGTTGTATACTATGTCTCTCTTCGATGATGAGCAGGCCATTGCTATTTAATAGGTTACTCCTATTTATAAGATCAAGTATTAATTGGGATATATCTGTGGCGTAGGGTGGATCGGCAAAAATAAGATCGAAACCGGATTGCATCTCCTGTGGCAGCTTGCTCAGTGGCAGACCTTTGGTCAGATCATGCATGACGACCCGCATTTCACAATCACCGGAATAACCGGTGAGACAGTGGAGAATGTTCTTTTTAATGAGTTTCAGTGCCAGACGATTGTTATCAATGAAGACCACGAACCGGGCATTGCGGCTAAAGGCTTCAAGGCCAAAAGCCCCTGTACCGGAAAAAAGATCGAGAACCGTCGCCTGTACCACTCGCTCACCGAGAATATTGAACAGTGCCTCTCTTGCCCTGTCCGAGGTGGGGCGTATGCATTTCTCATGCAGGGGAGGGGTAAACAACTTACGGCCCTTTGCCGTTCCGCCGATGATTCGCAAAATTAAAATTTAAGGTCCGGATTCGAGATAGAAATCAGGCTACCAGGGACTTGTACTACCGGGTGGCTGAAATAGATTTCAGCTGTTCATCCGAGATATCCCAGGACAGTTTCACCAGCACGAACCTTATCTCCTTCTTTGATTACCACCTCGGTTTCCGTCGGCAGGTAAAGATCTACCCTGGAACCAAATCGTATGAGGCCAAACCGTCTGCCTCTGATCGCTTCGTCACCTGGTTCGAGCCAGCTGACGATTCTCCTGGCAATCAGCCCGGCAATCTGCACAAAAGCCACCGATTTACCAAGCGGGGTTGAGAGGATGGTGGCACAATATTCATTTTCCAGACCGCCACGCGTGCTGTCGGCCGAATAGAATTTCCCAGGTTTGTAGACCACTTGTTCGACTTTGCCGCTACAGGGAATTCTATTGACGTGCACATTGAAAACATTCATGAAAATAGAGATCTTCATGCCCTCTCCGGTAATAAACGGATTCTCCTGAACCTTCTCTACATGAATGACCTTACCATCAGCCGGAGAGACGAGGGCATCATGCTTTGTCGGTACAAATCGCTCGGGATCGCGAAAGAAACAGAGGATGAAGGTGGTGACGAGAAATGCGATCGCTGTCGCAGTCGGTTGCTTAAAGAGAGCAAGAAGAATTGTGCAGAAGACGGCAAGGCCGATGAACGGGTAACCTTCCCTGGCCACCGGTATTTGTGGGGTAAGCATGAATATAGGCCCTTTTTCTGGGGTAATGGCTATTTTGTCTTGTTGGCTCTTGACATGGCGATGATGCCGGTTCGAACTATTTCTTTGATCCCTATCGGCCGCAGAATATCAATCACCGCCTGAATTTTCGACGCCGAGCCGGTGATTTCCACCGCATAGCTCTTGGCGCTCACATCGACCACCTTGCCCCGGAAAATGTCAATTACCCGCAGAACCTCGGCGCGGGTATGGGCCTCGGCTTTCATTCGGATCAGTACCATCTCCCGTTCGACATACTCTTTGTCGGTGATGTCGGTAACTTTAATGACATCGATCAGTTTATGGAGCTGTTTGGTGATCTGCTCAATAACTGCTTCATCACCCCTGGAAACAACGGTTAGGGAGGAGACACCCTGATCAAGTGTCTCTGCAACGCATAGACTCTCGATGTTAAAACCGCGGCCGCTAAACAGTCCGGTAACCCGGGAGAGAACTCCTGGTTTGTTCTGAAGAAGGACGGAAATCGTGTGTTTCATCTGTAAGATCCTGAATGAGTTAATTGCATAATTGCCGGACCTGCTTTATTCCAGTCCCGCTGGGTTCTAAACAAGCAACATTTCAGTGTTCGCTTTTCCGGCAGGCACCATTGGGTAGACACCTTCTTCTTTTTCTATCTTAAAATCCATAATGACAATATTGTCCGTTGCCAACGCCTCTTTGATAACCGGTTCCACTTCGCTTTTAGTGGTGGCCCGGAGACCAACAGCACCGTAAGCCCTGGCAAGGTCTACGAAGTCGGGGGTTACATTCATTGTTGTGGCGGCATAACGTTTGGCATAGAACAGCTCCTGCCATTGCCTGACCATCCCCAGATAACCGTTGTTCAAAATGGCCACCTTGACCGGACATCCATACTGTTTGGCGGTAGCCAGTTCCTGGATGTTCATCTGAATAGACCCGTCGCCGGCTATGTCGATGACCGTTTTATTGGGGAAAGCCATCTGCGCACCTATGGCGGCGGGAAGGCCAAAACCCATAGTCCCCAGTCCACCGGAAGTGACAAAGTGTCGGGGATAGTCGAATTTATAGAACTGGGCGGCCCACATCTGGTTCTGGCCGACCTCGGTGGTAATGATTGCCTGACCACCGGTATGTTTATGAAGCGTTTCAATGACATACTGGGGTTTGATGGTATCGTTGTTTTCCCGGTAGGACAGAGGGTGCTTTGTTGTCCATTCACTGATCAGATCAAACCATGGTTTATGTCTTCCGGCTTCCTCCTCGATACTAATATTCGCTTTGGTGTTGAACCATGTATTGATGGAGGCAAGTGCGTTCTTGCAATCCGCTACTATAGGCACATGAACCCTGACATTCTTACTGATAGAGGTGGGGTCTATATCTATATGGATTATTTCTGCATTACTGGCAAATTCGGCAAGTTTACCGGTCACCCTGTCATCAAACCGGGCACCGACGGCAATGAGAAGATCACATTCGGCAACTGCCATGTTGGCAGTGTAGGTACCATGCATCCCCAGCATGCCCAAGGAAAGTTCATGGCTTCCCGGGAATGCACCCAGACCCATGAGGGTCATGGTAACGGGGATACGGAGCTTGGTGGCAAGCTCGGTCAGTTCTTTGGACGCATCGGAGAGTATCACTCCGCCACCTACATAAAGTACCGGTTTTTGCGCTTTGATAATCTTTTTACAGGCTTTCTCGATTTGAACCGGATGCGGTTTGTAGGTCGGCTGGTAGCTCAACATACTTATGCTGGTTTTCTCTGGAAAGGTGAGTTGGCTGGCCAGGAGATCTTTCGGCAGATCAACCAGCACAGGGCCGGGACGGCCGGTACGGGCGATGTGAAAAGCCTCCCTTATGGTCGGTACGAGATCTTCGAGTTTCCCGACAAGATAGTTATGTTTTGTGCAAGGTCTGGTAATGCCGACAATATCCACCTCCTGGAAGGCATCATTGCCGATAAGGGGACGGGGAACCTGGCCGGTCAGGACGACAAGGGGGATGGAATCCATATAGGCGGTTGCGATACCTGTTACTCCGTTGGTGGCTCCTGGACCGGAGGTGAGCAATGCCACCCCGACTTGTCCAGTCACCCTGGCCAGGCCATCTGCGGCGTGCACCGCACCTTGTTCGTGCCGAACAAGAACATTTTCGATATCTGAGTCCAACAGGGCATCATAGAGGTCTATGACCGCCCCTCCCGGATAGCCGAAAATAATCTTCACGTCTTCTTCTTGTAAGCACCTTACGACTGCCTGGGATCCGGTAATTTTTCCCATCAATGTATTCCCTTATAATAATTGAGAAACTTTCATCGGTGTTGAAGAACATGTTGAAAAACCAATGAATTTTAAATGAGTCGAAAATATATCTGCCAACTTGGGATCTGTCAACCGGCAAAGGGGGCAAGAGAGGCGATCCGGTGAAAATGTATGCGGTCGCACGGAGAACCTGCCAGGACAATTACTTCTTTTTTTCTGGTTGCTGCGAAAACAATTTTATTTGAGTAGATGAGGAGGGCAGAAGATGATTACGACTAAAGGTGGTCGTTTTTGTTAGGGGTGAAAACGAGCTTGACAAGTTTGGCGTTAGATGTGTATCCTGCTCCTTACTATATAGATTATCAATTACTCAATTTGACGAAATGAACTCTATAAACTCGCTTCTCTCTCTACTACTAGGTTATCTGCTGCCTGATTCCGTGGCTGAGGGGGAGGAGTTGTAGTCTCGTTAAAACTCAAAGAATCTCAAAAGGCCACGGTTGCAAAACCGTGGCCTTTTTTTTTGACATCGTCGGCCAACCTATCGAGGAGAAAACATGAAGCCGGAATTAGTGAAAAAGTATCGCCCCTATCCACTGATCAATTTGCCAGATCGAAAATGGCCGGAGAAACAGATAGAAAAAGCGCCTATCTGGTGCAGTGTTGATCTGCGAGACGGCAATCAGGCCTTGATTCAGCCTATGAGTCTTGAGAAAAAGCTGGAGATGTTTGCTCTCCTCGTGCAACTCGGCTTTAAGGAGATTGAGGTCGGCTTTCCCTCGGCCTCCCAGGTGGAATATGATTTTACCCGCAAACTCATTGAGAAAGATCTCATTCCGGAAGGAGTGCTGATTCAAGTCCTGACCCAGGCAAGGGGCAATCTGATCAGAAAAACCTTTGAGTCGGTAAAAGGGGCTAGGGAGGTTGTGGTTCACTTATACAATTCAACCTCGGTCCTGCAACGGAAAACAGTCTTCAAAATGAGCCGGAAAGAGATCATCGATCTTGCGGTTCAGGGGGCCACCCTGCTCAAAGAAGAGGAAAAGAAATATCCGGAAACCATCTTCAGATATGAATATTCACCAGAGAGCTTTACCGGTACCGAGTTGAGCTTTGCCCTGGAAATATGTGAAGCGGTAATGGATATTCTCCAGCCGACTCCGGAAAATAAGGTGATTATTAACCTGCCGGCAACGGTGGAGCTGTCGACGCCCAATATCTATGCAGATCAAATCGAGTGGTTCTGCCGCAATATGGCCAACAGAGAAGCCGCCATTATAAGTCTGCATGCACATAATGATCGAGGTTGTGCGGTTGCCGCAACTGAGTTGGCCCTGATGGCGGGGGGGGAGCGGGTTGAAGGGACGCTTTTTGGCAACGGTGAGCGAACCGGTAATGTCGACATCGTCACCCTCGCCCTGAATATGTTTACCCAGGGTGTCGACCCAGAACTGGACATCAACGATATAAACAGTCTGATCGACACCTATGAAAGGGTATGTCGTCTGCCGGTCCATCCGCGTCATCCATATGCCGGGGAGCTTGTCTACACTGCATTTTCCGGGTCGCATCAGGATGCAATAAATAAAGGGATGCACGAATATGAAGTGAATGAATCCGGTCTCTGGGCAGTACCTTATCTCCCTATAGATCCATCAGATGTCGGCAGAACATATGAATCAATTATTCGTATCAACAGCCAATCGGGAAAAGGTGGCGTCGCCTATGTGATGGAAAAAGAGTTTGGTTTCAAACTGCCAAAGGCCATGCAGCCGGAATTCGGTAAAGTTATTCAGACGGTAACAGATCGCGAAGGAAGAGAACTGCTGCCCAAAGAAATATTCAGCACCTTTGAAAGTGAATATCTTGCTCTCAGCGATCCATACGAACTCGACACCTTCAACGTCGTCAAACGCCATATAAATAAAGGTGAGAAACGTTCACAGGCTGATGTTGAGGCAACGCTTCTCGTCCGTGGTGAACAAACCACAATTTCAGCGTCGGGCAATGGTCCCCTGGATGCTTTTTGTTCGGCGATGAAACAACACATAACTGGAGATTTCAAGCTGACCAGTTACCACGAACATGCTTTGAACGGCGGTTCGAGTGCCAACGCGGCAGCGTACATCGAGATCAGGGCCATAGATGGTTCGGTCAGCTGGGGAACAGGAGTCGATACCGATATTATTATAGCTTCCATCAAGGCCGTCCTCAGCAGTTTGAACCGGCTCGATAGATATCTCCCGGATTCTAAGCAGACAGAAGGTAGGGCGATAGTTTGAGCTGATAAAAAAAAGAGGGCCTGGAGCCGATTCGCCGAGGTGGCGGCTGAAGAGCTCTGGGCTTAGATTGCTGGCGACTGTATCAGATCGTGGCAAATACCTGGAAGGTGCGGTTACTTGACCATAATGTAGGTGAGAATACCTATCGCTGCAAGCCAGAGGTTTGTTATGTTGGACACGGTTATATTTAGTATTGCCGCCAGCGGTTTGCCTCTTTTAAGCAGGGCGAGGCATGATTTAAACTCGGGCCAGCTGGTCAAGGTGGCGAGAACGAAAAAACCGATTACTCCTTTCGGTGCATGGGAATACTCGGCTGCAAAAGATACTACCGGATCGAGGTAGTATCCGGATACCGTCAGGCCAATTATAGCGGGCATAAGCCAAAGGGTGGGTTTGAAATGGTGTTCTTCCTCTTCCTGGACGGTATCCTCTTTGGGACGGAGAAAAAAGAGGACGAGTGTTACAAGGAGGGTGATAACAAACCAATAAATATACTGGGTGGAATCCAGCAGAAAGAAACAACCGGCAAAGATGGCGGTACAGGCAATCGTGACGACAGTATATGCCCTTTTTATGGAAAATGTTTTTGCTACCTGCTTGCAGATGATCGCCGCTGCCAACAGGAGGATGGGATTAATAAAATTTGATCCTAGAGGGGTCGAGGCAGCAAAAACAATGTCACCGACCAGCAAGCCAACCAGCAGACAGACCGCTTCGGGGCCGTTGGTGATAAATCCTGTCAACGTGCCGATACTTTTGTTGTTTTTAAGGCATTCCATGATTATTTCGATGGCAAAACCGATGCAGAGCATTTCAACAATAACTCCTGCCGCGCCAATCGAGGCCAATACTACATTTCCTCCAAAGAGGAGAGAGCTGCCGATAAAAAAAACCAGGACCAGTATCCAGGCGATAAGATCCAGACGGCCAAGGGAATTTGTCAAAAATTTTTTCAAGGTCGAGTTATTCAGTTTGGGATATGGATAAGATCAGTTTCTGTGCCTGGAAATAAAAGCAGCAATATCTGTTTTGCTCATAAAGAGCGCACTCATAATTTGATCGTCGATTTTCAATGCCGGAATCATTCTGATTCCTTCACGCCAGCTCTGTCGAGGGGCAGTCAGAACATCGACTTCTCTGATCTCGATCTCGGGATCTTGTGAAGTAAGGTCGAGGAGATACTTTCTTGCCAAGCGGCAGCGTGGACAAAGCGTCGATCGGTACAGGGTTATATACATAGGCTGGACAACCGGATTTAGCAGGTTAAGGCGGGGATTTCTGCTTCGCTCTCTTCAAATAGCAATTACGACGTTCAAGCATAGCTAATCTCTCCTTTTTTCACAACAAAAGACTGGGGCTAATCTAAGAATGCATAGCCGGGAGAGATCTGTTCATGCGGTCTGCCCAACGAAATTTAATTGTCCGGGCCATATTTTTCAAACTGATATGCTATACTGTCTTTACAGCAGGTAGTTTTGTTGTGTATGGCTGACAGGTAAAAATAAATGGGCCGGCATAGTCGGTAATGGTGACAATATGTATATTTCCGAATACATGACTTCTGACCCGATTACCATCTCCTCGGATGTCTTTCTCCCAGAAGCTCGGCGACTCCTCAATGGCTACCAGATTCGGCACCTGCCGGTGGTTGATCGGGACAACAAACTTATCGGCATTGTTACCGACCGGGATCTACGCTCTGCCTATCCATCATCGGTCATTTCAAAAGCGGAAAAAATTCTGGCCTTTGAGCAGGTGGAAAAAACCACGGTTGCCGATATGATGACAACCACATGTTCTACTCTCAGCCCTGATGCAACTCTGGACGATGCACTTATCATCTTTGACCGGGACAAAGTCGGCGGGATACCTGTTGTTGATGAGGAAAAGGTCGTTCTTGGTATGTTTTCACTTCTTGATTTAACAGCGGCCTATCGTAAACTGTTTGGCATAGCGGAAGATGATTCTCTTCTGGTTAGTGTCGAGGATGACGATCGCGAGAATATATTGAGTGAAATAGTTATTCTGCTTGAACAGAACGGGATACTGCTTACCAGGCTCATCAGGTTGGCTGAAAAAGGTGAGGTGACCAAAATTTATATGCGTATAAACAGCCGAAAGCCGGTGGAAGTGTATAAACTTCTCAGATCAAGAGGTTTCAGTTTTTTGAAGCCGTAGGCTTTGGACTGAAACCAAAACAGCGGCAACCCGGTTTTAATAGTCAAAAATTGATGGACTCGTAAAAACCTTAAAATCAGCGATGAATGCTGCTGTGCTCGTTGGCACACTCCCAGGGAACTCAATGACGGATAAACAGACAACATGCAGAAAATGCGGTAACTGTTGTAAACAGGGGGGGCCTGCTTTACATCTTCAGGATCTTGACCTGGTGAAAAGTGGAAAAATACCGATCAGCAGCCTTATTACGATCAGAAAAGGGGAACTGGCCCTTAATCCATTAGTAGAAAAGATCCAGCCGATTACGGTGGAACTGGTAAAAATAGTCGGTACCGGCCGAGACTGGAACTGCTGCTACTATGAGGAGCCTGCCGGCTGCACCATTTATGCAGACCGACCGTATGCCTGCCTGGTTCTCAAATGTTGGGACACGACGGAAATTTTGGATCTTGTAGAGAAGAATACCTTAAGCCGTTTTGATATCCTTGAAAAAAACGACCCTCTGGTTCCGGTAATATTGGAACATGAGCGAATCTGTCCCTGCGATGATCTCGGGTTTGTCCAGACAAATTACGATCTCTTGACTGAGCCGGAGAAAAGCGAACTGGAAAAACGGGTCCGCACCGACCTGCGCTTTCGGACCAGAGTGATAGCTGATTTTGAACTGAAAGTGAGTGAGGAACTCTTCTATTTTGGGCGGCCGCTCTTCCAGTTGCTCCACCCCTTAGGCGCCCGAATAGTCGAATCGTCAACCGGGCTTCACCTCAGGTGGACAAGGTAGCGCCTTCTGGCCGGAATTTTGCCTGGCCGGAAGGCGCTGTCCTGTTCACCATGTTTTTCTCGCCAGCTCTTCTCCCCGGGTAGAAATGGTTATCTGTTCCACGGGGACTGCTTTTCCTGCTCTTTCGATCGCTTTCTGGATGATGACGTTCATTGCCGAGCAGCAGGGAACCTCCATGATCAGAATGGTCAGACTTTTCAGATTGCAGGTGCTGATGATCTCCGCGAATCTTTGCACATAGCTCTCTGCGTCGTCAAATTTCGGGCACCCCATCATCACCGTCTTGCCTTCCAGATATTTTTCCTGGAAATTTCTTGCCGCTACCGCCGTACAGTCAGCTGCAACCAGCAGATGGGCATTCTGCAGAAATGGCGCGTGGGCAGGAATCAGACGAATCTGTACCGGCCAGTGAGTCAAGGCCGAATTTCCGGACCTGGCTGTGGGGATTTGTGTTGGCTTGTTGGCTGTTTGACAGGACGAATTGCCAGTCGGCTGAGCAGGTTTGAATGACTGAATATGCGTTGAGGCACATCCACAGGCCATGGTCGACTTTTCAGCGGCAGCTTTTTCTTTTTCTGCAGCCAGGTAAGCCTCAACAGCATCTTCGTCAAATTCATCGGCTTCCCGCTTAATGACTTTCAGCGCGCCGGTTGGACAGGATCCAAGACAGGCCCCCAGGCCGTCGCACAATTTGTCGGCGACCAGTCTGGCCTTACCGTCGATAATTTTCAAAGACCCTTCTGCGCAATCGGGCACACATTGGCCACAGCCATTGCAGAGTTCGTCGTCGATTTGAATAATGTTTCTTACTGCTTTCATATTGTTATCCTCTCGGTTAGGTAATCTGCCATCGGTATCAATCTGATGCTTCTTTACACGTCCTGCTGGGTCTGTTGCTTTTTAAAGACACCGGTAGTGTTTATGCCTTTATCTTAGCACAGGAGGAAGAGAAATCTTTGATTTGAGTCAAAAGACACATCTTTATTAAAAAAATACTCCCCGGTAAATCTTTTGTCAAAGGACGAGCTGCACAACATTGGAGAGGGCAACTGTTGATCAAACAAAAAAGGCGTGACATCGAATTCGATGCCACGCCTCGCCGTTGCTGACGGGAAAGATGTTTGTCTTAACCGAGAATTGTCTGCAGGTCCTCTTCAGGAGTTGCCGCGACAGGCTTGCAGGCAAAATTTTCAACCAGAACATTGAGGACGTTAGGTGAAATAAAGGCCGGCAGCGAGGGTCCGAGACGAATATCTTTTATCCCAAGGCTAAAGAGAGTCAGCAGGATGACGACAGCCTTCTGTTCATACCAGGAGAGCACCAGGGACAGTGGGAGATCATTAACCCCGCATTCGAAGGCACCGGCCAGAGCGATGGCAATCTGGATGGCCGAGTAGGCATCGTTACACTGGCCGACATCAAGAAGGCGGGGAATGCCGCCGATATCTCCTAATTTCTTGTCAAAGAAACGGAATTTACCACAGGCCAGGGTAAGAACCATGCAGTCCTCGGGGACCTTCTCGACAAATTCGGTATAGTAGTTTCGGCCGGGTTTCGCCCCGTCGCAACCACCGACCAGAAAGAAGTGACGTATTGCCTTGCTTTTTACCGCCTCGATGACTTTATCGGCGACGCCAAGAACTGTATTGCGACCAAAGCCGGCCAGTACACTGCCTTTATCTGTATCAGCCGGAAAACCGGGGAGGGCCAGAGCACGGGCTATCACCGGGGCGAAGTTTTTGTCCTCGCCGATATGTACAAGACCGGGCCAACCGACCAGACCGGTGGTAAAGACCTTGTCCTTGTAGCTGTCGGCAGGTTTCTGAATACAGTTGGTGGTGAAAAGAATTGCCCCGGGGAATTCCGGAAACTCTTTGTGCTGATTCTGCCATGCGGTGCCGAAATGGCCGTAAAAATGACTGTATTTTTTCAGGCCGGGATAGGCGTGGCAGGGCAGCATTTCCCCATGGGTATAGATGTTAATACCTTTACCTTCAGTCTGTTGCAGCAATAATTCCAGGTCCCGCAGATCATGGCCTGATACCAGAATGGCTTTTCCGGCTTTGGCGCCAAGCGGTACTTCGGTAGGCGTGGGGTGACCGTAGGTCCCGGTATTACCGGCATCGAGCAGTTCCATAGCCTTGAGGTTGACTTCCCCGCATTTCAGGGCGAGACCGACCAGTTGCTCAAGCCCCTGACCTTGGTTGGTCAGTTCGGCCAGGGTTTCATGAACATAGGCATAGATAGAATCATCTTCCTGGCCGAGAATGGCAGCATGATCTCCATAGGCGGCAAGGCCGCGCAGACCATAGACGGTAATCTGTTTCAGGGAGCGAAGATCCTCATTGTCGTCAAGTTTGTTCACGAAATCAAGGTCTTCTCCCTGAGCGACCAATCCTTCAAGGGTCGGGGCCGGAGTAAAAGCTGCCGCCGGGGCGGTAAAGTCGACACTGCCGCCTGCAGCCAGCACCTTAACTTTAAAGGCATCGCGCAGTTGAACGGTTTTGTTGATCAAATTCTGGAACCGGAGCGGATCAAAATCTACGTTGGTGAGACAGGAAAAAATCGCCTCGAGGCTGAATCGGTTGATGGCATTGTCGATGAGACCAACCTTTCTTCCGGCCACCGCTACCAGTGATAGGCCCTGCATCGCGTAGGTGAGAAGATCCTGGAGTGCCGCCACTTCACCCGATTTGCCACACACGCCAATTTTGGTACAACCAATTCCCTTGGCAGTCTGCTCGCATTGATTACAAAACATATTATCCTCCTGTGAGAAGTTTGTAGTATTCGTTGAGTGAATACTGTTGTTCGAATACTTCCGTCTATGTAATAAATTGTTGCACAGCTTGATCAACCGAGGGGCATCACGACGCCTTTCTCAATCGATGTTGAGAAGAGAATACACGACAAGTGGCACTGGAACTTTGATTTAGGTCAAGAAGATAGTCTTTTTTTTGCCTATGACAAGGTCAGGGTGGCAAGCAGGGTTGACGAGGCCGATCCATTATAGGGATTGGCGGCATAATCACCACAGATAGTTATTACAGAAAAACCGGCTTTACCGAACAACGAGATCCACTGTTCGGCGGAAAAACCGGCGATAGTGTAGGTTGTATTATAATCTTCGTTATCGAAGCCTTGCTGCATGGGCCGTACCCGGAATCGTTCTTCTATGTGGACTGTCCGGGTCCGCGGCTGATATCGTTTGAGTATTTCCTTGATAATCCTACCGCCAGCCGGGCGATCAAACAGCTGAAACTGGAAGGTTTTTTCTTGTTGGATGAACTTGAAGCTTGGTGTGAAAAGCTGGACTATTAACCTGCCACCGGTTTTAAGAGCGTGTCGACAACCGTTCAGGCATGCGAGAATTTTTTCTTCGGTACGGAGTACATTGAGGGTGTTGTAGGGGATGAGGATGGTGCTAAATTGTTTTGCAAAGGCAAGATGCACCATATCCATGCAAAGATAGTTGAGTTGTTGATCTGAAGTCTGTTTTCTTCGTATCGCCCTCTGCAGCATGGGCATGGAAATATCAATACCGATGACCAGGCGGTCAGGTCCAGCAGTTCCTGTAAGTCTTGCGGTAACCCGCCCGGTACCGCAACCCAGTTCAAGTACGGAACCCCCATGTGGCAACTGCTGTGCAAAATATTCGATATCTGCCGTATAGCCATCCATTTCAAGAGCATAAAACTCACTGGCCAATTCCTCCGGCAGGGGAAGAAAGCTATCCTCCGGTTCGTCGCCATAATCCTGATAAATTGTTACCATATAACTCCGGTCATTGGCTGTCCATGTGAATGCTCGCTTGCGTCAACGTCAGTATAGACCGTATAACCGGACAAGTTAAGACTTCATTGAAAGGATCTGTTGGTGTACTATGCACGAAATATTGTACAGATTGTAGACAAAACGTATGTGCAGGAGAGTCTTATGAATCGAAAAGTTCGTTATCTGAGTGTTATGTCTGTTCTGTTTATTCTCATAATAGGAGAGCGTCCCGCCTTGGCCAACGATCTGCTCCCCGGTGACATCCTCACTGCACAAGAGATACGGACCCTGGTTAGTGGCAGAACTGTGGAGGTTACATTTACCAGAGAGAAGGTGAAAGGAATATTTTATTTCAACGCCAATGGGGAATTCGAACAGCTTGTTGACAATTGGCTGGAAAAAGGTCATTGGCGGGTAAATAAAAAAGCTCGTCTGTGCACCAGTGTCGAAAAAGAGAAGTGGAATTGTCGGATGCTGGTACGAAACAGGGATGATATCAGTCAGTATCTGGTAAAAAAGGCTGAAAGCAGTCGGCCTGAACTGACGTATGAAGGGTTTCATGAGGGTGATGACCGGCTCGAACAGGCGAAAGCATCATCGCCGCCCCTTGAAAGATTACATAAAGAAGAAATTTTCAGGCTTTTTGCCGATAAGACGGTTGAGTCGATAACTGTGCGGAAAGGGCGGCACAGTCTGACCTATTACTATCCAAACGGCACCCTGGAATTGACCCGGAATGGTCGGTACTACAATGGCACCTGGCGGGTTACCGACAATGATCGAATGTGTCTTAGCCTTGAAGGTTCAAAAGAAAAGTGTCGCATTATTGTCCGTCAGGGTTCTTCCTATAGTAAATATATAGTTAAGCTCAACGGCAAGCACCAAAAGAGCATCAGATATCGAATCTTTCTCGCAGGTAAACGTTTGAGGCCCGAGAGATAGGCCACCATTGCCCCTGGGGGATGCTTTCACTGTCAGTTTCGATCATCAAACAGAAAATTGAACACATTCTCGGCAAACGGCGGATGTGCCAGATAGCTTTCGTAGGCATGGCTGGCATTGGCCACCTGTTGCAGACGGAAATCCGTGGCGAGATCATAAGAACGACCGATCGCCCGGGCGGCGGCGGTCCAATGTTCGGCCCTTTCGATCCGGTTCAGACCCTGGAAAGAGTCGATGGCCCTTTCTTTATTGAGATCGTCGTCCCGGAGATCATCCTGTTCACCAACCATCACCAGAGTAGGTATCTGGAGAAATTTTTCCATGGCAAAGTTGAGGTTCGGCCAGTTGAGTGATGATTTAATACCATAGGGATATTTTCGTTCGGGATCGGGAAAACTATACCACCCCGGGGCGGCAAGGACCATTCTGGCCACGCGCTTCGGGTAGAACATCGCATACCGGTGGACGAACTGGCCGCCCCCGGAAAAACCGAATAAATGCATGGGGGCCGGTGAGATTTTCAGCCATTCGTGGGCATCCTGGAGAACATTGTTAAAGGCCAGGTCTGCCCGTTCCTGGGTGGCCGAGGTTCCCAGCTGCTGGTAACGGGGAAAACTCGACTTGGGGAACAACGGAGCGATGAGCACCGCCCCGAAACGTTCAGCCTGGGACGCAAAGCCGGAGATATGCTCCTCGGCATTGCGTGAAATCCCGTGGACAGTGTACATGATCCTCGTTTCTTCTCGGCTTTCCCTAGGGATATACACGATATAATTCATCTGGGACATGCCATCGATGGTTCGATGGTAAATTTTTCCGGGATGCAGGGTATCGGTCATGGGCCACTCCTCAATTGATAAAATTGACAGTCAGATCGTCTGTCTCCAAGGTCTCTGCGATTGGATGCTGTTCGTTGGTTTTCACGGCAACCAGTTTTCCTCCTGTGAGCTGCCAGTATATATCAGCCAGAGCCAGCCGTTTCGCGGAACGGCTGACCATCAGGACCGTTCCGGAGAAGTCGCGGATCACATCTTCCAGATCGTGGGCGGTCTGGCGATCAAGGTTGGCATCGATCTCGTCGACAATCAGGATGGCCGGCTGTCCCAACAGGGCTCTGGCGATACATATTTTATGACGCTGTCCGAGGGAGAGATTTCGGCCGCCTTCCTTGATGCGAAAGCTCTCTCCGTTTGGTAGCTTGTCAAGCAATGCATCAATTTTACATAACTTTCTCACCCGCTCAATCTCTTCGGGTGGGGCGTCAGGTTTCCGGTAAAGCAGATTCTTCCGCACAGATCCTTTCAGTAAGGGGAGGTCCGGACTGACGATTCCGAAGGCCTCCCGTACCGAGGCAAGGTTGCACTGGCCAATATCCTGGCCGTCGATGAGGATTTTCCCTTTGCTGGGGTCTACCAGGCGGGCAATGATTTGCAATAGGGTCGATTTTCCTGCCCCGTTGCCACCGATGATTGCCAGCCGCGCTCCCCCGGGCACGGTTGCCGAAATATCCTCGAGCACCCCATCCAGATGGATACCCTGCAGCTCGACACAGCCATTGGTTATCTCCAGGGACGGTAGAGATGAGGAACGGCCCTGCATCCTTTTGGTCCGCATGAACTGGAGAATGTTTCTTCTGGAAACCCGGTAGGCCTGAAGGTATTCGTTAACGCGGCCAAAGTCACGGAATGCATTAGACAGGAAACTGACAACCGACAGTGCCGCAGCAACGTTGCCGGTGCTGGTCTGGTCACGAAAGACCTCAAAGGAGCCTATGGAGAGGATTGCCGCCATGGACAGTACCCCTGCACCTTCGGTGACAATACGCATGCGGGAAGACGCACGGGTCCGATTGATCATCACCTCCCGTAGTTGTCGACTATGTTTACCGAATCGGCTTCGTTCCTTTCTCTGCTGGTTGAAGGCTTGAATGACGGCAAAGGAGCGAATCTTTTCATCGATATTACCGGCAAGATAGCCACGAACTTTGCGCGACTCCTGAACCACCTGATGCATTTTCGGCCCGAGTTTAATGTTCCAGACCAGCCCGAGCAGCAGAATAATCGTCGAGCAGATGGCCAGTGTTGGATCGAGATAAGCGAGAACTCCGATCGAGGAAAAAGCGACGATCGCCGAAACGATGATTCTTGCCAGGCCGAGGCAAACCCAGCGGCGAACGGATGACAGATCTCCGACAAAGCGCAGCATGGATGTTCCGGTGCTTCGGTTGCTGAGCGCTCTGGGGCTGAAATAGCGCATGCGGTCAAAAATTGCCAACCGTATCCGGTAGACATACTCTTGTCCCAGTCGGGCGGCATCAACCCGTTCGATATATCGCAGCCAGGCTGTCAACCCGGTACTGCCGAGCAAGGCAAGGGCAAACAGGGCAATATCCCAGACTTCATCCAACTCAAACAGGTTTACTTCTGCATCGTTGAATTCGGGATTAAACAGGACGTTGAAAGCAAGACGTACCAGCAGCATGGAACAGATGACCATAGCGGCCTGGGTGAAACCGTTGCAGATCAGACGGAGCATCAGCCAGCGCCTTGATCCCGAAAAAAAATTTGGCAGTCCGGTCATCCCGAAACCTCAACAATTGCCTGTGTCTCTTTGGCAAGATCAAGTTTCCTCTTTTTTCTGAACTTGAGACAGTTGTAGATATATTGGGACACATTGGCCTTAGCAAGAGATACGGTATGGTAGACCGGCAGGCCGCATACTTCTGCAGCTTCCCGCTGTGCCAGCGGTGAAGATGTCATAACTCCGGTCACGGCAAGAACCGGCAGCTGGCGGGCCATCAACCAGGCTATCCCCGCCCGGGCGCCCAGGGCATCCCCGGCGGCGAAAATGACTCCGTCGACCCAGTCGGTAAATGCGGGGGTGCTGAAGAGGTGGGTAGTTTCGCGCTGTAACAGCCCATCGGCGATTTCAATGACGATGATATCCGGCTTGGCAATGCACATTTCCGAACCAAGGGTCATGGCGATATCAAGGAGTGCGTCCCGATTTGCCCGGTAAGTGGAGACGTAACCGGCATCAACAAAATCAAAAACCGGATTCGCTCCGGCATCTACCAGGGCACGATAGTCTGCCCCGGCGCCGGTACCGGTGAATTTGGCAGCAGCGACCTTGATATGCTGTCTGACAAAACCTTTTACCAGATTGGCACAGGTTGTGGTCTTTCCGGAATTCATCGAGGTGCCGGCAACGACCAAAATCAGAGGGCTGGGGTAAATCCGATCGGCTCTAGGCAGTCTGGCGGAACTGAGGTTAATTCGATTGCCATCCTTATCTGCCAAAAGACCCAGCGGCGTAATCCGGGTTGCCGTTCGGACCCGATCGTGCCGATTGAGCAATCGAGCGGCAACACCACCGGCGGCAACCAGGCGACAGGGGCCGAGATGATCGGGGACGATACCTTCAAATTGATCGGGAGCATAACGATTACCATAGGCAACAACAATTTCGTCACCCTCAAAGAGGATGGCCCGCCTGCTATTGACCAGTTCCAGGCGTTTATGCTGCCCCAGTCCGCTGACCCGGGCAAGGACCAGATCTCCGGCAAGGGGTGTCATTCCCCCGGATAAAAGAGTGAACTGTTGTTGCTGATCTATTCTGCGGGTGGTATACGCCCATTTCGCCTGGTCAAGCCGTCTTTTTTCTAAGGGCTCAAGCTGGATATCCATGATTCCCCCCTGGGTAAAGATTGACAGAATAAAAGAAATAATCCCGTTAAAAAATGAGCGAGTGCATTATTATAGAAACCAAAATTTGCCAATAAATCAAACAGTTTTTCGGCCTGTTGGTCATCAGGTGGACCTGCTCTGACCGTGTAATGCATTAAATGCATTGCCGCCTATCGTCTTCTTAGGGTATTTTACACTGAATGATAATTATTATCTCGCAGGAGGAAAGGAGAACATTTTTATTTTGTGAAACAGCCGGTTCATTCTACAGAATATGACGAGGTGTACCTCGTTGCCGGTAATATTTGCCAAGGGATGTTCCCGGGCTTATGATTTCCTTTAAAGGATCGTGGTGTACAGAAGCGGGCTGCAATGGCAAAATTTTCAACCAATAAATATCTGTATGGTAACCAAGATGATTCTATCTCTTCGTAAAAGGCTCTTCCCTAAAGGGTTCAGGGCACTGCTGGTGATTGCTCTCTGTTTGCTGTTTGGTGATTTTGGCCTGGGAAATCGGGCAATGACAGCGTCGGGAGCGCCGGCAATGGAAATATCATTTCGGGATAATTTAATTTCTGTGCAACTCGTCGATGCACCGCTTATCGACGTGTTGCAACATATTGCCGAGAAGTCAGGTTTCAAGGCACATTTTTTAGGTGATCTTACCGAGCCGGTGACTCTATCGCAGACTGATATTACCCTGGAGAAATGTCTTAGGCTGCTGACTGCCCATCAATCGTTATCCATAGCCACGTTAGACGCCGTTCAGCAGCCGGGAGAAAATAAAGTAAAGCGGATAACAGAGATATGGGTTCTCGGAGGCAGCGGGACGGGAAAAACCGTAGTCAGATCGCCTGCTGTGCCGGTGACTCTGTCGACCGATGCTCCGGATGAGACGGATTTGCCGGAAAATGATTACCAGGACAATAAGCTTCTGGATGCGATTCTGGACAATCCGAAGGCAGACAGGTCCAGTCAGAGTCAGGCCATCCAGGACCTGGCTGACATTGGTGACGCCGATGCCGTTATGGCCTTGGCTTCCTATATGGCCAATGCCGATACCGAGTTGCAGCAAATGTTGGTGCACGGGATCGGCATGGTGCACAGCGATGAATCCACCCAGGTTCTTGGGCTGGTTCTTGAAACCTATACAAAGCCGGATGTTCGAAGAATTGCCCTCGGTGCTTTAGGCAAAAGAAAAGACGAAAAAAATGCCCTGGATTTTATAAAAGAGGCTGCTCAGGATAGCAATCCCGAGATAAAGGCTCTGGCAGAACAGATTCTTGCCAAATAGAAGCTCTCCCGGGATGCGTCGTATCTCGAATTACCGCCGTTCTCAATTCAAGGCCCGGACAAACCTCGCCGGATAGCCTTTTCAGCCGGTCGGAGCTTTGAGAAAGACTGTGGTATTCTTTCATTTCACCGGCATATTCATCAAGGGTGAACAGGCATTTTCAGTTGGATCATTTATGAGAATCATTAATGATCTGCAGGTGATTGGTATTTGAATGTAGATCTAATCCGGTGTATACTCTCTGTGGTACCTGTTTCTGGAAGTTGTAGTGCTTTTTTGCAATAGAACTGCGGAGTAATGCGATAATCTGCTCATAAGAGTATTTTGTAAATGTCCTGGTGAATTATCAGGCCGTTGACGATAAATTTCAATCAACCCGGATTGTACCTTGTTCTACAGTTGTAAGCATAAAATATGTGAGCCTAGTGGTATTTTAGGTCCTGCGTCTGCTTCGGTCTCCAGGGCATTTGCTCATTTGCCCGCTTCACTCAAGGCAACCATTTTCTGGACAACCTTTTCCATAGCCACTAAATTATCAGTCTCCTTTTGCCTTCAACCGAATCAGAGAAATAGATGATGTCTATTGGGAGCCTATTTGTGGGCACGACTAAAAATGCCTTCGACCTTTGTAAGCAATTCGCTCTCCTGAGTTTCTGCTGCATACTGATAATCGGTACCGTTTCCACCATGATGATGTCGAAACTGGTTACCGAGAAGATTCTCCTGCGTGATGCAACGCTCAGCATGGAGTTTGTCACCAGTGTCATTGCCGCGGAAGGCACCTGGCAGTTGTTTTGCAGGACTAAAGACGATGACGGCCAGTCACCTGAGGTATCCCATCACTGGGCGCTGGAGTCTTTTTTCGCCCATGTGGCGCTTATGCCCGATGTCTTGCGGGCCAACGTCTACGGCAAGGATCGATCGGTTCTCTGGTCGAGCGCGCCGGAGCTGGTTGGTGTGCATTTCGACAACAACAATGAACTGGATACGTCTTTGAAAGGCGAATTGACCTATGATTCCGGGGTGGTAGGTAGTGAAGATAAACAGGAGCATATCGATTTTGATGAAAATATGCGGGGCTTGCGATTCATCGAGACGTACATTCCCGTGTGGAATCAGGATCACAGTGAAGTTGTCGGAGCTGTCGAACTGTACCGGGTGCCTCGTATGCTTCACCAGTCAATAATTGAAGGGCAGCGGCTGATATGGATAGGCGCCCTGACCGGAGGTCTGCTGCTTTTTATCTCGCTTTACTGGATCGTCAAGAGGGCGAGTCGGGTAATGGAGAGTCAGCAACAGCGGCTTCTTGAGGCGAAAAGTTTCTCGGTGATCGGCCAGACAGCCTCTGCAATAACCCACGCCATGCGCAATCCGCTTTCCTCGATACGTGCCTGTGCCGAACTGTCTCTTACCGACGATCTGGAAGGTGTTCGTGAATCAGCTCTGGATATTATGGGCGAGACCGATCGGTTGGATCGGTGGGCCCGCGAGTTATTGCATTTTTCCGTGACAAATAATGATTCCCCGGAAAATCTCGACGTTAATCAGCTGATCGAAACCGTACTCAAGGAGCATGAACCGGCCCTGAGGCGTACGGCAACGACGTTGCACCTGGATCTGACGGAAAAGCCTCTGCCCTTGGCAGCCAATTTCACCCCACTGTCTCAGGTCTTTGGTAATTTGATCATGAACGCTATTGAGGCAATGGGCCAGCATGGAGAACTGACCATTTCCACTGCCATCGATTCGCACCGTAGACAGATTGTCACCAGTTTTTCGGATAATGGTCCTGGAATTTCAGAAGAGATTAAAGATAAACTGTTTCAACCCTTTGCAACCACCAAATCCACCGGCACCGGACTCGGTCTTGCTTTATCCCGGCATCTGGTGGAACACTACAATGGCCGTCTGGAAGTGAGCACCATGCCGGGCCAGGGAGTTACCGTGACCGTATATCTGCCGCTGTCGGGAGGCCTGTCATGAGCTACGGTATCCTGATCATTGAGGATGAGGTTGTCCTCGCCAAAAAAATAGCCAAATATCTGACTCAGAACGGGTATGAGGTCCGGGTGGCCGGCAATGGGCAGGATGGCATGAAAATGATGGAAACCTTTCTGCCGGATGTGGTGCTGCTCGACTTCAATCTGCCAGGTGGCATGAACGGGCTGGAGGTACTGCGGCGTATCCGGGTGTCCGATCCAAACAGCAAGGTTATTCTGGTTACCGGTCAGGGCGATATTCAGCTGGCGGTCGACGCGATGAAATCCGGCGCCTACGACTATCTCAGCAAACCCATCATGTTAAGTGGGCTGAAAATACTCCTTGAGCGGGCGTTAGGTAAGGAGCAGAAAGAGAATCTGCTCTCCTATTATCAGGGCAAGGAGGCCACCCAGATCGACCTCGAAAAGATTGTCGGCCAGTGTGCGGCGATCAACCGGATCAAGGCGCAGATAAAACGGATCACCGAGGCCGGGCGGCGACTTACCCAGGGGACTCCTCCGCCGGTACTCATCACCGGCGAGACAGGCACGGGAAAAGAACTTGTCGCCCGGGCGATACATTTCGGCGGACTACGCAATAAGGCCCCTTTCACAGAGTTGAATCTCGCCACCATTCCTTCCCATATCGTCGAGTCCGAGCTTTTCGGTTTCGAACGGGGCGCCTTTACCGATGCCCATGAACGAAAGATGGGCCTGGTGGAATCGGCCAATGGCGGCACACTCTTTCTTGACGAGATTGGTGAACTTCCCCTGGCCATCCAGGTCAAGTTGCTCAAACTCCTGGAAGGGTACGAAATCCGTAGGCTCGGCAGTATTCGGAGCCAAAAGGTCGACATTCAAATTGTCAGTGCAACCAATCGTTCGCTCAAAGATCTGGTGGCAGCAGGTACCTTTCGGGCCGATCTCCTCTTTCGTCTCAATACCCTCAACGTTGATGTCCCGCCACTCCGTGAGCGAGGGGAGGATATCATCATCCTGGCGCGCCATTTTGCCAGACTTTTTGGTCAGAAATATGATAGACCATGCCTGGAACTGGATGAAAGTGCCGGGGCGGAGATTGTCCGCTACCAGTGGCCCGGCAATGTACGTGAACTGCGAAACAAGATGGAACAGGCGGTACTGCTCTGTGACGGTCAGACGATTGCCGCAGAGCATTTGGATATTCCACGGGAGTTGAGAATTCGGGAGACTTCTGTCGTGGCCTCTCCAGGTGTTCCGCGACGTCGGGCGGATGATTATACATCTAAAGCAACACCGATGGAAGACAACCAGTTGGCTCCGGGCACCACCCTTGAAGAGGCGGAGCGTGACCTGGTCAAACGAGCCCTGCGTGAGGTCGGCGGGAATGTTTCAAAAGCAGCCAGACGTCTTGGCATCAGCCGCGACCAGATGCGTTATCGAATTGAAAAATATGCTCTCGCAGATGATGATTGAGCCCATTTGATTAAAAATGTTTTCGTCGGGACCCTTACCCACATTGGGGAATAATCCCCAGTTGTGGGTATTTCCCCAAATCTGCTTTTAGGAATAATTCTTACAATTTTCTTACAAAGCGTCGAAAAAAACAGACACATACACAAATAATAAGAAAATTATTAATGTTTCCGGTGTTTTGTTTAGTCACTCTCGATTTTGCTTCTTTTCTGGCATATTCATTGCTACAAAATAGATAAGTTTAAGCAGGACGTAGGAAGGAGACACACCAGCATATTCAATCCGACACGTTTTGCTTCCTATCGAAACAGTGAAGTGAATATTGACAGTCGTATTTTTGGCTTCAATAGGAGGAAGGAGATCCCACAGGGAGGGAACATTATGAAAACAAATACAATACTTACACTGGCTCTTGTAGCTTTCGGCTTGCATCTGGCAAGCATATCCAGCGTCTCGGCGGAAGATTTTTTTGGCCCCCCGCCTGCAGGCGATCCATCAGCCCATACCGGGCCAATCATCGATGAACAAGCCGCTCAGGATCTGGTCAATCTGCCTCCTGCCAACGATGGTGCTTGGGAAGGTGGGGTGACAGGTACCGCGGCTGATCCCGGTGCCAATACTTCCGTACCGCTGGACCAGCAGAACCTGCTGCTCAACGTGCCGACCAACAGCGTACCGAGCCCGCTTTTTGGGGCCAGACCGTTCAACCAGCAGATGTTGCGCTTCGAAGAATTTGGTCCTGAGCCTCTTGACCCCGCGGAAGTGCCTCAACCCGGTCTGTTTCCAAGGCCTCGAAGGGGCCCGGCACCTGAGCAGGATCCAGACAATGCTTTTGCGAGCGCACCGGATGGAACAAGATTGGAGAATTTTCTGGCCAAGCGAGGGATAAATCCCTTCCCAACTGAATTCGCCAACACGGTCGACGAGAACCCCTGGAGAGCTAAAATTGAACGATTCCTGGGCCGCTCTCTCGTTGCACCGCCTGCTGAAGGACGACCTCCGGGACAGGGCTGGGCACACCAGCGCTGGACTGAATTTTTTCCCCAGGTTTATTTCAAGACCGCTCAGGCCGGCTCGCGTATGAATCACGGTTTTCGCGACAAGAAACAGTTGCACCAATACAAGGTCGGAGAGTTTGGTCCGGGTGGATTATATCGCATTGTCTACAAGAACAAGGACGGTTCAAAACTCATAAGATCCACTGACGGGCTGGCCATTCGTCTCCATCCGAACATGCCGGTGCAGGATCACAAGGCTCTGTGGACCTTTGATGGCACCCTGCCGCCGAAGCTGCTCATGGCCCGCTACGGTCAGGGCATCCTGATGCGCCATTACAATGCTTTGCCTATTGATCCGGCCGCCAACCACGGCTTTGGCGCCCACACCATTACCACCCATGAGCACAATGGCCATAACCCGGCAGAGAGCGACGGTTATACCAATTCCTTTTTCTTCCCGGGACAGTTCTATGATTATCGTTGGCCGATGCAGCTTGCCGGTTACGATACCATCAACACCTCGGCGACCGATCCGCGGGCGGCATTTCCCTGCTCCCCTGGGGAGACACTCTTTGTCAACGATGCCAATCCCGGACTGAAGACCTGCGACAACGGCTCGATCAAGATTCGCGGCGATTGGCGTGAGACCATGAGTACCCATTGGTTCCACGACCATATGCTCGATTTCACCGCCCAGAACGTTTACAAGGGCAATGCGGTGATGATGAACTATTACAGTGCACTCGATCGCGGCAAGGAAGACCTCGATGACGGGGTCAATCTACGCTTTCCCAGCGGTACCGCCCTCGACTGGGGAAACCGTGACTACGATGTTAATCTGTTGTTTGCCGACAAGGCCTGGGACAGACAGGGGCAGTTATGGTTCAATATCTTTAATCTCGACGGTTTCCTGGGAGACCAGATATTGACCAACTGGCTGTACAAGCCCTATTTTAATGTACGTGCCCGTAGCTATCGTTTCCGTATTTTGAACGGGTCGGTATCCCGCTATCTGAAGATGGCACTGGTCCAGGAAAAAAGAGACGGCAGCGGGGAGATACCCGGGCCCGCCAATAAACCAGGTTTATCTTATAACCGAGTACCTTTCTACATGATTGCCAATGATGGCAACATCATGGAACACTCGGTTCCCTTCGACGGCACTGTCGATCTGAACGGTGACGGCAATGCTCTGGAACATAAGGGACAATTGCCTGAGCAGGGAATAGCCGAACGCTACGACATCATTGTCGATTTCAGCAAGAACGGCATTCAGCCCGGTGACAAGCTCTACTTTGTCAACATGCTGGAACACACCACCGGTAGAAAGCCGAACCAGGTTATCCCCCTTGAGGATATTCTGTCCAAGACCTACCGTCCCCATACGCGTGACGATGACAACGATGGCCTTGCTGATCGCTGGGTCGGAGGCGACCCTGGGGTTGGGTTAGTTATGCAGTTGCGGGTCAAATCTTATGACGGTGTTGATCAGAGTGTTGATCCGGCAGTCTATCTGCCTGGCGGGCTGCCGATGATTCCTTTGAAGCTCCATCGGGACGATCCTGTAGATCAGGCAAAACTGGCCACCGCGGTCCATCATACCTTTGAATTTGCCCGCTCCAGTGGGACCGACAATGCCCCATGGACAATCAAAACCGATGGCGGCAACGGCTTCTTCATGGATCCACGGCGAATTTCCGCTGCACCCCGTCTGTCCACTGCTCCCACTGCAGGCGGCACTCCTGACAGTGATGCTCCAATACAGATCTGGCACATCACAGGCAATGGCGGCTGGAGCCATCCGGTTCATATCCACTTTGAAGAGGGTATCATTCTCACCCGCGGCAGGGTAGCCCCACCAGAGTGGGAGAAATGGGCCAGGAAAGACGTCTATCGCATCGGCCCCCTGCCTGACAGCACCGATGAGGTCGAGGTAGCCATCCAGTTCAGGGAGTTCGCCGGTACCTTCATGGAGCACTGCCATAATACCCAGCATGAGGATCACTCCATGCTGCTCCGCTGGGATATCGAATTCCCTGGACAGGTCCAGACCATGCCGGCACCCCTGCCGACTTGGGATGGGGTAGAATATGTCGACTCGGTTGCCTTGCCTAATTTCCGGACAGGCGATGGTATTGGCCCGGTCAATTAGCCATAAAAATAATAGGATACAGAAAACTATCAAATAGCGAAAATGAGGGGCCGCCTGGCGGTCCCTCAAATACGTCAACCACAAAGTGAATAAAGGAGATTTAAACCATGCCAACAAGCCGGCTTTATCGTCTATCTGCTGTGAGCGTCCTGATGTTGATCATCACCGCCTTGCCGGTTATGCAGACCTCCTCCGCCCAGGCGGCTCAAACTTCCGGTAACGTCTGGGGCAAAGACTATTTTCCCAATGTCCCGCTGATTGACCAGGATGGCAAGACGCTGCATTTTTTTGATGATGTCGTCAAAGACAAAGTGGTAATGATCAACATGATCTTCACCCGATGTCCGGATGTCTGTCCGCTGGAGACAGCGAGGTTGCTCGAAGTGCAGAAGATTCTCGGAGACCGGGTTGGTAAGGATGTCTTTATGTATTCGATTTCCATCGACCCGGAATACGATACCCCAAAGGTACTCAAGGAATATGCTAAGAGGTATAAGGTGGGACCCGGCTGGACCTTTCTTACCGGCAAAAAAGACGATATTACCCTTATCCGCCGCAAGCTCGGCATGTATGATGAAGAGGTGGATAACGACGATCTGTCCAACCATGGCGTCACGATGATTATGGGCAATCAGCGTACCGGCCAGTGGATGAAAGCCTCACCCTTCGAGAACCCCTATGTTCTTGCCACCAAGATCGGCAGCTGGCTACACAGCTGGAAACTGCCGCCACGAAAGGGCCAGGGATACGCCAACGCCCCAAAGTTACGTAGTGTTTCCATGGGGGAGACCCTGTTCCGCACCCGCTGCAAAGCCTGCCATACCATTGGTGCTCCAGAGAACAGTATCGCCGCCAAGCGGGCAATCGGCCCGGATCTGTTGAATGTGACGACTACCCGCGATAAGGCGTGGCTGACCCGTTGGCTTGCCGAAACGGATAAGATGCTGGAGGAGAAAGACCCGCTGGCAATGTCGTTATTCAATGCCTATAACAACGTTCCGATGCCTAATTTCCATCTGACCGAAGTTGAGATTGAGTCCCTGATCACCTATATGGAGGAGGAAAGTACCCTGAAAAACCGTCAACAAAATATGGAGTCTAAACATCATCACGGGGAATCGGAAGCACATGGGCATGGTGAAGATGGAGGGCACCAGCATCCATCGAGTTGATGAATTACGTTGTTTTAGTCATCTCGTTAAATGACCAACTCTTCATGCATGGGAAAAAATAAAGGACATGTGCCGGTTTGGGTTACTTGACAGGCTCAGAGAAACGGCTGTTGACGGGTACTGAATCGTTCGTGAATGAGAAGGCACGTAATATTGGAAGGAGAGTTTCCCTTTTTTGGGGAAAGTAGTGAATTATTGGGTCCCGGTTCAAGAAGCGGGAAAATGGCAGACTGTATTATTTTTGTTGTGCAGTTGTAAGTGTGTTGTTTCAGAATGGTCCCGAAGAGAAGACTTATTCTGAAGATCTGAAACCAGGAGGGGAAGTATGAAACTGAACTTGCCGTGCAAAACGGTTATCGCAGCAATCACCATGATGATGTTCATGCCCGGCCCGGCACCTGCTGTGTCGTTGAAGGCTATCGCTATTCCAGAGCCACCGATGCTCTGGCGGTATATCCGTGATGATAAGGTTGCCATCCAGCTTGGCAAGGCTTTGTTCTGGGATATGCAGGTCGGCAGCGACGGCATGACGGCCTGTGCTACATGCCATTTTCACGCGGGAGTGGACAACCGTACCCGAAACACCCTCAATCCCGGAATGAGGGGAGGCGATATTACCTTCGATCCGGGCAACGGAGCGAATTCCGTAGTAGACAAGCCGATGTTTCCGTTTGTCGAATTCAACGATCCGGCACATCCGGAATTGGGCATACTCTCTGAAGGAAACGATGTTATCGGTTCCCAGGGTGTCGTTATGAAGGATTTTGTCGATATCCAGATCGGCAGTGCCGAAGATATCGGTACCGATGTGGTCGACCCCGTTTTCAATTTTGGTGGTGTTAACGTGCGGCAGGTAACCGATCGTAACACGCCAAGCGTGATTAATGCAGTCTACAACTTTTCCAATTTCTGGGATGGACGGGCGAACAATGTGTATAACGGTGCCAGTCCTTTTGGTGCTACGGACCCTGATGCCAAGGTTTTCGTTAGAACCCCGGCTGGACTTGCTCCGAAAAACATTCGCATCCGCAATGGTTCTCTGGCGTCACAGGCAATGGCGCCGCCGCTCAGCAGCGTAGAGATGTCCTGGAACGGCCGAACCTGGCCGAAAATCGGCAAAAAGATGCTGAGTCTCAAGCCGTTACGAAAACAGGTGGTGCATCCTCATGACAGCGTCTTGGGGATTCTTTCCAGATCCGGTTTCCGGGCCAATGGCACACTCAAGAACATACCTGGCCTTGCCACGAGCTATAAGAGATTGATAAAGCTGGCGTTCGTGCCAAGATACTGGGCCATTAACGACGAGCATCTGGAATTTGTTGATGTCAATGATCCAAGCCTTGGGCTGCAGATCGTTCCCGGCGCTGCAGTCGCAAATGACACCAACCAGTTCACCCAGATTGAGGCCAACTTCAGCTTTTTCTTCGGTATGGCCGTGCAAAGGTATCTCTCGACCCTGGTCTCCGATGAATCGCCTTTTGACGAGTGGTCGGAAGAGGTTGCGATCCTTGGCTTTTCCAACACCTTGAGCCTGAATCAGCAAATCGGCATGACCACCTTCAACGGTATAGGTGCCTGCACCGTCTGCCATGCAGGAGCTGAATTTTCCGGGGCAACGGTTGGCAATGTGCTGCCGGATCCAAATCCGCCACTGCCAGGTCTCCCGCCAACTCCCATCGACCCCAGGAAAAACCCGTTGAACGCTATCGAATTCATGGCATTTACGGTTGGCGATGCCCTGTATGATGTCGATTTTCTCAACGTCACGGTTACTCATAAAACTGATGATATTGGTCGCATTGGGACGGCGCCGTTTATCAATCCGGTGACCAATGCGCCTTATCCGCTTGGATATTCGGAGATGGCCCTGCTGAAGAGGGATGGCCTGTTACCGAACAGTGTTGCCAGATTTACCCCCGATGTACCCGTTGGTTTCAATGCCACGGATACCAGTCCCGGTGTTGACCGGATAGTCAGTGAAGGCGCCTTTAAGACCCCCATTCTGCGAAATGTTGAGCTTACAGGACCTTATTTTCATAATGGCGGGATGTCGACCCTGACGCAGGTGGTTGACTTTTACTCAAGGGGTGGAAATTTCCCCGGCCCCGCTGAGAGTGAGCTGCAAAAGCCGATCGAAATTTCGCCGATTATTGTTCTGCGAGACAATGAGAATCAGCAGAGATTTCTGGTCGAATTCCTCGAATCCCTTACAGATCCGAGGGTCGAGCAGGAGAGCGGGCCGTTTGATCATCCCCAGTTGTTCGTCCCCCACGGGATCAATCCGACAACTTTGGAGGAAGTCATTGAAGAGATTCCGCCGGTGGGAATCCGTGGCCGGCTCGAGGAAGGGGAGCAGATTGTTACCCCGTTCCTGAATGTAAATCAACTAGTGCCGAAAGGCTGAAAAGATGTTCGCCGCGAAGATCTGTTGTTCTCAGAGAGTAAAATCCTCTTCCTTCCTCGCAGGTCTCCGCGGTGAGCAGGTAGATAAGTAGTTTTACCGGGTGCATCTTCCCGGGCCATTGAAAGTAGAAGAACCCTCCATGGATACGTTTCCCTGGAGGGTTTCTTTTTTTCACACATGAGGCAATAAATGATCTTGCTCACCAAGAAATCGTTCTGCCTTGATAATTCAACAGCAGTTTCTGAGATAATCCCCTCCGCTCAACGAATTTCATTTCATAACAAATACTTACGCTTCTCCTCAAGTAAGAGCCTCCGTCAAATCGGCATATCCACGCGCGATTACTTGTTTTTGAATGATAAGGATATTGAGCTCTGGCATAACATCGACAGTATCGTGCCCAGAGCCAAGAGAGAGACCGAGTCTTCGGTGGGTGAGTATTTTCTCTTCTGCGTGCTCAACCGGATGGTGCAGGTCGTAAGAAAAAACAAGCTTGCTGATTGGTACCGGAAGAACGCCATCGAGCATATCCGACCAATCGATCTGGAAGAACTCACCCGAAACGATACTGGGAGAAATGGGACCGTGTGAGTGAAGCCGATCTGCAGGCCTTTACCCGGTTATTCTTCGAACGCATCTGGCAAGCGGAGGCGCCGGCTGCGGACTGTCTGCTCTTCGACACTACCAACTATAATACCTATATGGCCAGCCAAACCGAATCGGAGCTTGCCAAGCTGGGGAAGAACAAAATCGGCAAGCATCATCTGCGCCAGATCGGTTTGGGACTTCTGGTTGTCAGGGATTCACGACTACCCTTACATTATAGCGTTCATTCCGGCAATCTCAATGACAGCGAGCATTTCGAAGCGATCGTGGATGAGATGTTCGGCATTGTCGGCGGCCTGAGGCAAACCAAAGAGCGACTCACTGTGGCTATCGACAAGGGCATGAGCGCCGATGATAATTATGCCAGGATCGACGACCATGTCCGGATGCATTTTATTACCACCTATTCGACCTATTTTGCCCAGGAACTGGCGGCGAGACCCCTGGTGATCAGCGACAATACGGATTGGTTGACGGGCGATATCCTCGGAGCCAATCTGGCCCGGTGGCAGGTGGAGGACCGGTTCCGGCTCAGCAAGGATGACGACCTGGTGGGTACAAGCCCGGTTCGGCATTGGACGGACAGCAAAATCTGGTGCCATCTCTTTACCTGTGTTGTTGCTCTGACCTTTTTGCGGCGAATAGAACTGAGGATGACGGCTGCCGGAGTAAAACGTTCAATCGAAGATATCATGGCCGATATGCACCACCTGCAATGTGTACTTACGGTGAAAAAAGGAAGCAGGAAACCCGAGCGCCGACTTGAGACTCCCAGTAAGACCCAGGCCGAAGTCCTATCGGCCTTCGGCCACCATGTCGACGACGGTGGGGTATTAGAGAGTGGCATCGGCTAATCCCTTGCTGCACAAGGGTTGGAGGCTCGCTGTGTCATGTATCCCCGAAACTCCGGTTCAAGCTTTTTCTTCCGAGCTCTATAGTTTTTACCGATATTTGGAGTAGGATGACACGAATATCCAACAGAATTTTTCCGTGCTTTTCATGCAAGACAAACTCGAAAAAACCTTAAAATCAGCGATGGCTAAATTTTTACGACGCCATCATGCAAGATAATATTCTGTCAAATGGTACTTATACCCACTTGATAGATATTGGACAATTTGTGGCTATCCCATATATCGCTGAGTGTTTTATGCTCAGTATTGCAGAGACTGGCAGCATTGTCGGTGGCCCTGGCATCGCTTTCAATTATCCGTGTTGTAATGCGTCCATAGCAGGTAAGAGTTCATTGTGCTGCAACGAAACGATGTAGACAGCAATTTCTGACAAGCGGCGTAATGTCAAAAGCATGAAAGCAAAAAAAAGGAGAGTGGATATTCCACTCTCCTTTTCCTTTTTATTATGAGTTAGTCCAGCATTGAATTGTCTATGGCGTTCGATACCTTCAGAGCGCTTATGGCACCGTCGTAATTGGACTGTTAGCAACAGTTCCAAGGCTGGTAGTGACGCTAACGTCGGCCGTTGGGAGAGGTATATTCCTGAAAGCTCCTCTGTACCGGAAGAGACCATTGTTCATAATACTCACGAACTCTAATTGACCGGCACCATTACCCCAGTTTGCTGTCATTGTTTCGGTAGTGCCGCCATTTGTTGTGGCTACTACAACCAGTCTGGAAAGGTCGGTGTTGTATTCGGCTCTGAGAATGTTCAAGCTTTCCACGAAACCGGCGGGGACCGCAGGACAGGTCAGCTCAACCGGAAAGATTGGCAGAATTGCTTCCGCCGGTGGATCTACCAGCGCATTGTAAACATTGAGCAGAGAGCCTCCAAGAACACCGTCGGGATCATTCGGATCAGTCACGAAGGAGAAGATCCGGTCTGCGTTGGCTTGTCCAAGCACAACAGCAAGAGGAGTGGCGGTTTGAGTTCTCGGATCAAGACCCGAGAACGGGAAAGGATCCAGCGGCAGTTGCGCGCCAGGATTAACACCCTCGGAGCCGCCGGGGCCTAAACGTCTATCCAGCGTCCAGGGCTGGCCTTCGAAGATAAACGGTGTCTGGATGGCGGCCAGATTGACCTCGACAAATTCCGGA
>Ga0210123_1000010_pt1 | contig 103412 bp, 96 predicted proteins | sample Muzzi_PWB_D2_FD_185535 | JGI IMG/M metagenome (GOLD analysis project Ga0210123, IMG submission 185535) | Wetland microbial communities from San Francisco Bay, California, USA, that impact long-term carbon sequestration - Muzzi_PWB_D2 (SPAdes) | ecosystem: Environmental > Aquatic > Marine >... | reverse complement strand
TTAAAATCGTTGATGGAAAGCTACGAAAAAAGGCTGATTCTGGCAGCTCTAGAAAAAAACAAATGGCGGCGGCTCAAAAGTGCTGCTGAGTTGAATATCAACCGCAAAACGTTATTCAAAAAAATGAAGCAACATGGGTTAACCTGACCCCATGATGTCCACGATTGGCCCCATGTTTTGGTAACTCCCACAGGGGTGTGATTCGCTGTATCTCACAAAACAGATTTGGGGTAATTCGACCCCGTATAGTCTTACTGAAAAGTCTTTGCTGATTATTTTGAAATCATATTTATTTGTTTATATTCAATGAGATGCAATATTGCTTAGTGGGCAGGAGTGTTTTTTGCATACCATAATGTGGTATGGATTTAAAATAGTGGCAAACCGTTTACACTCAAAAAAACTCCGCAAAAAGAAGCTCTAACTTGGAAAAAAAGAGGAATCCATATGAAAATTACACAGATAGCTGGTTTTTTGGGTTGCGGGAAAACAACTTTCTTATTGAAACTTTCTCGAAACCTGGCGAGCGACAAGGAACGAAAAATCGCATTGGTTGTCAATGAAATAGGTGAAATTCCCGTAGATGGAAAAATCATGGAAGAAAGTGGCATGCAGGTAAAGGATATCGGGGGAGGCTGCATATGCTGTGAAGTTGCCTCAACCTTTGCCAAAACACTAACCCAGCTCTATAAGTCCCACAAGCCAGACCATGTTCTTGTCGAGCCTACAGGTGTTGCGGTGCCACACCAGGTGAAGCTGGCTGCAAAGATGGGAGGACGTGATGCGAAAATATCTCTTGGTCCGGCGATCGTGTTATTCGATGCAACCCGCCCGGCCGAACTTCTGGATATGGATATGCTTGGTCAGCTTGTTACCACACAGTTAAAAGACGCCGATATTATAGCGATCAGTAAAGTTGATGCGGTTGGTGAGGATGCTGTTGGCGACTCGGCGGAGCGCATCCGTAAATATAATTCAAAGGCAGATATTGTTCAGCTCTCTTCTTTCAATGATCTTGGAATAGATGAACTTGCTCAACGTGTCATAGACTGGAAGGAGTAATAGGATGGACTCAGAAAATAACACTGATCAAGGCTGCTATACGGAACATGGGGTAACCGGCTACGGAGTGGCTGCAAAGTTGAGTCGGATAGAAGCTATGGACACTAAGTTTGTCAAGGAGATGGCTGAAAAAGTGATGTTGTCCATTGCCCAAAAATGCATGAATTCAGGCGCAAAGTGTATAGGTCATATTAAATGCCACGTCAGAACAGAAGCCGGGACAATCAAGGCAGACACCATAGGCGTTAGTCACGGTACATACTCCACCGGGAAATTAGACCACGCCGTGACAGATCTCTATATTGCCATTAACAGCATAATTCAGGGAATAAAAGAAGATGCGGTTAAAAATGCCACTCTGGATGGTCTTCATGAGGTCACTGAATCAAAGGGTGTAGCAGTTGTTAAGGAAAAAGAACACTCCTATTTTGATGAATTCGATTTTGTCGCATCCAAGCAGGAGTACATCAAACAACTTGAAAAGCAACTGTTTGAAGATGAAAAACCCCAATAAACTGGATCCTTAACAATACCGCCTCAAGGGTGCTCTGGGCAGTACCTCCCTTGAGGGATGTAATTGCCGAAAGGAAACAAATGAGAGTTGTCTGCATATCTGGAACACAGGACAGTGGTAAGACTGCTGTTATCAAAAGACTTATTGCAATTCTTAGTGCTAAGGGAAAAAGATCGGCGGTTATAGTCAATGATCACGGCAAGGAAGTCTTTGATGATGACTTTATAAACAGGTACCAAATCCAGGTGGAAAATCTTCGTGGGGGATGACTGGGGTGTACCTTGGCTGCCAGTCTGGTTCAGCTGAAAAAGAAGCTTAAAAAAGCAATTGATCCTGATTTTCTTTTTCTCGAGCCTTCTGAAATGGTCGTCACCGGAGAGCTCCGCGACGTTGTAAAAATGGGCCTAAGAGACATACGCTATGATATCGGTCCATTTGTTACTTTGGTCGATGGACCTTCATTTGCCTTTCATTGGGAAGAGAGGCCAAAACTGCTTCTCGGACATATACAAAATGCGGACAGAGTCGCAATAAGCCGCGTTGATATCATCGATAAGAAACAGGTCGAGCACATCAGAGAAATCTTACACGGTGCATGCAATAATTTTCTGCTGTTGAGTTTGCAAAACAGCTCGTCTATAGACGAGCTGGTACAACATATACTTTTAATGGCCCAAGAGGACTAAAACCTGACCTTACCAAGGACCATTTTGTTACCAAAAACAAACCAACAAGGAGGCACACTATGACGATGACAGGATTAGAAAGAATTGGTACCGTACTTCAAGGTGGTATTCCGGATCGCGTACCAGCAGCTCCTCTTATCTGCGGCGCTTCCCGCCGGGTATATGGAACTACCTACGCAGAATGGTCACAGGATGGTGAATTAGCAGCTAAATGTATGCTCCAGGCCCATGACCTTATCGGATTCGACGGCATTCTCGGTTTGGTCGATCTGTCCGTTGAGGCAGCTGATTTAGGTCAGGAAATGGTTTACCCTTTGGAGGATACCGCACATCCTGATTACGATAAACCTTATATCGCAAATCCGGACGAGTATTCCAAGATTCAGAGAATAGATGTGGCTAAAGCTCCGCGCATGCAGGAAATGATTAAATACATGGATATCCTGTGTAATGAAAAGGCAGCAACGAATGCTGTTATGGGCTTTGTCTACGGTCCTCTCGGCATCCTCAATATGATGCGCGGTGCTGAAAATCTGTTCAAGGATTGTTATAAACATCCAGAAGCGGTTATAGCGGCCGAGGAAGTAATAACCGAAGTTTTAATCGATTACATCAGGGCCCTGGCTAAAACTGGAGTCCATGCAATTGTTCTCGACACCTTGTTTGCATCGCAGTCGATCATGAGCAAAAAGATGTGGGTCAAGATGGAGTCGGCCTTTTGCAAACGCCTTGCCGATGAAATCCGTGCCAACAACATGATGGTCATGGTACATAATTGCGGCAACGGGATCTATTTTGATGTTCAGATCGAAGCAATGGAACCTGTCGCCATTTCTTTTGCATACCCGCCGGATGACTGTGCGGATATGGCGGAAGCAAAGGAAAAATGGGGTAAGAAAACCTGCCTGTGCGGCTATGCCAGCCCAGCGACGTATGCATTTTTAGGTACTCCTGAAGAAATGAAAATGGAGTGCAAGAAAGAGATTGAGGAATTGGGTAAAGATGGTGGCTTTGTTCTTGCCACCGGGTGCGAATATCCACCGAACGGCTCCCTGATGAATGCTATAGCCATGATGGAGGCAGCGGAACTGTACGGAAAATATTAAAGAACCCTGTTCAGGTCTGGAGAGCAAAAGCGGTTCTAGGCCTGAATGATTTTCTCCGTTGCTTCCCCGCTCCCAGTAAATTTGTTGGTGAGATCCATCAGCAAGACCTCTCCTATCTTGGAGTGGCCTACTTTAAAACTGATCAAATTGAATATCACTTTGATCTGACTTTATTGTTATATTGCTGAGAAGAACGTAAGACACTGGGAAAAACTCGTAGTCATTACCCCACGAGAAATCGGCTTCCTCCTCATACCCTCTAGAGTCGGTGCATGTTCCTACACGCGATGATTTTTTGAAAATCCTGCGTATCACCCCTAAGTAACTAAAATAAAAATAATTACAGAGTGGAGACTTCGTGCAGAACTTTCAGTCAACAACAAATTCTGTTCAGAATATCAACGGCATTGCCATTGCAGATTACCACATAGAAACGGAACCGTTTTATATCTCCACCGGAGATGAAATAAGCCTTTTTGAGTCGGCATACAGACTGAAGATACCTGTACTGCTCAAAGGGCCGACCGGCTGCGGTAAAACCCGGTTTTTGGAACATATGGCCTGGAAACTTTCTCGACCACTTGTCACCATCGCATGTCATGAGGACCTGACTGCCTCAGATCTGGTCGGCAGGTATCTGCTCAAAAATAATGAAACTGTCTGGCAAGACGGGCCGCTAAGTCTCGCGGTCAAGCACGGAGCCATCTGTTATCTCGACGAGGCCGTGGAAGCAAGAAAAGACACTACTGTGGTTATTCACCCGCTAACCGACAACAGACGAATACTGCCCCAGGAAAAACGTGGACTATTGCTGGAATCCCACCCGGATTTCCTTATCGTCATGTCATATAACCCCGGCTACCAAAGTGTTATGAAAGACCTCAAGCACTCCACCCGGCAAAGGTTCTTGGCAATCGATTTCACCTATCCGCCCAGCAAGGAAGAGCAGGCTATATTAATGGAAGAGGGCAAGGTCGATAAAAACACTGCTGAACGACTTGTCAAGCTGGGAGAAATGGTGCGCAACCTGCGGCAACAAGGTCTGGAAGAAGGTATAAGCACACGCTTATTAGTGTACGCGGGCAGGCTTATCTCAGATGGTGTACCCCCAAGATTAGCCTGTCAGGCTGCTGTGACCAGAGCGATGACCGATGACCTGGAAATACAGGAAGCTATTACTGAAATTATTGCTGGAATTTTCTGAATATTATGAATTTCCAGGACCCTCCCCAAGGTTCAATTCTGTTAAGTGATGCTGGTGCAAAAACACTCGAAGCCGCCAGGGCATCGGTTGGACACCTGCGCCCGCAAACTACGAGAAGTTTTCTTCATGAGATTGAAAGAGAAATCCGCGAGGCTGAAACATCAATCGACAAGCACAGCATACTCACTGAAGCAGAGCTGATCAGTAAAACAAACTGGGCTCTTATGCTGTCCTTTTTAAAAGCCGTGAAGAAAATTCCGGACGATGATAACTTGATTCTAAAATGCTCAAATTTGGCTCAGCAATTGGCAGGCCACGATATTGATGCCGCAGTTACCTTCCTTGAACGTATTCCGATCGCTATAGACAACCTTGAAAATCCGGTTGATCTGATAACATGGGGTAAACTAGGTCTTGAAGCCTTTCATTCAGCAACAAACAATAAAAACATCTGGAAGGCAGTCAAAGCCTACTTTATAGAGGCATCAGAAGAAAACTGCGGCTATCCACTCACCAGGTGGAGTTTTTTTCTAGAGCAGGCGATACGCATTGCTGCGGTTTCTATCGATGCGACGGTAGGTTTTATCCAACACGGTAACCGTGTCTGTTTGATGTTGAGTGAAGATGAAACGATTCGATGGATTAACGCAGGGATTGAAAGTTGTACGTCGGAACAGGAATTGATCAACTACTTCAAAGGTACCTCTCTAAAGGCTATTGAAACAAGTGACTCCCTTATCTCCGGAGTCCTTTTGAAAAACAGGCGCAATACCCTGTCGATAATTTGTGAGGCTTTGCTTGGTCGACCAGTCAAACTCCGCTCAAATACAGTTCTGGTAGGTTGCAAAGGTTTTAGCGGAGGTGCTGCGACAGACGGCAGAAACATATTTTTGCCTGAAATGGCGCCAAATTTTGGACTATTCAAACTCATGGCCCTGCATCAGGTGATGCTGTTGGAGAGACACCCTTTTACCAATCTTGAAGGTGCTATTCTTTCCGATCCGGCACAGATACATCTGGATGCCGATGAACGCTTAATTAGTCAGTTACCCGGCCTTATTCAAGATATGAACGAATACTCAGATGATCATCATCTCGACCAACATCCGGAGAAACTGAACAGAACGGGACCAGTGCCAAAACCCTGGTGGGGAGATATTCTTCCTGACCTTATGAGAGAAACGGATGAAACAATCAGCTTGGTAAAAGAAAAGGCTATTGATCAATATGGAGACATTCCACCGGAATTACTGGAAGGGTTGCTTTCCACTTTGATGGCCGGAGGAGAGAGAGAACCGAATGCGCTTTGGAAACTGCTAGGCGAAATGCTTGACAATATAGAGTTTGCATCCCCCGAAGCTGAAGAACTGCAAGAAAGTGTTAAGACCTTTTTTTACAAAGAATGGGACCAGACGACGGCCGATTATAAAATGGACTGGTGTCAGGTGAGACAAAGAATTGCAAGAGAGGATCCCAATGATTTCGTTTTGCAAATTCAGGAACGTCTACGCGGTATTATCTTATTGATTCGCAAGCAATTTATGAAACTCAAACCGGAAACGTTTCGCAAGTACCGCGCGCAGCCGACTGGCGATGCTCTCGATATCGACGCTCTGGTGCAGGCACTGACTGATATGCATTCCGGTGCGGCAATGTCGGACAATGTATATATTCGCCGTGATAAAAGAATCCGTGATGTGGCGGTATTTTTTCTTGTTGATTTAAGCGGTTCGACAGACGAAGTTATTAATGGGCGCAGAGTCATCGATATTCAAAAAGAAGCGATGGTAATCATGGCAGAAGCTCTTGATGTCCTGGGTGATCCCTATGCTATTTATGGATTTAGTTCCGAGGGCCGGTTTCGTATTGATATGTTCAACGTCAAAGACTTTAATGAGCCCTATGACGAAAAGGTCCAGTATCGATTGGGAAATCTGGAACCTATAGGATTAACCCGTATGGGCACTGTAGTGCGGCACGCAACATATAAACTCGATGAGGTACCGGCAGCTATTAAATTACTGGTGATTCTTACAGATGGACGCCCGTATGACATGGAATACGGTAATCTCGAATATGCAATTTCCGATACAAAAAAAGCCGTCCAAGAGGCCCGGAATAAAAATATTCATCCCTTTATAATTACCTCTGACCAAAAAGGCAGCGACTATTTGCAGATGATTTCCCCACAGACTGAATGCATTATTTTACCAAAAGTTGAATTATTGCCGACATTACTGCCGGCCCTCTATCGTAGACTGACCGGATGAAAGTAATTTGAAGGAACAGGTGAAAAATATGGAAAATTATCTCCAGCTTCTCGTAGAAAAAGCTATTGAATTTGGTGCCGCAGAAGCAAAAATAATTAATACAGAGGCAATTGTTTTTGATTCTCGCTCTTTTTTGAAATGCAGATTCGGCTGCAATCGATGGGGCAACTATTGGACCTGTCCGCCATATCTGGATATCTCGCCGGAAAAGTTTAGGGATGCCTTTAACCAATACAGCAAGGCAATAATCATAAAAACAACAGATGCCCGCAAGGGGCAAGATGTAACGGTGAAGGTCGAAAAAGAGGCCATGCTTTCCCATGAACGCATGCATGCCTTTGCAATGGTTCTTTGTGTCTGGTGCGAGGAGTGTGCTCACCCTGAGCCTTGTCGTTTTCCGCATATGGCAAGGCCATCCATGGATGCCTATGGAATCGATATAGGAAAGACAATAGAACCGTTAGGTTTAAAGGTGGAATTCGACAAAGGTGGAAAGCTGCTGCCTTGCTGGTACAGCATGGTTCTTATAGATTAAAGTCCTTCCTCCGGAAAACATTCTATCCGTACAATGTTTGGAACAGCAGTTCAGCCATATCTACTATACGAGGACCGGTCCGACAGGTCAGCCCACAATCAAATTGATACAATCTATTTGTTTTCACTGACTTGAGTGATTGCCACTTCTTGTCGGTTTTAAGCCTTGAGAGATAGTTTTCATCCGAGCCACAGATAAAAATCATTTCGGCATCCCATTTTTTGAATTGCTGAAAAGTTACCTTTGGATATGCAGCATCAAGAGATGAGGTCACATTGATGCCTCCGGCACGGGCAATAACATCATATTGGAACGATTGTGGGCCGGCAAGAATCAACTCATCCGTATCAATGTCAAGGACTCTTGAGACTGTCAGACGCCTGCTTGGGGAAATCCTGTCAACTGATCTATCAAGTAATTCCAAACGGCGCTGCAGGTTGCTGGTTAGTGATTGCGCTATCTTTCTGACACCAAGCAATTCGCCGAGGCGCAATATATCAGCAATGACATCCCGGATTGTTATCGGATTAAAGAATTCACAGCGTATGTGTTGATCACTGAAAACCGAGGTGAGGCGTCCATGGGCGGTTTCGAGACCTAAAACCAAATCTGGATGGAGCGCTTCAAGGCGATCCAAATCCGGATCAAACCATGAACATACATGAGCTTTACTGCATACTTCAGGGGGATAATCACAGGTATCGGTAATACCAACCACCAGTTCACCGACACCCAAGGCAAAGATTGTTTCGGTAATGGATGGGGTAAGACAGACGACTCTTTTATAGTCCATTGTATCACCGTTTCTTTGAATACATTTTAGACACCCTGAAATGTTTAGGTGTCAACGTTTTTTGCACCATCCAGCGCTCGCCGGACAAGCTTTTCCAATGTAGAGATAGATCCTTTGGTTTCTTCCAGTCGAAGGCCCAGATCATCGGAAATTTTTTGCGCTTTGTGACGCAGATCGTCAGGTTCATCGCAACACGGAATATCGATGTAGAGAGCTCTTGAAAATCCATCTAACATGCGACGGGCTAGTTTAAGTGGATCTACTTGTTTGTGGCCAACTCGGTTCAGTTGTAGCTCGTGAAACACGAAATCGGTGCCCATGCGTGTCCAGCCCGGAGAGAGAAACCATGTTCCTGGAATTTCATCTATTTCTTTCTCATATCGTTTCTGCCCCAATAAAACCCCTATGCAATCCTCGGCCTGGGGACGAAAAATCGGGACTTTATAGGTATTTCCCAGCCGATCCAGGCATTGGCAACGTCCATAGCCCAGCACAATACTATCCACTTTATCCTGAAGATCCTCAATCTGCTTCCGGATTTCAACCAAGAGATTATCTGGTTCAATATGTAGCCTCCATGGCATCTCCTTAAGATGACTAACTTGCGGATTCCTTGCGGCAAGCTCAAGTACTTCACTCTTTAGTGTCTCGCAATATATGATGCCAATACGCATTGCTTATTATCTTTTTGTCTGACTGATGGACGCTCCGAATTCGATCTTGAAACTCAGATCCCAATAGATCATTGGTCGAAGCAAGATTGGTGGCGGTTTCAAAAATGTTGGAGTTACTACTCCAATTCCGGTGTCATCGACTGAATTATGGCTTGCAAGTGCTCCCGCAGTTTCTCCGTTCCGGGCGTTGTATCAAAAACCAATTTGCCGTTGATAACAATTGACGGAACCGGGGGAAACCGGCCTAATGCTTCAGATAGTTCTTCAAATCGAAGGGCTCCATCCCTCCGAGTGATGATCACTTTTTCCCAGCGGAGAAGTTCTCCAAATTCCGGGGCAATGGTTTCCACCACCTTGGCCATGTATTCACAAACGATGCAGTGGGGACCTTCATGGATAACTTCCAAATGAATCTTGGGGCCGATCATAGCGTTGTTTCCTTCCGGCCTCTTAGTAAAAGACCGTATTCGTCGACGGCTTCCTCGATGGACTCCACCTGTCCAACAATAGGTGGGATCATGTGGTGAAGCGGTTTTTATTTTAAGCGTTAATAATAATCTTTGGATGTTTATATTCAAACGTTTACTATGGCATATGCCAAAGAAAAAATCCGCTGAAATTCAATCATCACCGCGTGCCAAATTTTTCAAAATCGGTGCCCCATCTATGATTTATGGGAAGAGTGTGGTAAGGAACGCGGAGATGTTATCAAGATCTGGTATTGGTCTTTGTTTCACTGAAATCTTGCTGTTTCATACCCCGGAATTACACAACATCCCCACCATCCGGGAGCTGCAATCCTTGATAGAGATTCAGGATCGCACCCAAACCGCCTATACGGTTCATCTCCCTGCATTCCTTGAAATTGCCTCGAATAACCGGGAAATACGAGAAAAATCAATCCGATTGATCATCGATATCTGGCTGGAAACCAGTATCCTTCAACCTGCATATTACATTTTACATATTCCTGTTACTCCTCCGACTTTGGTGACTGTGCCAGGCCAATATTTTAAGTCTGGCTCTTCCCAGTCGTGGGGTGACTGGACTTCCCTGGCCATGGAAAGCCTCAGACGAATCCGGGCAAGCGTGGGTGACATGCATAACCTGCTGATAGAAAATATCAATTACTCGCCATATTTTCTGGAACCGTTCTTTAAGGCCGACTACGGGAGATTTTGTCTGGATATCGGACATCTACTCCTTGGTGATGAAAATGTTCCGGAAGTGTTGGAGCACTTTCGGGATCAAATTCGGGAAATTCATCTGCACGGAGTCAAGGACTATACAGAGCATCTCAGCCTTGATGTGCTGTCTCGGGACAAGGTGGTTGAATGGCTCTCCTATTTGAGCCGATGGAACTATCAAGGCTTCATCAATCTGGAAGTATTCAGTCCCGGAGATTTAGAGACATCCCTTGAAGTCGTATCCGACATCATGAAGGAATTGAGTTCGTAAGATTCTTAATTCTCGCCTGAGATCTGCTCATTTTGCATGAGTGTCAACTCTTGATGGCGTCGTAAAAACTCTTCACCTTCTTCGTTGCCACAAATTTTCAATTATTTCGAAGTACCTCTTGTACGTCGAAATAATTGAAAAATTTGCGCGCCTCGAATCTGAAGTTTTTTACTTAGCCATCCCTGGTTTTGGGGTTTTTACGGGTTTGTCAACTCTTGGATACCCCATATTTTTTATACCAGACAAGCCTCCAGTTTTTCGAGCATCTGAGCCGGATCAACATTCCACCCAATAAATGCCAACCGGGTTTGAGGTTCCCCATCCCAGGGTAGCCATTCGGATTTGCCGCCGACTAAGTTCACGAATTCCAAGCGGTCAGTAAATTGCACCGGCCCTTTCATGCGAAACAGTTCCCAGGGCAATTGATCGACAAACCGTTTGAAGCGTATCTCGTCCAGACTTCGAGACCCTCTAAAGGAGAAAGTAATAAAGTTGTTGGCAGCTACCGAGGTGGAATGATTTTCATCCGCATGACCAGGGTCCTCGGACGGTTGTCCTGCGTCGCCTAGTGAGAATTTCTTAAATAAACGAAGAGGTTGCAGCCCGAACGCTCTTACCTTTGCGGGAGACCAGAAGGTCTCCGGATCGATGGCACAACGGATAGTCGGAATTACTTGGCTGCCGATAATCTCCTCATGAATCTCTTGTAAAAACGTCGAAACCAGATCTTCGTCCAGCAGATCAATTTTATTGAGCAAAATTAAATGAGCGGTTTCCAGTTGGCTAAAAAACAGGGTGCCAAAATTTTCCCGGATGTCCCAATATTCGGCATCCAGCACGGTGACGATTTTTTCCAACTCCATGGAAGCTGCCAGTCTCGAATCGGTTAAAATAGAGACCACGGCAGCGGGATCGGCCACTCCTGAGGATTCAATTAAAATCCGTTTGGGCTTGAACTTCTCCTGAATTTCAGACAAGCACCGCAATAAATCAGTCGTAAGGGTGCAGCAAATACACCCGCTGGTCAGCTCGACTACATTGGAGCCTGCCCCTCCAAGCAAGGCGCCGTCTATACCTACCTCTCCAAATTCATTAACCAAAACCACTGTCTCAGAGAGGTCTTTTTGCCAACCTAAAATACGTTTTAGCAGGGTGGTCTTACCAGACCCTAAAAATCCCGCAACGAGAAATACCTTGGTTTTTTGAGCAGTCGTCTTGTCTTTATGTTCTGTCACTTATGATTTTCCTCTTGAAATTCTGATTAGTCTATTCTAAACGAAACGGCTTTGACATCAAACACCTTTATCAATCGCATCGGTCTGGTCTGCGATGACCCGGAAACTGCCCCCGTCCGGCAGGATCAGAGGCTTTCCGAACACCGGTATGACGAGAAGGGCAATGACCTCCGGACCACCTTTAACGTGGTTGAATAATGTTGAGCTCAACATTACTGGGCTTATGTTAAGTCCCCATTTATGTGCAGAGGTCTGTCATTCCGGCAGGCCTCTTTTTTGTTTCTAGCGTAAAATCAAGACGTTTCCATCTCTCTTTGTTTTTCCTGGATAGTTCCGACTATTCCAATTGAAGCATTACATTCATAGGAAGTAAATAATGAAAAACTCGTAAAAATCTTAAGAATCAGCTATGGCTAAGTAAAAAACTTCAGAAGGTGAAGAGTTTTTACGAAGCCATCAATAATAACGTTACATCTTGTTCTGTCTGCTCCTTCCACAAACCCTTTTTCATCATGTGAAGTTGCTATCAGAACTTTCAGTTTGCTCACGACAGACAAGTGTAGTACTTATGCTACTATTAATCCGTACACCAATTAGCAGGAATTCTATCACTGATTTAACATATTGATATTTAAATAAACAATACCTTTCGCGTAGGACAACCAATGTACGGCAATCACCTTACGGATTACTAAACACTGCGATAGTATTTACGCTGAGCTTCTTGTGGTTAGTGAAGAGCCAGAGGGGATAAAAATTGAAATTATTGCTGGATAAAATCCTGCTGGAAATGGACACATTCCTTGTGAAGTGGACTGATTATATGGAGCAGGCCGGATTCCTTGAGCATACCACTGCTAAGAAAGAGGATTGCATTCTCAGTCTCCGTGGTCTTGTCGAACCAATACAGGTTCTTTTGGCTCAAAGATCATCTTTGCAATTTCCTTCAATTCTTAAGAATAACAGAGAAGTAGCAGATTTTATAGTGCAAACAGGCAGGAGGCACCAGGCTCGGGGGGTTAAGACAGAGATGTTCTTTGGATGCTTTAAAACCTTGCTTCATGCCGTGGAGGATATAATTCTTCAGTCCGAATTACATGGGAGTGAAAAACTCATGAGTCATGTCAAGTTTCGTCGGGTCGTGGATGCTATCGAAACGATTGTCATAGCAGACTGGGATGATTCGACCCACGATGCCAGGATGAGCATGCTGGCTGAAATGAACCGCAGACTGACGCTTGAGAAAAACAAGTATGAAAACATCTTTGAGGCAACCTCGGATATCGTTCTGGTTATCAGTGATACGGGGGTGATCCTCGAGATGAATGGGGTAGCAAGAGAGCATTTCGGCATCGGCGCGCTCGGAGATCTTGTATTCGGACATGTTGAACATGAGGGCTATTCGGCAGCTACGTTTCTTAAACGGTATCCGTATGAGAAAAGTCATGAGATCAAGATGAAAAATGATACGGAAATATACGCTATGGTTATCGTGCCCCTGAGAAAGGTTTCCCTTGCTTCTGCCGGATATGTCATCATTCTCAGTGACATCACATCTATTATTGATCAGAGAGTGCAGCTTGAAAAAGTTGTGCAGGAGCGAACAGAAGCACTGACTAAATCGGAACAATTGTTCCGTTCACTGTTTACTTCTGCCGGTGAGGGTATCCTGCTGATAGACAACTCTTTGAGGATTATCCAGGCCAATGAAAAAGCAGCAGACATGTTCGGCATGACCATTCAGTGGCTGGAAGGGGCAAATTGCGTGAAAATCATTCATCCTGATTCCATTGATAGCCTTCGTCAGGCTGCATTGATAGAAGAAGGTGAGGCCTGGCACGGGGAGGCAAATGGGATTACCGGCAGCGGCGATGCATTCCCTGCCAGTATTACGGTTAATAAATTTCGTCTTGGCGGAGAAGATTATCTGCATCTGATTATGCGCAATATAACTCAGCAGAAAGCAATGGAGAGATATCTGCGAGAGGAGAAAACAAAAGCTGAGGAGATGAATGTTACCCTCCGTAACGTTATGAAAGCCATTGACCGGGACAAAGAGGATTTTGAGATTTCAATCACCCAGAAGGTGACCACAAGCATCATCCCATCTCTGCAGAAACTTGCCGCTGAAGAAAGTATCGAGGTAAGGGATATGTATATGAAAATACTTCGTGATCAGTTGGCAGGACTGACCAGGTCTTCCGGTGCTATAAGTAACGAAGACATTATACGACTCACCAAATCCGAAGTGCATGTGTGTCAGATGATTCAGGCCGGATCTACCTCAAAGGATATCGCCGATGTCATGGCCATCTCCATAGAAACGGTACAGACACACCGTAAAAATATCAGGAGAAAGCTCGGCCTGAGCGGGAAAGATGTAAATCTTTTTGCCTACCTGAATAAATAAAACGATTACCCAAGGAGGGCACCATCCTTCCACCTCACATCTTTTATCGGGTATGTTTTTATACCCAATAAATGCCCAATATATCCCATTGGCACCTGTTTCATACCCGATTATTATTTTGTAAAATAATGTGAGGGCATTGAATATGGACAAACCGAAACTCCTCGAAGCTTTCAGAGATTTTTTTCATTATGGCCGTAAAGAGCAGCTGCGAGAGGCCTATACCACTATTGGTGCTGTCTGCGGGGCTGCCAGCAGTTCAGAAGAGATAGACTGGGATCTTGAAGAATTTACTTTCAACAGGTTGTTCACCGGTCCCATGGCCCCGAAGGCCCCTGCCGTGGCCTCTGTATATCTTGATCCGGAAGGACTCATACAGGGGGCGGTGACCGCTGAAATCCGCACTTTTTATCAGTCAATTGGCCTGAGCCTTTACGAGATGGGAAGCGAACCGGAGGACAGCCTTGCATACGAACTTGACGCATGCAGGTATCTGCTGCTCCTTGCCAGGAAAGTTCCTGAAGCGGCAGAGGCGTATGCCGGTTTTATAGATAAACATTTGGCAATATGGGTGCCGGAATTTACCGCCAGGGCAAGAGAGCATTGCCCCGATTCACTGGTCGTGAAAGATGTGCTGGTGCGGTTGTCGGAATGGGTTGAGAACGAGGCAGGTACTACTACGCAACATAAGGAGACGGTATGAAAAAAGAGCTGAAAAAAAACGCTAATACAGCTGTTTGTCCTTTTAGCAGACGTGGGTTTCTGAAAGGCATGGTTGCAACAGGAGTCCTGGCATCAATACCTGCCGGAATTCTCAGGGCAAATGCCTGGGAGCGTATTCACTATGAAGGGAAATATGACATATTCCGCAATGCATGCCCCAGAAACTGTTACGACACTTGTAGCATTAAATCCTATGTACGCAACGGAGTGCTGGATTTTATCGAAGGGGCGCAGGAGTCGACCTTTACCGACGGCGCTCTCTGTGTGAAAGGGTATGCCTATCCGCGAAGGGTGTACAGTCCTGACAGGATCAAGTACCCGATGAAGCAGGTCGGCAGGGGAACCGGTAACTGGAAGCGAATCAGCTGGGACGAGGCGCTGACTGAGATTTCTGAAAAGATCCTTGAAATCAAGAAAAAAGACGGCAGTCTGCTGGGCATGGCACTTGATAAATACTCCGGTAATTTTGGCATCACCCATTACGGGGTAGAGGGAATGATGAGTTCTCTCGGTTACACCAGTCGTTTTGTCGGAACACCCTGCTGGCCGGCGGGCATCGATGCACAGAATTTTGATATGGGCAATATGTGGTGTAACGACCCGGAGGATTTTGTCAAAGCGAAATATATTATTGTCTGGGGCGGTAATCCTGCCTGGAACTCCGTGCATACCATGAAATTTATCTACGAAGCACAGGAGAGGGGAGCAAAGCTGGTGGTTATTGATCCGCTTCTGACCCAGACGGCAGCAAAGGCTGATCTCTATGTACGGGTCAAGACGTCCCAGGACGGGGTACTGGCACTGGGAATGGCCCGCCATATTGTCGACAAAAAGTTGTATAATAAAGAATTTGTCGAGAAGTACAGTAAAGGCTTTGTGGATTTTGTCAGCTATCTCAAAGAAAAGGTTTCTGTAGAATGGGCCGCCGAACAGAGTGGTGTACCGGCAGAATTGATCCGCCAGCTGGCGGAAGAGTACGCAAAAGCCGAGCCGGGTACAATCTGGGCAGGATATGGGTTGCAGAGGCATATGAATGGTGGTGCAAATGTGCGGGCCATTGATGCCCTGGCGGCCATGACCGGTAATATCGGCAAAGAAGGTGGCGGGGTTCGTTACGGCCATCTCCAGACCTGGGGCTTTAATTATAATGCCATGGTTCAGAAACAGCCTGAGGGATCGGTTGGCTATCTGGGCAAAGACAAGATCAAAAGCGAATTCACGGAAGAGCAGGAAGGTAAGGCTAAATATTCCGATAGAACCATCAACATCAATAAAATCGCCGAGTCGATCCTGAATATAGATGAACCGCCCATCAGGTTGTTATGGGTCGCCTGTAAAAATCCTTTTGGCCAGGACTTCGATCGGCCAAAACTGCTAAAGGCCTTTAAAAAGCTGGAGATGGTGGTCGTTGTCGATCAGTTTTTCAACGAAACGGTACAGAATGCCGATATCGTGTTGCCGTCAACAACCTTGTTTGAAGAATACACTGTTAATGTCTCCTATTGGCATTATTGGCTGAGTATCAATGAAAAGGCGATACCCGAGCAGTACGAGGCCAGGAGTGATTTGCAGATCGCTGCCATGCTGTCAACGAAGATGAATGAGCTTGAGTCCGGTTCCTGTACCTTCCCGCAGATTATGGACACCAAGGTCTGGATGGAAAAAGAGTTTAATGAGGGAATCTACAAATATTTCGGGATTAAGAGCTGGCAGGATTTGCGGAGTGGGCCTAAAAAAGCAAAACTTGCTTCCAGTGCTTCATGGCATGAGAAAAAGTTTGCCACCCCTTCAGGGAAATACGAATTCAGTTCGGATCTTGCAGCAGACTATGGGCATACCAAACTGCCGGAGTACAAGGTAAGACGTAAGGCGTACGACAAGTTCAGGGTGCTCACCCCGCACACCCAGTTTGGCTTGCATTCCCAGTTTGTGAATATCGATTACATGGAAGACTTCAATAAAGAGCCATTTGTCTATATCAACCCACTCGCCGCCAAAGTAAAAAACATTGCTGATGGTGACATGGTCAAGGTGTTTAACAAGGTCGGCAATGTCACCGTCAAAGCGAAACTTACCGATAACGTGGCAGAGGACGTTATTTTGATGTACGAGGCCTGGTTCAGAAAGGCGGATTTCAACGTCCAGAACCTGGTCGATGATGAATCCTCCGATATGGGCAGTTACAAGACAGGGGCTCCAGGCGTAGCCATTCATGATCAGTTTGCAGATATAGTCAAGGCATAGGGAGATTATTATGAAAAAACAACTGGCCTTTATGGTCAATTCCAAAAAATGTGTTGGCTGTTATTCGTGTGCGCAGGCTTGCAAAAATCAATACCACCAGGAGCCGGGAGTCGTGTGGCGGGACCTGACACCTATTGCAACTAAACATTATCCTCACCGGGAGAGAGCATTTTACTCCCTCGCATGCAACCATTGCGACCAGCCGGTATGTGCTGAAGTGTGTCCCGTTCAAGCACATGTGAAGAGGGAGAAAGACGGCATCGTCGTGCATAGTGCCGAGAAGTGTATTTACTGCCATGCATGCATTGATGAATGTCCCTATGGTGCGGCTAAGGATAACGTGGTTCTGAAAAGAGCGGAAAAATGCAGCATGTGCGTCGAACGTGTCGATGCCGGTCTGAAACCCGCATGCGTACTGGGTTGCCCTACAAAAGCTCTTACCATTGTTGATTTGGCAACGTTGGATAATCCCAAGGCAGAACAATATCCACCGGGATTTGATAAACATGAAGCGCTCAACCCTTCCACCAGGTTTATCAGGCCGATGGCACCAAAGCTGGCCCTGGCTAACAAGGACTCTTAACAGGTGTGCCCGGGCTGAACGGCCCGGGCATAAACAATTTTGAAAAGATACTTAGTTCCAATTCTTCTCTTGCTGATCGCTCTACCGGTTTCAGGCGCAGAGTATGTCTATACTGCCCAAAGAGGGGAGTGGCTTTTTATCCCGGTTTCTTTGCCCCAGGATAAAATCGGAGGTGGTGATTTTTACAACCTTCGGATTGAAATTGATCCGGATAACGATAGTACAGAATACACCCAGGTCATCGGTGGGGTAAGGTTCAGGTCAGAAAGTATAGGAACTTATAGCGTGATGCTGGGCGTTGACCATGTAACAAAATCAAGCTGCGCTGGGGTAGAGGTCGATCAATTATCAGATGATAAAATCGAGGTGCATGTGGTGGAATGATATTTCTATTTTCCACTCGACCTCATTCTTATCTGTCATCAGAAAGATATTCAAACTGCCCACAAGCGATCCAATGGAATATCGTCGACAAAGAAACCATAGATGAAATCATCTTCAGAACCACAAATGCACGAAATCGGCTCATGTTGGAATTGATGGCCAGAGGTGGCATGCGAGTCGGCGAAGTTTTGAATACGACTCAAGTTGATATCCAAGAACACAGCCTGACTATTCAGAGCCACTAAAAGTGGCCGTGTCGGGGAGATGGTTTATGTTCCCTGAAAAATTCAAGTAAGGTTAACTGCTTATGTCCAATCCAAAAACGTCGGCAGTAATGAGCCAATTTTCCCGATTTCCTATGTTGCAGTTTGGTCAACGGGGAAAAAAGCGGGGAAGCTGGTCAATATCGAATTGCGCAGCGGCTTTGATCAGGCAGCCGGTTTTTTAGGGCCGGCTTACAAAACCACTACTTATCACAGAATCTGCCCCAAATAATCAGCTCTGGATCAGCCTGCTCAACGTACGCGCCATATCAGCCAATTTTTCTGCATTACTATTGAGAACACCACTTCCTTCAGCCATATCAACAACAGATTGATTTACAGAGATCAGGTCGTTTGAAATATTTGCTGAAACGACAGCGCTTTGCGAGACGTTTTCATTTACTTCCGTCAACCCAACCGATGCTTGTGCAATGTTATTGGCAATTTCGGAAGTGGTTGCCGTCTGTTCCTCAATTGCCGTAGCGATGGTTGTAACGATATCATTTATTTCACTGATGACTTGTGAAATTTTACTGATACTTTGCACGGTACCTTCAGTGGTCGACTGAAATTCTCCGACGCGCTCTTTAATCTGTCCTGCCGCTTCCGATGTCTGTTTTGCCAACTCTTTGATCTCATTAGCAACAACTGCAAATCCTTTACCAGCATCCCCTGCCCTTGCTGCCTCAATGGTAGCATTCAGAGCAAGAAGGTTAACCTGTTCAGAAATCTCTGTTATGGTCTCTACAACTTTGCCAATTTCACCTACGGAATTACCGAGCATATCAACCTGACCCGAGGTATCGGCGGCATCCTTGACCGCCCCTTGTGTTATTGTCCGTGCTTTTTCCGTATTTTCAGATATTTCATTGATCGTCACCGACATCTCTTCACCGGCTGAAGCCACCATGCTTACATTGGTAGTAGATTGCTCCATCCCCGAAGATGCACTGCTCATATTTCCCGACATCTCTTCCGATGCGGCGGTGAGCGATGTTGATTTTGCTGATATTTCACTTAAATTTACGCTAAGTTGTTTCGAAAGATCGAGCAACATATCGGATGTGGGTGTAAGGACTTCCACCACGTTTCCAAGTTGTTTTTTAGCGTCAACATTCGTAACAAGCTCAACATGGCCGATTTTTTTACCACTATCGTCAGTGATATAATGCGTATCAACCTGCATATAGATACTGGGGCTATCCGGGATAGCCTGATTGTAATGGGTCCTGGGATTTCCGTTTTTCAGACAACGGATGCCACAGTTCTCCGTTTCACAAATATCAGCCTTCCAGTTGGAACAATGTTTTCCTATAACACTTTTCTTATCTAAATTGTGCTGAGCCAGCAGAGTTTCTGTAACCTTGTTAATGAAGACCCATTTCATATTTATGTCAGTGGTCGTTATCGGCATTTCCAAGGCGTCAAGGGATCCCTCCAGGTAAAAAATCAATCGCTGTTTTTTATGGTGTAAGTAGAGCAGCAACGCGTTGCTGATAAAGAGTATTCCGGCGACAGGTAGAACATTCCCGGCATCCGGTTTTTCTGCACTATAGGATGTAAAGAGTAGATAGAAGATAGCTGCGAGAAAAATGATCCATAAGATGTTTTTGAATTTATGAGGGATTTTTAGCATAAGTGCATCTCCATGCGAGCTATATTCTTCAAATTATAATTAAGATACACCTCTCACCAAGAAACTGTAATGTTGCTCTTCACAGTATTTACCTTTGGGATTGGATGTTTACCCATAAAATAAATGGTATCACAAAATTCTCGATGGGTAAAAATATTAATTCACTTTCTGCGTGTGAGCCCGCTCTCGATAAATGATGGACACCTTTATCATCAAAATGATGGTCATCGCCAGGGGAAGATAGCAAGACATAGGTCTCTAGTGGTGGCGTCAAGTAAATAGATCTTACCCTCGAATTTGAAGCGATGCTTCGGGGCATATGATTTACATCTCAAGAACAACTGGGAAAAGAGTCGTTTATAGAGTTGATAAGGCTTTTGTTCAATTATGCGCGCCAGTGTTGCTCTGGAGGTCGGCTTCATTCCTAAAAGATAGATGCGGCGCCCTTGGGCACTAATATTGGTGACCTGATCACGGAGACTTTTCCGACCTGACAATTAAGCAATGGTCATGGCGAGAAACTGGCTTCGCCTGCTAAAGGAGCGAAACTTTTACCTTGCGTGATGGCTTTTGGCCAATTTTTCAAATTCATGTCTCGGAAAAAGTGAGATGATTTGATTAAGAATTGTGTTACAATAGCTCATGGCTCAGATCTCCTTGTATTTAAATGTTATTTCGCAATTTCATTATAACACAAAGAGCTTTCCGGGCCTTCATTTGCAGCACTCAACAGGCAGTATATGAAGAGTATAGTGAAAAACCACCTGAAAGAGGTGCTTAAGTCGTACAAACCATTGGTAAAGGAGCACCTGGCGGCATTTTTCCCGGCTCCTAAGCATATGGAGACAGAACCTCCCATTACATCGCTCATCGGGGCACCTCTTAATTCCAGAGAAGCCACCATCGGAGCAATAATACTCCTGTATAGGTCTCCTGAACCATTAAATCCTTCAGGACTGCGACTGCTCTGTGGAATCCTTTTCTATTGATGTTGTCGGTACCCTAAGAAATCTGGGGATAACTTCAGTGGTAAACCGCGACATAAAAGACGAATTTAATTATTATGGTATTATTTTGGTTGAATAATGGTTTCCGGTATTGTCGGAAGCTTTGATCAAGCATGAACAGTCCTGCAAACTCTGTGTTTTGGATTGACTGAAACAGTGTTGCTAAGGTGAAATAAGATAAGCGTTACAATGAATGCTGGAGAGTGTTCATCCAGAGATGAGATTTTCTTGCATCCAAGTTACACAATTATCCACAGACTGACTCAATGGGATGTTTTGGAAGGACCGGTTTCTGGTTTCTTGGTACCCTTGTTCCTTGAAAAGGAGTTTCCGTATTGAAAAGCAGTCGTCAATGTGATAAGGAAATTATGTTGCGCCGGACAAATTACATCACTGACCGGTGAACAAAAAAAGGCTTTCTGAACGTCCAGTGTAAGGACGGGGGCATGGTCGATATCTATCAATTTTGCCCTGGCAGGGAACCCAGTGAAATTCTGGGACGGACCCGCCGCTGTGAGTGAGGACGAACGCCGCATGATGTCACTGTACGATAAGTGCTTCCAGACGAAGTCGTATGGGAAGGCGCGGTCAGTAGAATGATTCACGAGTCAGAATATCTGCAGGAATAGCCATAAAACTTCTCGGAGAGATGGTAAATCCCCGGACCGATTTCGCGTTGGCCTGGTGAATTCCTCTGGTCGACATCTCTGACATGACGGGAGGTTTTATGACTGCGTATCAACTGTTCCTTCTTTTTCTCACTCTCTACATTGGTATTTTGATCGCCACCGGCCTTTATTTCAGTAAGAGACAAAAAACACTCACTGATTTCTGGTTGGCTGGAAAAGAGGCCGGCGGGCTGTCTATCGGTTTTTCTGCAGCGGCGTCTTGGCTTACCGCCGGTGCTCTACTGGCAGTGATCGGCTTTTTTCTGCTTCTGGGTATGGGGTCGATCTGGGGTTTTGTCGCCCCCAATATTCTGGCTCTTCTGATCATTGGTTTTTGGGTAAAAAAAATCAAAAAACTGCCTGCCATTACCCAGCCAGAACTCCTTGAACTCCGATATGGCAGCTTTCTGCGTCTGCCCGTAGCTCTGATTATAACTATAGTGATGGTTCTTTTTGCAGTGGCCGATATAAAAGGTTTTGCTATGGTTCTTCAGATTTTTTATGGAGTCAACCCTGTCCATGCCGCCCTCATCGTCGGTCTGGCCGTTGCCGTGTATGTAACCTTGGGTGGTCTGTCGGCCGTGATCGCCACCGACGTTATCCAGTTCCTCTTTCTGGCCTTTTTTATCCTGATCATGGCTATTACGGTCTTGTCCGGTGCAACAGAAGCTTCGTCCTTGCCTACTGCCGAACTTCTCACCGCCATGCCGGATTCATGGTGGAATCCTTTATCTATTGGTTTGCCTATGGTTCTGATTTTTGTCTTTGCCATCGTCCCTGGCTGGGTCAGTGAGCAGGATCCCTGGCAGCGGGTATGGGCGGCAAAGGATGAGCTGTCTGCGAGAAACGGCATGTTTTTTGGAGCGCTACTGGTTGCCTTGGTGTTCGGCGGCTGCGTCGTCATTGCGGTCGGGCTGAATACTATTTACCCGGAAATAGCAGCAATGGGATTTCCAATGGGAATGGCGAAGGCTGAGCCGGCACTTTTGACTTTTATCATGGAAAGTGGTTTTTCTGACATGGCCGTGGCTTTATGTGCCGTAGCTCTAGCGACAGCGGCCATGTCTTGTACCGATACCTTTGCCACTTCCGGTGCCTCGTGTATAGCCAGAGATATCTATCAGAGATATCTGCATCCAGACGCAACCATGAAGGAAATGCAGTTTGTCAATAGGATCTCCGTTCTGGTTATTGTGATGCTGGCCACCATAGGATCGTTTTACATTAACAGCATCATCGATGCCATCCACATTGCCACTTTTATCGCCAGTGCTTCGTACTTTTTTGTCCTTCTGGGCGGCCTGTATTGGAAACGTGCCACCAGCGCCGGCGCTGCAGCATCCCTGTGTGCAGGATTTGGTTTGCAGGTTGGGTTGGTACTGATCGATATTATAAAAACTGCGCCTATGGCACAGCCCTACCTTGAAAGCCTCCATCCTCTTCTTATGGGGCACGGGGTGATTGTTGCTATGACCGTTTCCGGGTCTGTTTTCATCGCAGTTTCCCTGGCCACAGAGCCATCCCCACAAATCAGACTGGTTCCCTTCTTTTCAGACGAAGACCGGTTTTTTTCGGCATCTATTAAGGGTAGTATCTATCCTGCTTCCCAGCAGTTATCCTGGGTTATGGACAGAATTAATGTCAAGAGATGCGGGACAGCTGTTCGCTTGCATCATGCTGCTGAATTTTTCAGCGAGGTCGATTGGAAACAATTGGCAGCTAGGCTATCCCAATCAGGTGAGAATTGGGTTTACATGGCCGGGCCCGAATCCATTCAACGATTCAGTTGCGGAGAGTATGGAGAATTTTTATCCTGTGTAACAGTCACTCGGGGACATAGTCGGTCAATCCTCTGGTTTGAGGCCGAAGGGAATGCTATTCATATGCAACAACTGAAACACGATATATGCAGGGCCTTTATCGACACGGAGACTGTAATTGAGTCATTTAGAAAACAACAACACGAACAGCAGGTTGTTGAGAGTTTTTTGGAGACCGCAGAAAATCTTAGTTGAGTGAAATCTGGATTGGGAATGGCAGGATTTATTTATGCATAGCCGTAGCCTGCCATGGTCCGGGATGTGTGGTATGCCCGCGCAGCAGAACACCGGTTGTCGAAGTAGACGCCAAGCATTTCTCTTTAAACATGATTTCAGCGATAAGTAATCAGGGTTTGCTGCGTTATATGAGATACGAAGAGACAATGACTGCATGAGTACTCCTGCGATTTATGAAGAGATTTTCAGTAGTATCCGGTTAGAAAATTGCGTATGAAATATTAATAAATATTAACCGGTTGGGTCAATTTCTGAAGAAGATCAGCAAAGTTTGGAAAAGTCAGTACTCATACTGAAAGAACTCAATGAGTCAGGAACCAGGCTGGAAGTGTGTTCCATCGCTACGAATTTATTTAAAGTTGATAACAATACGATTTTGCCTGGAATTGAGGTTGTAGACAATACATTCACTTCACTTACTGAATATCGGCTATGTCAAAGACTGGGTGGAGAAAAGATCAGACGACATTTGCTGTACGCCAGTAAATGCCGTGGTTTCTGCTGGAATAGATGGAGTAGAGCTTGGCTATATGAAACTCTGGGATTGTATAATGATTACGGAGTTCATTACCATTGTGCCTGAAAGTGCTGCCAGCTTGATAGGTCTCATAACCCTTGAAAAAAAACAACAATGAAAGCCTAGGTCTGAGATCCGCACGCTTGGTTTATTGAGACGGGGGGTGGAAACGGGCACTTAAGAATCGTGCCACTCATCGATCCTATCTGTGAGAGCTTGGGGTGAGATTCCCCAGGGCAACTCGACTCAATAATCCAGACTGCTCAGTTTACACCTGGTTTTCCGGAAAATATTTTGATTTTTCAAAGGTCTAAGAATGCTCCTTTTCTAGCAATTTTATTGGGCATGCTCAAGATAACAATGTTAAGGAATTAGGTAGAAGGTGATTTTTGTTAAATTGTTGAGATTGCCAAAGTTCTCTTGTCGATCTGAAATCATTGTTGAATCAAAAGAGAACATACGAGAACATACTTTAAAATGAAATTGTCGTAAAATATCGTAATGTTATAAATCGAAACAAAAGGTTGATCGCATTTACCCAACAACAAGGAGTTAAGATCATGAGGCTATTAGCAGAATTTTTCCCAGAATTTACAGAAGCTCTTGATAAAATGGACGAGCTTTATAGTGACAAACGAACGATTGATGAAAAAACATATCAATTTATCTGCTTTGCCCTTTCAATAAAAGCTAGGTCAAAACCATGCGTACTAAAACACTTTCGAGGTGCTTTAGATGCTGGAGCTGAAGTTAAAGAATTGGCATATATTCTCGCATTGGTAATGCGTGAAGCTGCTGGAGCAGATGATTGCTGGACCCATGATGTGCTTGGGGAATGGGAAGAAATTATTGCGGGTAACAAAAAATGTGATTGTCAAAAATGATGGACACACATCGAAATACAAAGACAAAATTCTGAATTATTTCAAATACCACATAACCAATGCAGTTGTTGAAGGAACGAATAATATAAATTCAAACCCTCAAACCCTCAAACGCCAGGCGTATGGCTATCGAGATATGGAGTACTTCAAGTTACGACTTTACCATCTTCCATCGTTCTAAGTACTCGTTTGCCGGATGAACCAAGTATTTTCTGATAAAATCATCTTGTAGACGATAGCTCTAGCTCATTATCACTGCTAGTGTCACAATGTGGGGCTTCTGGGGTTCCCCTTTTGTTGGTAAAAGTGTGCACAATAATATTTCTTGTATACTAAAATAAAGAGGAAGATGACTATGTTTTGCAACCAATGTGAACAGACAGCCGTGGGTGGATGCACTAAAATCGGAGTATGTGGTAAAAACCACGAAGTCGCTGCGCTTCAGGATCTCCTGACTTATGCTGTCCGTGGACTTAGTCACTTAACGGTTTCCGGACGCTCGGTTGAAATAAACGATGCTGATATTAATCGATTTTCTATGAAGGCAATTTTTTCAAGCCTGACCAATGTAAACTTTGATCCGGCCCGCTTAGAGTTGCTTATTAGAGAGACTGTCGAAAAACGAGAAATACTAAAAAATAAAATATCCAGTGCCGGTGGCAAGGTCTTATTTGATGATCCCTCCACTGATTTTATTCCGGCAAAAGACATGGCAAGTTTGGTGAAACAGGGTGAGGAAATTGGTCTTCCTATTGATCTAAGCAGGGACCTGGATGTGAAAAGTATGCAGGAAACAACTTTGTACGGCATCCGCGGTGCTGCGGCCTACGCGGACCATGCTTCAATACTTGGACAGGAGGATGATGCAATATATGTCTCTTTGCAGGAAAAGTTGGCCAAGCTTACGGATAAAAATCTTAATTTGCAGGATTGGGTAGAACTTGCGCTTGATACGGGTAAAACAAATTTGCGGGCAATGGAATTGTTGGATACTGGAAACACCAGCCATTTTGGCCATCCAGTACCCACCCAGGTCAGCCTTGGACACAAAGCCGGTAAGGCAATTCTCGTTACCGGCCATGACATTAAAGACCTGGGTGATCTGCTAATACAAACTGAAGGGAAGGGAATTAATATATATACACACGGCGAGATGTTGCCTTGCAATGGTTACCCTGAGTTAAAGAAATATTCACATTTAGTAGGACATTTCGGTACCGCCTGGCAAAATCAAAAGAAAGAACTTTCCAACTTCCCTGGAGCCATTTTGTTTACTACAAACTGCATCCAAAGTCCCGCACCAAACTATAAAGACAACGTTTTTACAACAGGCCTTGTTGCATGGCCAGGAATCACCCATGTCGAAAACGGAGATTTTGGTCCTGTGATTGAAAAAGCCTTTCAGATGCCTGGTTATAGTGATGATGAAGAGCGTGGCTCTGTATGGGTCGGATACGCACGCAATACAGTTCTTCAAAAACATCCGATGGGGAGCGTCATAGATACTCTGGTTGATTACATCAAATCAAAGACGATCCGGCATTTCTTTCTGGTAGGGGGATGTGATGGTGCTAAACCCGGCCGCAATTATTACACGGAGTTTGTTGAAAAAGCCCCTGAAAATACCGCAATACTAACCTTGGCCTGCGGTAAATTTCGTTTTTTTGACCGCGATCTTGGGGCGATAGAAGGGGTACCGAGATTATTGGATGTTGGCCAGTGCAATGATGCTTATTCAGCTATTGTCGTTGCCAAGGCACTTTCAAAAGCTCTGAAGGTGGAAATCAAGGATCTTCCTTTGTCCCTGATTCTTTCCTGGTACGAACAGAAGGCTGTGGCAATCCTTCTGACGCTCTTTCACGTGGGCTTCAAGGATATTTTACTTGGCCCGTCCATGCCGGCATTTTGGACACCTAACTGCATGAAATTGTTAGTAGATAAATTCAATATTCAACCTATCAGTTCACCGGAGAATGATATTGATGCCTGTTTAAGTGCATAGTTTAGCCGGAAAAGATAGCCCCTGATTAGGCGAGAGATATGGGGCCGGGTTGTGCAATGGAACCCGGCAGGGTCGACCATGAATGCTGAAGCCACTGACCTCAGGAACATTGACTATGAGCTGATCATCTTAATCAGTGCCAAGATAGCTTTTATACCCATCAGATTGAGCTTTTATCGAAGTTTATCTCATTTTAAATTTTTCAGGAAACGGCATTACTCTTGGGACTTTGCCTACAGGATTTTCATCTATAAGCAGATCACATTCATAACTTTTCTCTAGGTACTCCGGAACAAATACCTCCGCTGGAGTACCTATAACAACCACACGACCGTTCTTCATTAACAGCAATCTATCCGAATACAAGGCGGCTAGGTTCAAGTCATGAGAGACCATTATTACAGTGGTCTTTTTTTCTTGTCTGAATCTCTCCATGAGGTCCATAATTTTTAGTTGATGTGCCGGATCCAAAGCGGTAGTCGGTTCATCCAGCAAAATAATTTTTGGTTCCTGGCATATGGCCCGGGCAATCATTACACGTTGCCTTTCACCTCCCGAAAGTTGATCAAGACGCCGGTCAGCAAATTGCTCAACCTCGGTAAAGTACATCGCTTCTTTGGCTAGTGTATAATCCCTTTCCCCTTCAATTCCCAGTAAGCCCAAATGGGGAGACCGGCCCATAAGGACAGTCTCAACGACAGAAAAGGGAAAATCCATTGGTGCCTGCTGGGCAACAAGAGCAACCACTTTAGCTAAATCTCTTGCTGAATATTTCCCTTTTGCTTTGTCGAGGATAGTGATTTGTCCTGATTGTGGCTCTTCTATCCCGGCAATTAATTTTAAAAGTGACGATTTTCCGGCCCCATTAGGACCAAGTATCATAAAAAACTCGCCCTCTTCAGCTGAAAAGGAAACATTGTCGACGACTTTGTTTCCATTGTAACACAGAGTATTGTTGTGCAGGGCAAGAGCAATCATCAACGAGGCCGCCATAGAAGAAATATAAAAACAGGTGCACCTACTAACGCTGTTACGACTCCCACCGGCATTTCTCCATTGTCCGGTAGAGTCCTGGCTATAAGATCACAGATAACAAGGAAGCTGGCGCCGCCCAGAATACAACTTGGCCCAAGAAGACGATGGTCTGCTCCTAAAAAAATACGTAGAAGATGAGGAATTAATAAGCCAACAAAGCCTATGAGGCCGGACTGACAGACAATCAGACTCACCATTAATGATGTTGTGATAAGGAGAATAGTTGAAATGAGGCGCACGTTCACACCCATGGCTATGGCAGCATCCCGACCTGTTAATATAATATTCAGAGGCCTGGCAAGTATAAGTATTATGATAAAACATGGGAAGCATAGTAGTAAAAGAGATAAATTGCTGCTACTTGCTATGGAGAGATCCCCCATCAGCCAGTAAACGATTTCCTGAACTTTTGCGCCCTGACTTATTGAGATCAAAAACATGATAAATGCACCGCAGAAAGCATTCATCATTACACCACCAAGAAGCAGTGAATCTTTTCTGGTTGAGGAACGGCCACCGGAGAGAATGAGTACTGCAGCTAATGTCACCATTGACCCCAGAAATGACAAAAGGGTTATTCCTGGAAAAAAAGAGAACCCCAGCAATATACCGCTTATAGAACCAACGGCTGAACCACCAGATATGCCGAGAATATACGGCTCTGCCAACGGATTACGCAATAATGCTTGAAAAACCATACCTCCTAACGAAAGTGTTGCACCGACAACTGCTGCCAGAACAATCCGCGGCAATCGAATTTTCCAGAGAATGGCACTGGCTGTTGGGTTAGTGGAATCAGATCCAATGACTAACGAAAAAATTTCCCTTAGGCTGACTGATGACGGACCATTAGCCAAAGCAAGTAGGGCGCACAAAATTAACACGACCGCTAAAATTGAGCAAACAAGAGGCAGTTTTCTTGTTATTGGAATAATTGGCAAGACACCAGATTTATTGGCCACCTTTTTTCCCTGAAGCATCTGGGTGTAATAATTGTGCGAGAATTTCAAGACCGGTAATCAACCTTGCGGTTGGCCGATTAAAGAGATCAGCATCGACGACATAGATCCGACTATTTCTGACGGCAGGGATTTCCGGCCACCGTTGCCAAGCAGCTGTCAAAACTTCTGGTGATTTACCTCCTGTCATCGAGCTAATTATTACAACTTCGGGTTGTAATAGCATTATATTTTCCCACGAGTAGTGCGGGTATCCTGTACTATTTCCGGCAATATTGCTTCCACCGGCCATTGTGATAAGGCTGTCGATATAGCTATCTTTACCAGATGATACTATTGGAATATCAGCTATTTGAAAAAAAACACGTGGCGTGTTCTTGCTGGAGGAAACCTTCTTTTTCACCAAACTAATTCTATGTTCCAGATCAGCTACCAGCTCTTCTGCTCTTTTCGATACCCCGAGAATATCACCCAGTAAAAGAAAAGCGTCCATAATCTGATCAATATTTTTGGGATCTAAGGCAAAAACAGGGATTCCGAGATCTTTTATGGCATCTGCTGTACGACGCGGATTACCATCCTTGATTGCAATGCACAAATCAGGTTTTCTGGCAACTATTCTCTCAAGATCAAGTTGTACATAAGAACCAATCCTGGGGATTTTTTTGGCAGCTTCAGGATAGTTACTGTAGTGGGTAGCCCCCACCAATTTATCTTCAGCCTGCAATGCATAAATCATCTCAGTTAAACCTGGAGCCAATGATATCACTCGCTGAGGGGCATCGGGTAAATCGATCCTTTCTCCTGTTTGATCAGTCATTAACCTGGCATTCGTTGGCGAAACCGTTGTGGTCAGGAGAAAACAACAAACGAGAAGTACTAACCGGATGATTTTCATAAGAAATATTTTTCTGAATTCACCTTTCCAAAACTTACTTCAATTCAAATTCTATCGGCACATCAATCCACATGCTTACTGGTCTACCACCTTCAGATGCTGGTGTAAACAACCAGTTTTTTACCGTTTCCACAGCGGCGGTATCAAGGCTTTGATGCCCACTGGAGTGTTTAATTTTGATATCAGATACCAAACCCCTGGAGTTTACCAACACATCCAGCAGAATTTTCCCCTCATATCCTCTTCGTCTGGCCATTACAGGATATGGCGGATGCTTGTTCTCTCGGTACATCGGGATAGCCGTTTTTTGCAGGACAACAGCTTTATCGTTTTCCTTCTCCGGAGCTGTTTTGACACTATTTTCTTGCTGACTATGTTGGGGATTATGTTGAAGATTAGAGATTTTGGCTCGCTTCTCAACAACGACATATTTTTTAATTTGTTTCGGTTTAATAGCTACTTTTTGTTGAGTTTTTTGGATATTTTTTTTGGGGATATTTATTGATGGCTGGGTGACAATTTCTTTTCGCACAACCTTTGGCGGAGTTTCAGGCTTTACTATATTTTCTGCTTTTTTATTCTCTTCTTTCTTTTTAGGAACAATAGCCTGGGAGGAAAATGTACTGATCTCGACCTTAATGGGATTCCCCTGGAGAATAGGCTTCAATCTTTCATGTTTCGGTAAATTGAAACTGATTAAGAATCCATGCAGGACGAGAGCAGCAATAGCCGGGAAAATGAGTCTTTTAAGATCCTCCATCTTTATCTGCCTGTAACGATATCTTTGTAATTCCAGCCTTTTTTATGTTGTCGAGCACCAAAAATAGCCGCTGATACTCCACCAGGCGATCAGCAAAAACCTGCACGCCTCTTTCTTTCTGTTCCGCGGATTTAGTGGAAAGCACTGCGACAAGATCGACCAATGCTATTGGCTCCTTGTCGACATAAACATCTCCTTCATTGGTGACAGATATTGCTGTTTGTTGCTGATTATCAATTTCCGCCGTACCAGATTTCGGGAGAATAACTGGTAAGGCACGATGCACAGCCATCGATAACATGGCATAAATGAAAAACACCAGCAGCAAAAAAACAATATCGATCAACGGCAGCATTTCGATGCGCGGCCCTTTGCGTTTGGCAATATTGAGTTTCACTGGCCGCCTCCATTCGTTTTCTCTGGCGACAATTTTTCATAGACTATTTCAAGACTCGTGGCGTACTGCTCCATTGATTGCATTGCCTGTTCCACTTTGACATTAAAATAATTAAAGGGAATGACGGCCAATATGGCTATGCTAAGCCCCGCTGCGGTGGTTATAAGTGCCTGGGCGATACCGCCGGTAACAGCCTGGGGATTGTTTATGCCTTCCGTGGCGAGCATATCAAAAGATAGAATAATTCCCACGACCGTGCCGAGAATACCCAACAACGGCGCCACCGTGATCATGGTATCGAGTATCCCCATGCCCCGCCGCATCTTTACCATCTCCTGTATCGCCGCAACCTCCATGGCTTTGGTCATGGAAAAATCCCTGTGCACGACGCCGCTTACCAGCACCCGAAGTGCGTAATCCTTGGACCCAAGCGTTTGCCGTTTTACAAGCTCCCAGTCGCCATGCTGGCAATTGTTTAACACCTCGTTAATCAACTGGAGATTGTGTCGCCTGTTGAGGATGATCCAAAATATGGTTCGTTCAATAATGATCGTCAGTACGCACACGGAACAGGCAAGCAGTGGATACATGACCACACCGCCTTTCTGAATAATTTCAAGCATTAAGTCCTCCCTGGCACGTAGTTATTGCAATATCTGCCAGAAAACCAAGATCAGCCATAAATATCAGATCTCAAAAGTTACCCCAAAAAGAAAATTAATTCCGGGTGAGGGTTGAACACCCGGCTCTCCCAGAAAATTGAGCCCACCGAATTCTGCGTATTTCTGGTTGAGCAGATTATTAACAGTAATATACGCAGATCCCTTTTCGAACAGATAGGCTAATTTGGCCGTAAGATAAAAATAACTTTCCTGATATTCTACGGTGTTGGCAAAATCGGAAATGAATGGTCTCTTGCCGATATATGATCCATCCATATTAAGACGGAAATGGTCAACAATATTTGCTTCAGCGCCAACCGTAAATTGATGTCGTGGTACATTGGGAATTTCTTTGCCGTCGAATATCCCACCATCTATTTCCGTATCTCTAAACGTATAACTGCCATTTAACGAAAATTTTGAAAAACTCTTGCTGGCTTTTATCTCGACACCTTGTCTTATGGTGTCACCATCCAAATTTTCATTGGCAAAACTTGACGGATTAAAAAATATTTCATTAGAGGTATTCAGTCTAAATAAATTAATACTTACGTTGATCTCTGGTCCAAACTGAACGCGCGTCCCGATTTCATAATCATTGGTCGTCTGAGGCTTGAGTTGGTCATCGAAGGTATTGGTAAAGAAGCTGAACATTTCATCGAGAACCGGATATCTGAAACTTTTGGCATAACTGATATAGACCGAACTACTGTCTGAGAATGCATAGGTCAAGCCTCCGTTATATACATTTTCATCCATAGTTACGCTGTCGGAAACCCCGGCAGTGGTGGACTTGAACCTGGCACGATCGTAGCGATAACCACCGGAAACTGAAAATTTATCAATAGGTGATATTTCTGCATTTGCGTAGGCAGACCTGTTGTCTTTGGAGAGATCAAACGAGGCAATGGATGACGAGCCGAAGAAAATCGATTCGTTATCAAGATTTTCGTCGCTTTTGCTATAATCAAAGCCGGCAACCATTTTGGCGGCCCGGCCGAAGACATCTTCATCAATGACGATTTGGGGGGAAACAGCGACAGAATCGATAGTGGTATTGGCATCGAAGGTTCCGCCAACAAAGGAAAAAAATGCTTTATTGTCCTTTCTCCTGACGGAAGTCTCTAGTTTCAGGTAGCTCGTTTCGGTAATAAAGAATTGCGGTACAAGCTGCACATAATAATCTTTGGTGTCGGAAAAATCGTCGGGCGATGTACTTGATCTCCTCGACACACCGCTATCCAGTTCACTCAAGAGCAGAGCCCCTGGAACCTCGGTATCATCCTCATGATACCCGCTGGTAAGAGCCACCTTAAAGTGGTCCGTAGCAAAGTATTCCAGATTCAAACCAATATCTTTGGCATCGGTTCCGCTGTTGTCTCTGTATCCATCCGATGTTCGGTAACTGGTGTTCAGGGCATAACTTAAATTCTTAACAGAACCGCTGGCCGCCAGACGAGTCAATAGCGAATCGTAACTCCCCGCGGCCAAGCCACCTGAGAAATGGAGTTGATCCCCCTTTTTGGTGATAATATTGATGACCCCGCCTGCGGCATTATCACCGTATAAAACACTGCCTCTCCCGCCGTGGATGATTTCTATTCGTTGTATTCTGTCCTTAGGGATAAGCGTCCAGTCAACACCGCTTAAATCGGCTTGATTGACCCGACGGCCATCTATCAGCAGCAGGGTATTGAGCGGGGCCGTTTCCCCAAAACCCCTTAGATCAACCGTAATATTGCGACCATTGCCGGTTATATCGTTGACGACGACCCCAGCCGTTGTGCGCAAGAGTTGGGGTACCGTCTCCGCCTGCGATTTTTCTAACTCCTCCTCGGTAATAACAGTTACATTGGCAGGTACTGAGGCAATTTTTTCTTCGAGTCTTGATGCCGTTACGATTACTTTGTCCATCAATGGGACATCAGTTTCAGCAGCATGCACTGCGATGCTCACAAATACGCCAGAAAATAAAAGTGCCGTTGCCGCCAAGATTTTAGAAATTGGTAAAAACCCGGGATCTGTCCTAATCAGTACTGAGCCTGGATCGATAGTTGATTTTACTTCCGGCATTCCCCAAATGTCCTCGTTGATCATTGCTCTTCTCCTTACCTGTCTAACCGTAACTTGGGGCCCGGAAAAAAAAATCCCCGGACCAATTCATAAATGAATGATCCGGGGATTCCCCTTTTTCCTCGTGATCTGATAGCAAACTATTGTCCACGAAGTTCCGCTATCCATATATCCAGGTAGGTCTTCTGACTAATCCACCCTCCTTTGACAACCTTCCCATGCTCCAATCAGCACAGTGGCATAATATCAAGAGGGTTCCTCGTTCGAGGCAGAATCACAGCGGCGGGTCCATTCCCGATTTTCACGGGATTCCCAATTAAGCCCTGCAGGGCACCTGAATTTGATCTCTATCGTAGTGGTGAAGAAAAGTAACGTCAATCAATTTCTGTAGTCAAAAAAATCGATCCTTTTTATTAAAACGCCAACAACAAGAAATCATTCATTCCGTAATTTTATAGAATTACATGAATAATTATCATCTTCACAACAAACAACCTGGTAAAAAGCAGCCAACCGTCGCAACAAAAATCATCTTTTGGACTATATCGGTTTGCCTCACCTTCCTGATCCTGTTCGGCCCCGCTCGATTGGAATTTTTGCAATCATTCACTGGAACACCATAAAAGACAGCACAACCCGGATGTATAACCGTTCATCCAGTACAGCAGGTTCAGTCAAGCAGGCCCTTGAGCTACAATTGGTTTTGTAAACGAGCCTGACCTGGCAAAGATGGGCTGGGCGGAGAAAGACCATGATTTCAGGATTGGCTCTGCCCTTCCGGTTTCGACAAACGAATGGCCTAGAACTCCATGCTTTTATAAATGTATGTCATATCGCTATGTTTTCTAATATGTCCGGCCAGTTTATCGTATTGCTCTTGTTTAAAAGCCTCAGGATTGAAGGCTGAGAAGGATTTTCCACCGGCGGTCTCTACAATGTTTCTAATGATGGATGTATTATCAAAAATTCCATGTAGATAGGTACCCCACGTCCGTGAATTCAGAAAATATCCATCATCTTTGCCGCTTGACAGTTTGCAGGTGGGAGAGTGATCGTCGGCCACAGTCTCTCCCATATGTATTTCGTACCCCTTGCAGAGTTCTTCGTTCTGCTGGAAGGTGAAGAAACACTGCTCGGTGACCTTTTCTTTTGTCAGGGTTGTCGAAACCGGCAGGATGCCCATCCCGGAGATGGTTTCCGTTTCTCCTTCCACATGATACGGATCATTGATTTCCGTTCCCATCATCTGGAAGCCGCCGCATATACCATAAACCGACTTTCCATTTTGATGCGCAGTGAGGATGGCTTTTGCAAGACCTGTCTTACGCAGTTGGAACAGATCTTCGATGGTGTTTTTCGAACCAGGGATGATGACGATATCGGCAGCCAATATTTCATCTATGCGATGTGTATAAAACAAATGCACCTCGGGAATTCTTTCCAACACATTGAAGTCGGTAAAATTTGACATATGATTGAGCAGGACGACGACGATATTTATTTTATTCGACATTATTGAAGCTCTCTTTTTATCCATCACAACCGAATCCTCATCATCGATAAAGATATCACGATAATAGGGAATGATGCTGACCACGGGAATTCCTACCAGCTCCTCGAGCATCTTTTTGCCTTCTTCAAACAGACTGATATCTCCTCTGAATTTATTGATTACAATTCCCTTGATGAGCTTTTTCTCTTCAGGCGGCAGAAGTTGCATCGTGCCGTAAACACATCCAAAAACACCACCCTTATCAATATCGGCAATCAAATAGGTGACAGCACCCGTTGCTAAAGCAATCCGCATATTGGTTATATCTTTCTCCCAGAGGTTGATTTCCGAGATGCTTCCTGCACCTTCCATCACGATAGGGTTGAAGATATCAGCAAGCCGATTGAACGCTTGGAGGGCCTCGTTGAAGAGTATGTCCCGGTCTGTTCTCAGGAAGTATTCTTCTGCCGATTTATTACCAATAGGTTTGCCGTGCAAGACTACCTGAGCGGATTGATTCGATGTCGATTTCAGCAGCACAGGGTTCATTTCAACCTGGCAAGCTATGCCGCAGGCTTCTGCTTGAACAGCTTGAGCCCGTCCGATTTCCAAACCATCAGATGTGGCATAACTATTCAAAGACATATTTTGTGCTTTGAAGGGGCCAGGGTTGTAGCCATCTTGCTTAAATATTCTGCAAAAACCGGCATTAATGACTGATTTTCCAACATCAGAACCAGTGCCGACAAACATTATCGGGCGTAGTTTGCTTTTCATGATAAAATTTGTAATTTGAAATTGATACGTTGTACCCGGATCTGGAGAATTGAAACTCTTTCGCCCGGTCAATTGCACGATATCCTGTTTAATCTGTTCTTGCCTCTCTGGGGGATTGGTTGGCTATATTGTCGACCAAGATCGATTTGAGTGCTGAGAAAATTAATCATAATTGCCGGAAACGGTGGGATGTCAAGGTGTTTTTCAAGATGATCAAACGCCATTTGAACCTGGGGAAAAAGCTCAACTGCGCGATTATAGAGGTATAAGCGGCCATACCGCTATAGCTAGGAAACACTATATTTTACTGGTAGATGAGCAACGATGTCATGATGATCTGAGGACCATTGGAAGTTTATTTTTTGCCTGCATTGAGGAGATCAAGGATTTCTCTATGATAGAAGCACTACAAAGATTATTGGGCACTTGCCTTTGGAAAATATGATCCTCTTGTGCGTTTGCCGAAGGTGGTGTATTTACAATGATTGAAGCTATCATGGGGGCTGCTGTTGAGTTTACTCAACCAATGAGGTAATTTCCAGATAATATCAAATTATTCAGAGTGTTAAGTCAATCAGGAAAGGTGAGTTAAGCAGTTTCAGGCAATGGCTGGTCAGTGCGTCACTTGAAAAGTAGACGGCGCAGAGCCAGACATCACGAGCGAAACTCAGGTTTTCCAAAGTAACAATGTCTTCCCTAAAAAAACCGACCAGGAGATATTCAGTTTTCTATTCAAAATCTTATTGAGAAAATATGAAATGTTTTGATCCAACTATAACCAGAACAGTAACTCTGCAATCCAAAAGCTATCTACTTGGTGATAAATTCTACCTGAAAAATTTCTCTGATTGGGATGAAAATATCAGAGACTGGCTTGCTCAAAAAGAAAACACCGAATTGACTTCTGAACACCTAATTGTCATTGAATTTCTACGTAAAAATTATAGTTGCAACACTAGACACCCTGCGGTCAGGATGGTAACGACCGAATTGGCAAAGCAATTAGGTGCTGACAAAGGTTCAGTAAAATATTTTCACAGTCTCTTCCCAGGTGGAATACATCAAGCTTTTTTGATTGCAGGTCTCCCCATGATGGATAGTTGCTGCTAATATCGGGTGATCGGGGCATACGGGTTTCTGGTCTAACGCTCGGGTAAAAGTCTCGAGTCGTCTGGGGGAGATCTCACCCCCAGGCTCTCACGGAACCGTACTTGACACTCTCAGGCCATACGGCTCTTCATGGGTTTGGCTTGCATTCATAGTTTGTTAATCTCGATTCCATGGAAGTCTTCAACAAAAAACCATTTGTCTACATCACCCCGGTCACCGCTAGAATGATTTAAGGAAGACTTGGAAAAGAACAAGTTCGAATTTCGGCGGATATTCCTTTTGGAGATTCAGGGTCTCAGGAACGTTCAAACTTATTTCAATGTAAAATATCAGGTGTCCATCCAGAACTGGCCAAATTCTGGATGGACAATCTATCAATCTAATCTAGAATTTCCAGGTTAGCGCAAAACCAGCATGCCATGAATATGTTTCAGCGTTTGTATGGCCACCTCCACTCAAACTTCCTGTCCCATAGTCACGGTCTTCAGCAAACTGCCAACCGAAATGAGTATCAAGGTCCAGACCGGGCATCCCAAGAAAACCGGAATAGCCCAAACCAGCGGTTAAACGATGCTTGTAAATGACTTCGGCCTGAGTGGCCTGCAAATACTCGATGACTGGATCCGATAATGGTATAACGCCAAAGCTGCTGTTGATCTGTGTCAAATTACCCACCGGCGCAGTTACATTTTCTTTTGTGGGATCGTCGGCATAGCCGTAACCAAGACGATATTTCCAATGATCCATAGTGAGTTGTGCGCCGAATGAATATACCCACTGGTCATCGTATATATCTTGCCAAAAATCGGCACTTCCCCACAATTTATACATCACATCGAAAGCAAGCAGCAGATTACCGTCCATCAGGTTACTGTTGGAAATACCAATCCCGAAATTCATCGGTTGTTCGATGGTAGGGCTGGCATATTGGCCTGGGGACGTTTCGACGAGATTATCGTACTGGTGCCGCTGTTCGGTCTGGTAAAAGGCTCCCAACGTGGTTTTATCAAAGTTGTAGGTAAGGCCCACTGTTCCACGCAGTCCAAGAGCATGAGTTTCCGCCGAACTCGAGGATAAGCCTAAGTCCAGTTGGGCAAAACTGATGGTGGCAGCTGCCCCGACAGCCAAATTGTCGGTCAACTCATAGCCAAGGCCCGCATTCACGCCAAATATGACGAACTCTGCCCCCGCTCCCAGGCTACCAGGATTTGCCCGAAACTCTGCACCGATGCCGGAAGTTGCTGTCAGGCCCAATCCGAGAGTTGCAGGGAGCCCCAGGCCTCTTAAATCCTGAGTGACGGCAATCTGAGGGACCGGAAAAATATCGGTACCTGAACTTTCTTTGAATGCCGTGCCCGTTACACTACCGTCGTGTTCCAGATCGACATGAGGCATGTAAAAAGTTGCACCAAATGTGAATTGAGTACCAGTGAATTGGCTGAGGGTTGCGGGGTTCCCGAAAACAGCCGACACAGTATCTTGAGGTCGGGCAAGACTTGTTCCAGCCATGCCAGCTGAAGCCGGGGCCAGTACGTTGTGTAGGTCATACCCGTATGGTCCTGCATGAACCATCGGAACGCCGATTACCACAAATGCCAATACCATGGCAGAAATAATTATACGAATGCGCTTCATCATATCTCCTATCTATCCATTGGTTATACTCATGAGAATTGAGGGCAATGCAAATGATAGCCGTCGCCGATCCGTATACGGTGTTTGAACAAAATTAATTACTTAGCTCGAGACTAGTACTCCCGAGTTCTGGAGCAAATTGCGTGCCAGCAAATAACTAGATTGCTTTAAATCAGTTAGACTGATAGAACCGTTCAGAATATATTATTATATTGTTGATTCTGGCGGAGGGCACCCGTAGTGACCATGAGGCTTTTTGACCCCCAATTTGCTTGGGAAAGTTTGTGAACCCGCTTTGGATGGGCTTTCTGGATAATGGGGTCGATCGTGGATACTGTGTGGTACATTTTACCCGTATTGCTTCATTTTCCAGAACCTTTTGAGATCGATATTCAGCTCAAGAGTTCTTTAAAGTCACTGCCAATTCTTTTTGGGCACCGCATACGTCGAAGAAACTAACTGTATGTTCTCTTCGACCAAAACGACTGAAATCTCCTATCTTCAGTACCCACGTCACTGCCGTTGCCTCGCCAATCCCATGAATACTCATCAGCAACTCAACCCGTTTATTTATTTGTTTGTTATCGGCGGTGTCAAAATGCAGAAAAATGGCGACTTGAAAATGTCGTCATCTCAAGTGTAACTGCCGCCTAGATCAAGGTTGTCTAGGCGACGGTTACATTTGTCTGTTTTACACCTCCACCTTCTCCTTCATTCTGTAACTTTTCCCCTCAATCACCACGGTCTCAGTATGATGCAGAAGCCTGTCCAGTATGGCTGAGGTAAGGGTTGCATCATTGTTGAAGATTACCGGCCAGTCCTTGTAGGCGCGGTTTGAAGTGATGAGTATCGCCCCGGTTTCGTAGCGTTTGCTTATCACCTGGAAAAGGAGGTCCGCACCACGTTTATCGATAGGTAAGTAGCCGATTTCATCAAGAATGATCAGCGCCGGCTTGAGATACTTCTTTAAGCAGGATTTCAGTTGTCCCGCCGTCTGAGCGGCAGACAGCGTGTTGATCACATCCACTGCGGTGGTAAACAGGACGGAATGACCGCGCAGGCAGGCTTCATAACCGATGGCTGTTGCCAGATGGGTTTTGCCCAAGCCCACGCCACCGAGCAGTATGGCGTTGGCCTTTTCGGTGATGAAGTCCAACCGGCAGAGATGCTTGACTTGCATCTGATTGATCTTGTCCGGCCAACTCCACTGGAACTGATCCAGAGTCTTGATCACGGGGAGGCGTGCCATCCTGATCCTGCGCTGGATGGCGTTGTCCCAGCGGAGTTCGGTTTCGCCGCGGATGAGTTGTTCAAAATACTCTTCATGGCTCCAGCCTTTTGATGCGGCTGTTGCCGCCAGGGCCTTATGGTTGTTATCCATAAAGCGTAACTTGAGATAACTGAGTTGCTCGGCGAGCTGCTGCGGTTTGCTATTCATTGTTTTCCCTCTTGGTGTAGACCGTGATATCCGGCTCGCTGATTTCCAGGTGCAGAAGATCGGCTGCTCTGGTCAGATGCAGGGCACCCGGCGGCTCGGCAAAATGTTTTCTCTGCTCAAGCAGGTTGGCGATATAGTCGCAGGAGAAGGCCCGGAACTCCAGGGCATCCTCGATGGCCCGGGCCACCAGTTCATTGGAGTAGATCTCGGATAAGCCGACGATCTGCCGGATATGATGCATGATGTTCAGCTTGCGCTCGACAAGTCCCTGGTAATATCGCTCCGAGTTCGGGGATAAGGTCAGAAAGCGCATCAGCATCTTCTGGTTTCTGGCTTTTCTGCGTTGTTGCAGCAGTACTTTGGGATGGTCCGGATCTTCGATATCCTGGTGGCGATCGTAGCTCCTGGTATGTCTGGCGATAAGCTTGCTGTCTTGGTAGATGCAGAGCCGGTCCGGGTAGGTCTTTACCGTCAACCGGGTTCCGGCATATTCCGCCGGAACGGAGTAGCGGTTGGTATCCAGAGTTATACGGAATTGGCTGGTGGCACGGATCTGAGAGACCGTGCCGATGTCGTAAGGTCCCACCGGCAACGGGGAGAGGTGAGGCGATTCTTCCTCGAACATATCCTTGGGCATTTTACGCATTTCCCCATGATTGCGGACATTGGCGATGGTGTCGAGCCAGTGGGCGGCAGCAGGGTTGACGGTCTTGAAGTCGCCTGGGACCATTCCCGCCAAAAAGTTTTTCTTGATATACCCCACTGCATTTTCAACGATACCTTTTTCATTACCCTTGCCGACGCCACAGGGGACTATCCGAAAACCATAATGGTTGGCAAAATCCAGATACCTCGGATTGAATACCGGCTCCCGGCCGGTGATCCTTTGTAAAACCGCTGACTTGAGGTTGTCGACCATGATTTTACCGGGCACACCCTTGAAGTATTCCAGGGCACGCTGATGGCAGCCGAGAAAGTGCTCCATGGTCTGGGAGACGGTGAACTCCGCATACATCATCCGACTGTGGCAGAGCACCATGACAAAGAAACTCAACCGCCTGCGGGTGCTGCCGACAGCTATGGAACCATAAGAGCCCCAATCCACCTGGGCACATTCACCTGGAGCAAAACTCAGCTTCAGATACGGTTTGTGCCGTTTCGGCCTGACCTTGCGGACATAGTCCTTGACAATGGTGTATCCGCCGTCAAAACCCTGTTCCTTGATTTTTTGGAAGATTTGTCTGGCGGTGTACGGGTGACGCTCCAGCATCCCCAGGATATCGTTTTTATACGGGTCAAGCTTACTGGGCCTTAGTCCCGGCAGTCGCGGTTGAAACCCTTTCATATCCATCCACTTGGCAACGGTGCGGGAATCGAGTCCGAGCTTTGCCGCTATCTGACCGGCGTTCAATCCTTCTTCCTTGTATGCCTTTATCCGGCAGAACTGTTCGTAATCTATCATCTTACTCCTCCGGCCAGCTGCCGCAGGATCTGCCCGACCGAGATAGCCTCGGAATCGGTCTGTACCGGTTCCTGCCGACTGTCCAGGGCCAATACTTGATAAAGAGGTTTCCGATAGGCGATCAGTTGGTGGAATACCAGGCTATTTCTGGCTTCTGTCAAGGCGAGAGTGTCCATATTGAGCCTTTTGCTCAGGGTATCGTCGCCGTAATAACTCATGCCCCTGTTATCACTGACCGTTACCAGAAAAAGGTACAGGGCGGATGCTCGGTGGCTGAGCTGATCGATGCGGTGTTCACGGACCAGACGGTGATCTATCCAGCTGAATTGCTCCGGAACCTGGCGGACCATGTGCGGGTGTATCGGTTGCTTGCTTACTGTCATAATGACCTCCTTCGTTGGTTGATGGTTCGGTGAGAATATCCCGCCCCAATTGTTGCAGACGAAGGCCGGTGTGGACGATGTCATCTTGTAACAGTGAACCAGTTAAATGTGCCAATAAGCCCACCAGAACAGTGGGATAGTGCGTCAAGAGATCTTGCAACGGTTCGTTCGCTAAGTTCCTCTTATGTTCTTGTTTTTCTTCACTATTGCCGACGAAGTGATCTTGTAACGGTTCCTGCGTTATTCGCCGTTTTTTCCAATACTGCGGATTGTTCTTTCGCCACTCCTGCACACGGCGAACATTTTCCGGACCGCAAAAGTAGGTTTTGTTTTCCTCTTTGCGTTGCCACTTCCTCTGGCTTGCGACCTTGCTTGCTTTTCGGCACTCCGGCCTGGAGCAATATTTCTGTTTTGCTTTATTGCGGTGATCCGGGATGAATAATTCGCGGCAGTGCTTGCATTTACGTCTACGTGACCGTCCCATATATCTGACTCCTCCTCAGATATATGTTTACTGTCAATGCACCAGTTGATGAAGAAAAGCAGGGAAGAAAAAAGAGGGGAAGAATATTTGGTTACACACTTATTCGGGAAGAAGATGAAGAAGATGCATTAAGCAAATTCAAACCGCCGGTCCAGGTACAGTTTCAGGTCGCCGCTGGCAATTTGTTGGTCAAATCCGGTTGAACTCCTCTTTTAACCCTATTGATCCCTTCTTTAAACGCAGTTTGATGTCGACAACACGGTTTTGACAGGGAGTGGGGTCAGATGTGACCAATGGTTACTTATATGCAAAGCACATCATCTAAAAGCCAAGACTGATTCAAGTTCCACGAGTTCCATGAATACACCAGAATACATGGATTAATCCTGCTTACTCCGACTCCCCCCTTACCGAATATTGAGTGGAGGGTTGTGGGAGGATGATATGTTTTAATTCTGAAAAAAAGAGGTCAAGATAGCTTTCAATGAAAACACGAAAGGCACCCAGGATATCACAGGAATTGGAAGATTTTTCTCTTCTTGACCTTATTTCAGCCGAAAGACTGCAGAAGATTCAGGATACCTTCTCAGAGGCTTGTCAGAGAGCCTCAACCATAACTGATATTGAGGGTAGGCCTCTGACCCGAACAAGCTATGATAGTGAGGTATGCACACTGGTCCGATCATCGGAGAAGGGTTTAGCGCGGTGCATAGAATCGGGAAAACAGCTCGGTATAAAGGCGGCCAAACCCATGCAGCCCATGCATCATAAATGTTTGAGCTGCGGTTTGTCCGATGCCGCCGCGCCGATCGTCATCAACGGACGACACATTGCCAACTGGTTGATAGGCCAATACAATATCCGTGGCGTGGACGAACGGCGCATCATCGAATATTCTCAGGAAATAGGAGTCGACACGGACGATTTGGTGCAGGATTTTCAGACCATGCCGAAAATGTCACTTGACCGATTCGAAAAAATACTCGGTTTTCTGTGGCAAATGGCCAACCAGATTTCGCAGATGGGGTACATAAATCTAATCGAACGACAACAAACCGAAGAGCTAGAGAAAATACGCAGACAACTTGAAAAGCACCAATTGGAGTTGGAAAAGAAGGTAGACGAGAGGACAATGGCTTTAGTCGAATTGAATCAGCAGCTCAGCGACGAGATCGAGCAGAAGAGCAGGATTCAAGAGGAACAGAACTGTTTGATAGCCGCCATTGAAAATACCGCCGAAACAATTTTGATCACCGACATCAAAGGATTGATAAGATATGTCAATCCGGCCTTCTCAAAGGTCACCGGATACTCAAGTGAAGAAGTATTGGGAAAAAATCCCAGTTTTTTGAAAAGCGGCTTTCATGAAAGCGAATTTTATCAGGATTTATGGGAAAAGATTCTAAGAGGTCAGGTCTGAGTCGGTCGCTTTAAAAATAGGAGAAAAGACCGAACGTTGTATTATGAAGACACCTCCATCTCTTCAGTCAAGGATGACAACGGCAATATTGTTAATTTCATTGCAGTCAGACGCGATGTCACAAAGGAATTGGAAATGGAGCGGCAACTTCTCCAAGCCCAAAAGCTCCAGTCCATCGGTCAGTTGGCGGCAGGCGTCGCCTATGAGATCAATACGCCGATGCAGTTCACACGCAGGTAATACCGCTGCTTCCCGGGATCATAGAAATAATCGTTAATCAGGGAGCCGCCGTAAACGTTGTAGGTGGAGTAGGGTTGATGGCCGTCAAACCGGATTTCCACGTTGGAGGCGGATAATCGTCTGATCGAGTTTAGGAGTCATTGCTGGCCTGATTATCCTGGACTTCGGCCGATTGCGGCAAGAAAACCTCTGACGGTGAATTGAACCAGGCCATCCAGTCGGCGATTCTCATTTTCCAGTGCTGTGAGATGAACGGCATGGATGAACACGTCTAAATCTCCTTGATCAAGCTGTTCGCCTGTGTAAGAAATCATTAATCCTCTAAACGAGACTATTTTCTGTCCATTAAGAAATTTACGCTTTCCTCTACCCACCATGCCAAACAGGGCGGATTGAAAGCGAGCGTTCGGACCAACATACTTGGCCTGGGCACAGGCTGGCAGTTCTACGCAATCATATGGCATGAATTTTTCCGGCAAGTTTGGGATTTCTTTATTAGCCTTTTGATCTTTGCCCACAGCAGGTTTCCGATTTGATCAGGCCATTTTCGAGAATCGAGGCAATATGTTCCAGCCATAAAATCTTGCTTTTTGCAGTCATTGGCTCCGAACTTGAGCTCTGTCGCCATCTTTGTCATAGACATTTTCCAGCGCCTCTCGCAGTTCCTCCCGGCTACCCCAAACCCAGAGTATTCGGGAGACGGAGGTATACTGTTCACGCACTACCGCAAGCTGTGCGGATAGCTTCTTCTTTCTGCCAAGTACATCGCTAAGGTGTTGTGGAGTTATTTGGCAATAAGGCTGACACGAAGAAACCAATTCTTTCAGCCAAACTAGCGCATGGCAGATTGATTAACCGTCGATATATTATGACCTCGCATCTGGGCATGAACTGGGGATAATGACAGGTAACCCCAATGCAAACATTGGTACTTTAATAAAAATAAAGGCAGTGGCTTCTTGTTTTGTATTGACAGTGCTAAGCATCTCCGAGTCAAATTACAGAAGTACTTAGCCAGTATATGAATGCATAAAGTGTATTTGGTGAACTTGTTAGAGTTGGAATGACAAAAAAAGACACTCCTGTATTCAAGTATATAAGAATGTAAAGAAAAGAAAGCGACACTTGGATTGTTTGAACTGTCCCACAACCACTGGATTTACTGGTGGCAACAGGAAAGGCAAAGATGAAATATCCCAGAGAATTAATTGGCGAAGCGTTAGGCACATTTGTGCTCGTGTTGTTCGGATGCGGGTCGGTCGCGGTCTCTGTATTATTTGATGGGCATCACGGGCTGATGCAGGTTGCCTTGGCTTGGGGGATTGGCGTGGCCCTCGCGATTTATCTGACACGGCATTTGTCATGCGCGCATCTCAACCCTGCGGTGAGTTTGGCCATGGTGGTCGGCGGACGGATGTCTGCTCGGAAATTGCCGGTTTATCTCGTTGCTCAGTTCACGGGCGCTATTTTGGCCGGGTTGGTATTGTACGTACTGTTCGCGCCATCCATCGCAGCCTACGAAATCGCCAACGGTATCATTCGAGGCACAGCAGAATCGGTCAAGACCGCGATGATATTCGGCGAATATTACCCGAACCCGGGTGCCACTGCTGTCGTTTCTCTGCCCTTAGCCATGGGGGCGGAAGCTTTTGGAACATTCCTGTTGGTATTGATGATTTTCGCATTGACTGAAGGCTGCAATGTGGGGCGTCCGGATGATGCCCTGGCTCCGGTGTTCATCGGTTTGACAGTGACCTCAGTTATCTGCCTTCTCGCACCGATGACCCAAGCCGGATTGAACCCCGCGCGTGACCTTGGTCCCCGGATGGTAGCATGGTTCATGGGATGGGGTAATGCGGCTTTTCCCGACCGCGTCGGCGGGTTCCTTCATGTATACGTATTTGCCCCATTGCTCGGCGGCGTGACCGCTTCGCTTTTTTTCATTCGTTTGATGGAGCCGGCAATGAAAAGCCTATCCGATCGATGCGATTGCGAAACCAATAAACTTGATTCAATGAAAGGTGGAAAATAATGACGACGCGACTGATTCTGGTAGGGGGATTCCTCGGAGCCGGGAAAACGACCTTGCTTTGGGAGGCAGCCCAAAGGCTCACGGGCCGTGGCCAGCGTATCGGACTGATCACTAATGACCAGGCCCCCGAACTCGTGGATACAGTGTATCTTTCCCGTAGTGGCGTTAAAATTGCGGAAGTGTCCGGCAGTTGCTTCTGCTGCAACTTTCAAGGCTTGCTCGACGCATTGTCCAAGTTTCGTGCCGAGGTGAAATCCGATGTGCTCATTGCCGAGCCGGTCGGCAGTTGTACAGACCTTTCAGCAACCATCATTCAACCACTAAAGGAGCATTTGGAGCACGGACTTGTCATTGCCCCCTTGTCTGTAATGGCCGACCCCGTTCGCTTATCTGATATTCTGGATGGAGAGACGGCCAACCTGCATCCCAGCGCTGCGTATATCTTTCGTAAACAGATGGAAGAAGCTGATATCATAGTCATCAGTAAGACCGATCTGCTCAACCCGGACGAAGTGGATGCTTTGAAGTCGCGGCTTGGCAATAAGTATCCAGGGACGGCCATATTCGCGATAAGCGTGAAGACTGGCGAAGGTTTTGATGCGTGGCTTGATGAAGTGACACAAAGCTCTGATGCTGGTAAACGCCTTGCCGAAGTGGATTACGATATATATGCAGAAGGCGAGGCTGTTCTCGGATGGTTGAATGCCACCATTGCGCTGCGCGGGGAGACGACGGAATGGAACGTTTTTGCCGAAAATCTGCTAAAAGGTCTGAGTCAACGATTTGACAACGTCGGAGCCGCGGTAGGCCACGTTAAACTCATAATCGAAGCGGGCAACAATTTTCTGATGGGCAACCTGACTGGAAAGGGTGGTACCCTCAGCATTCGGGGTTCGGTTGACAGATCTACCGAAGCCCAATTGACCCTCAACGCTCGCGTTCAAATGTCACCGGAAGCGCTCGAAGTGGTGGCCCGCGATGTAATCAACTCGACCTGCAAGGGTCTCATTACGGCGACTCCTCGCGCCTGGCGTTGTCTGCGCCCGGGACGACCGAAGCCAACCCATCGCTACGACCATGTCGTGACAGTGAAAAAGGCATGACCTGAATTTGCCAGCAAGGCGATGCGCTCGAAGGGGATTCCGCTGGGCTCTTTCCCCGCCAGTGATCTTTAACGTTTCCAGTAGAAAAGAAAAAAAGAAGCACTTTAAGAATTTGCTCGGCGAAGCGTTGGGTACATTTGTGCTCGTGTTGTTCAGATGCGTATCGGTCGCGTTCTCTTTATTATTTATTGGGCATCACAGGCTGATGCAGTTGGCCTAGGCTTTGGGGATTGTTGTGACCCTCGCATTTGTTTGAAACGGCATTTGTCATGCGTGCATCTCAACCCTGCAGTAAGTTTGGCCATGGTGTTAGGGGCGGAAGAATGCTTGTTCGGAAATTGCTGGTCTATCGCGTTGCTCAGTTTGCAGGCGCTATCTTTGACCACTAATAACCAGGCCTCTACAACACCAAGTCCGCATTTCTCATCAAACTAAATTCTATGAAATTGAGACTATCTGTTGCCGAAACAATCCACTTCTGCTTTTGGCACCTTGGTGGCTAATATTATTTTTACTACTTTCTCCAGATTTTTTTTGTACAGGAAAAATTCCAGCAACTTTTCCAACAAGAAAAGGCGCACCTTTCCCTAGCTGAGTTTGCTTAAGAAAAAACATCTGGTATTTCACTGGACCGCAGCAATCAAGTAATGACACTATGTTGCAAACATGTTTTACTTAAAGCATGGCGTGGTAATGAATAGAGGCATGATATCTGATGATTTCAGAGCCCATTTCAAATAAAGAGGAATCCTACATGCTATTAGAACAGATTGTGAGGTCTTTTGCTGACCTTAACAAAGAAGCAACACTTTCCCTCACGGTACAGGCAATTCTGAAAAATGAATCACCGCAGAAGATTATTTTACACGGTCTCTTGCCAGGTTTTAAGGAAGTAGCAAAACGCTATGAACAGAACGACCATCTATACCCTGACATCGAAAAGGCATCCCTTATTCTAAAAGAAGCATTATCAAGAATAAAACATCAAATCGAAGCTATGGAAACAAAGCCTGGAGTAAAAGGTGCAATTGGCGTTGTTTACGGCGATACACAGGATCGGGGAAAAGATTTTGTGAATATGATTCTTGAGGCCAAGGGTTTTGAAGTAAAAGATTTGGGAAAATCAGTTCCTACAGAAGTTTTTCTGCAGGCGGTATTGGAAGGTGCTGACTTTATTGGTCTGTCCATTGAAACCGAGCAAGGTGTAGAAGAGGCAAAAAAGGTAGTGCAAACAATTAAAGATGCCGGTGTAAGAGATCATGTCAAAATAATTGTTGGTGGTGCTGGGGTTAATGCCAAAAAAGCGGATGAGATTATTGAAGCTGATGGCTATGCTGAATACGCTGAAAATGCGGTCCAATTGTTGAAATTGTTGTTTAGAACCCAAAAATCCTAATCCCAATAAACGAGAAATATGCCGATACTGAGTGGCAAACTTTCAGGAGTAAGTAGGGTGGTGCGTTAGTTACTAAAAGCATTGACAAGTCGACCTCCCGCTCCGCTGTCTTCTTAACCTAACTTACTTTTACTACAGTGCCACCCCCGGCCTGTGTTTAACTGTTCTTGAATGTTGCATTTGAATAAAAAACTCATTCAATTAACTGTTACCTCAGCGATTCCCGACCAGTCCGAAAACCCAGCAATAGCGTAATTTATAATAGGAGTTTTCGTAAACATTTTTGAAAAAAATGCAGTTAAGATAAAATTTCACTTGACATATCGATGAGATAGAAATCGAACTTCGCAAGCACTTCAATGCCGACGCTCTTTTTAAAACCATGTATGGCAGTGTAAAAATAATTGTGTGAATTTTCCGAGGGCATAAAAAAGGCGCTTTTCCTATTATAGGGTTTTGATATCCGCCAAGAAATCAAACTCAAAGGAGAAGCGCCATGAAAGTGAAAATTACTGTACCCGAGGTCATTGAAATCTTCAACGCGATTCAGAAGAAACCGGAAGCCCTATTTGAAATGATACGCTTGGATCTTCAGCAGACAGTAGGTGAATACCTCTCGGCAATCATGCACGCGGAGATGACGCAATTATTAGGTAGAGAACCTTATGAAAGAGCAACCGGTGTTCCAAATCATCGTAATGGTTCATATCAGCGGAAAAAGGCATTGAAAGGTATTGGCGAAGTTGCCGTCAAAGTCCCGCTATTTTTCAGGATAGTTGCCGCATTTTTTAGTAAATTCTATTCTAATTCGAAGGCGTTTATCCTGGCATCAACCGGGGGTAGCCTCCAGCATTGGCAATATCAAGGGTCAAGATAAACGCTCCGCAAGCTCCGCGCCCTTGACATCACCACCTGATCTTGCTTGACCGAATTGTGACAATTGCAAGTGAAATGCAGATAGCATTTCACTTGCAATAAATATGGGAATGGATGCAGATTTGTCTAATTCTGGTTGGTACTAAAAAGGGGACGTTGACAATACAACCGCCATGCACCCAGGACACCCGTTGTACCCAAATTGCACCCAAAATGAAAAAAGCACTTACGGCCGAAACCGTAAGTGCTTGAAATTTATGGTCGGGATGAGAGGATTTGAACCTCCGACCCCTTGTCCCCCAGACAAGTGCGCTAACCAGACTGCGCTACATCCCGACTCGTGGTGTGTATCTACCATTTGTTGAAAATGCTGTCAACAACAGGCAGTTAATACCTCTCTTTTTTATTGGTCAGCAGGTGTTGCAGCTCTTTCAGTTCCTGCTTGATGGTCTGCAGGGTGTTTCTGGATTTTTCAGCAACCTCCGGCTGTTTTTCTATTGCCGCCTGCAGAGGTGCCCGGCTGTTTTCCAATAATTTTTTTGCTCCTGCAATGGTATAGCCCTGTTCGTGCAGCAGGGATTTTATATTGAGAATGAGCTCAACATCCTGACGCTTATAGAGCCGCTGTTTGGAATTGGCCCGTTTGGGGTTTATTCCGGCAAATTCCGACTCCCAATAGCGAAGGACGTGGGTCGGCACACCGGCCATTTTTGCCACTTCACCGATCTTAAAATAGAGCTTGTCTGGTATTATGGTTTTCATCATGCCAGCCTCATCTCTATACCGGGGCTCAGAGAACTTTACTGGCTATTCACCTGCTCCCTGAGTTTCCTGCTTGGCCTGAAACTTATGGCCTGACGTTTTTTAATGGTGATAGTCTCTCCGGTTCGTGGATTCCGGCCTTTTCTGGGAGATTTGTCCCGTACGTTAAAGGTGCCGAAATGAACAAGTTTTATCGACTCACCAGCCATCATCGATTCCTTCATACTGTCGAGAAAGCTGTCGACGAGAAGGGCACAGTTGCTCTGTGAGAAGCCCAGCTGGTTGGCCAGGGCCTCGGTAAGTTCTTTTCTGGTCAGATTGTTATTGCCGTTATCAAGCATTGCGAAAACTCCCCTCAAATTCATCTGTCAGCAAACGTACTATTTTAGAGTGGGACTTTTCCACATTCTTTTCCGTAAGCGTTTTTGATTGCGATCTATAGGTAATGGTCAGGGCTACACTTTTATAGCCTTCCGGTATTTTTGCTCCCTGAAAGAGATCGAAGATTTCACAGCTTTCGATCAGCTTATCAGGACTGTTTCTGACTTTGGCCAGAAGTTCCCCGGCCGAAACATGTTCGGCAACGACAAGGGCAATATCTCTTTTAACTGACGGGTAGACCGGTAACGAAGAAAAATGTTTGCCGATGGTCCTTTGCTCGCAGATCTTATCATACTCAAGGTCAAAATAGTAGACCTCATGTTTGATGGAAAAGCGACGCAGCACTTCCGTGGTAATCTTCCCCAGCGACCCGAGTTTCTCCGAGCCGTAGTAGATGTCCAGAGAGAATCCTTGTTCAGCAAAAAAATCCTCACCCCCGTCTTCCGGCAGGGAAAAATGGACCGCCTCTGTATCGCCGATTTTGCCGAGTTCCATCTCCCGGATAATGAATTCCACTGCACCTTTCACGTCAAAGATGTCAACCGGTTCCTGTTTGAAATGCAAGGGGGAGCTTTCACCGTAGCGATTGCCGGAGAGTACCCCGGTAAGCATTGTCTTCTCAATTGGCTGGGTGTTGTCACCAGTCGGAAAAAATACCTTGCCGAGTTCAAACATCTTTAACGCAGTTTTCTGGTGATTGATGTTTCTTCTGACGTTCTCCAGAAGTCCGGGCAGGAGGGTGGTCCGCATGACCGATTGATCCTCACTGAGCGGGTTAAGAAGCCGTACCGCCCTGAATCGATTGTCGGTCTCGGGAAGATTGATCATCCCCGCATGTTTTTCCGCTATGAAACTGTAGTTGATTGCCTCGTAGTATCCGATGGAGGTAAGACTTTCGGCAATTGCCAACCTTCTGAGGCGATTGCTGTCCTGCTCAGGATAGCTGAGCTCCACTTGGGGCAGGGTGGCAGGAATGTTATTATAGCCATACAGCCGGGCGACTTCCTCGACGAGATCCGCTTCCCGTTCGATGTCGACCCGAAAGGTGGGAGGAGTAACCTGCAGCACATCGGCATCTCTATTCCGGCAGCTGATACCTATTGATTCAAGCAGCTCAGCTATTTTTGCTCCGCTAAGATCAATGCCAAGAAGACCGCAGGTCCGGGAGGCACTGAGTTCTATAACAGGCGGCTCCTTCTCTCCTGGATAGCAGTCTATGCCGTCATCAGGGGCCTCGCCTCCGGCTATTTCGCACATTAAGGCGACAGCACGATCCAGCGCAGTAACCGTGCCGCCCGGATCAACACCTCTTTCGAAACGATAGGAGGCGTCTGTCGCCAGGTTCAGTTTTCTGGCGGTCTTACGTACGGATACCGGATTGAAGCAGGCGCTCTCAAGGAGGATGTTGGTCGTCGAGCCGGAAACCTCGGAATTCAGACCACCCATGATACCGGCCACTGCAATGGGTTTCTCACCATCACAGATCATGAGCATTTCTCGATCGAGTTGACGCTCGGTTTCGTCCAAAGTGGTAAAGGTCATCTCACTGGTGTGCGGCGTACGCACGACGATTCGCTTCTCAGCGAGGGTGTCAAAATCGAAGGCATGCAGCGGCTGCCCGTATTCGAGCATGACGAAATTGGTTATATCCACAACGTTGTTGATCGGTCGAAGGCCGACGCTGAGGAGCCGCTTTCTCAGCCACCATGGTGAAGGACCGATTTTTACGTTTTTAATCAATCGACCGGCGTAGCGGGGGCAGAGCTCGTCTGCCTCGATCGTCACACCAAATTCGTCACTGTTCTTGTCTATGGCTGCATTTTCTACCGGCAGGGTAAGAGGTCGTCGGACCACGCCTGCAATCTCTCTGGCAATGCCGATAACCGACGTACAGTCGGGGCGGTTGGGAGTGAGGTCTACTTCGACAAAAATATCTTCCAGGCCAAGCGTCCGGATAAAAGATTGCCCATGCTCTGTCCCTGTCGGCAGTTCCATGATCCCGTCATGTTCGTTGCTGAGGCCAAGTTCCCGTTCCGAACAGATCATCCCGAAGGACTCTACCCCGCGGATTTTTGATTTGCCGATCTTGAAGTTGTCGGGCAGGACCGTGCCGGGCAGGGCAACTACCACTGCCAGCCCCTGTCGCACATTTGGTGCACCGCAGACAATCTGATGGGTGCCGTCGCCGATCTGAACCTGGCATACGGTTAATTTATCGGCATTGGGATGTTTTTCGGCGGAAATAACCAGGCCGGTCTTCAGGGCGGCAAGCTCCTGATAGAGTGGGTTGAGTGCATCAACCTCCAGGCCCAGCATGGTAAGATGCTCAGCAAGCTCATCCGGAGATAAGCTCTGAATATCTATATAGTTTTGCAACCAGTTAAGAGTAAACTTCATGGCAGTCTTCTAAATTGTAGTGAAACTGACTAAAACTGAGACAGAAAACGCTGGTCGTTTTCGTAAAAAAGCCGAATGTCGTCGATCCCATATTTAAGCATGGCGATACGTTCGATCCCAAGGCCAAAGGCAAAACCGCTGTACACAGCAGGATCATAGCCAACCATCTTGAAAACCTCAGGATCGATCATGCCGGAGCCAAGAATTTCCAGCCAACCGGTTTTCTTACAGACACGGCAGCCGGCACCGTCACACATTACGCAGGCGATATCGACCTCGGCACTGGGTTCAGTGAACGGGAAAAAGGACGGTCGGAACCTGAGGGGCAAATCCTTTTGAAACATCTTCTGGGTAAAGACGGTCAGCACACCTTTGAGGTCGGCAAAAGAAACATTCTTATCAACCAGAAAACCTTCAACCTGCTGGAACATAGGGGTGTGGGTAATGTCAGAATCACAGCGATAGACCTTGCCCGGAGCGATAACCCGAAGGGGCGGCTGCTGTGCTTCCATAATACGGGCCTGCATCGGTGAAGTATGGGTGCGAAGCAGTACCGAATCACTGACGTAGAAGGTATCGTGCATGTCCCGGGCAGGGTGGTGAGCGGGAATGTTCAAGGCCTCGAAATTGTAGTAATCCAGTTCAACGTCCGGCCCTTCGGCAACGGAGAAACCGAGATTCTCAAAAATTGTGCAGGTCTCGCGCATTACCTGGGTCACCGGGTGTAGTTTTCCGGCAGCGGGGTAACGTCCAGGCAGGGTAAGATCGGGCCCGGCATGGGAGACGGCACGGCCGGCTGCATTGCTCAGGGCCTGTTGCTTGTCCTCGAACAATCTTTCGATTTCCGCCTTGATACTGTTGGCCAGCTGACCCATACGCGGTCTGTCGTCTGCCGGGACAGTGCCAAGTCGGCGCATGATGGTGCTGAATTTGCCTTTGCGTCCCAGAAAACGGATGCGGAAATCTTCCAGCAGCGCCTGTTCTTGCAGCCCCTGCAGGTACTCCCGGGCTTCGGTTTCTAAGCTCTGTAACTCTTGTTCCATGTTGAATGCGAGGGTTAGGTGCCTAAAGAAACAACATGCCGGTTATTGGCATTCAAAACCAAAACCGGCACGCAAAAAAAAACAATTGAAGGGGAGAGACAGTTTATGCGTTCGCTTCTTTGGCTATCTGCACCACTTTAGTAAAAGCGTCTGCATCAAGTATCGCCATGTTGGCGAGTACTTTCCGATCAAGATCGACATTGGCTTTTTTCAGGCCGCCCATCAATTTGCTGTAGCTCATGTCGTTCATCCGGGCACCGGCGTTGATTCTGGTGATCCAAAGACGACGAAAATCTCTTTTCTTGGTGCGTCTGTCCCGATATGCATAGACCAAGGCGCGGTCAACTGCTTCGGTGGCACTTTTATAAAGGCGTGAACGACCGCCTCTGAAGCCTTTAGCAAGCTTCAGGACCTTGTTTCTTCTTCTACGTGCTTTAAAGCCTCGTGTTACGCGTGGCATCTCTTAACTCCTTCTATTCCTGCTGTTTTTTCAGCAGGTTCTTAAATACTTTCTCTATAAGAGTGTTTTGAAATTTGCTGGAAAGAAGCGACCCATCGCCTACATGTACGGCAGGATCCGCCTGATTCCTTTGTAATTCGCAGAATCGACTAGGTCTGACTGACGCAGACCGCGTTTACGTTTCGTTGATTTCTTGGTCAGAATGTGGCTGGAATAGGCCTTGTTGCGCTTGATCTTACCCGTTCCTGTCAGTTTGAAACGCTTGGCGGCGCCTCGGTTACTTTTCATCTTTGGCATGACATCACTCCTTTACATCTCAATATCTTCAACTATTGCAGATGGTTTCAAAGTATCAGCTGGGGAATCGGTATGCTCATCCCACCAGCACTTGCTTTTATAAATAAATTCGATCGTAACAGACTTCGTGCAGCTACTATTAAGCCTTCGGACCGACAAACATCACCAGCTGGCGACCTTCCATGCGTGGTTCCTGAAGGATGACTGCATCATCGGCCAGCGCCTCGGCCACCTTATTCATGGCCTCGACGCCAATTGTCTCGCAATATACTATCTCGCGCCCCCGAAACCGCATGGTCAGTTTCACTTTATTTTTGGCAGCGAGAAACTTTTTTACATGATTAATTTTAAAATTGAGATCATGTTCATCGGTTTTGGGCCGGAACTTGATCTCTTTTGTTTCTACAGTGGTCTGTTTCTTTTTTGCTTCCTGCGTTTTCTTCTTCTGCTCGTAGCGGAATTTATCGTAATTCATCACCCGACATACAGGCGGGTCGGCATTCTCCGAGACGACAACCAGGTCTAGGCCTGCATCGTACGCTATGTTTTTTGCTTCATCTGTTGAAACAACACCCAGCTGGGTTCCGTCGTCACCTATAAGTCTAACTTGGGGAAAGCGTATCGCATCATTGGTTAATGCTTTTTCCTCACGCTGTACCGGACCACTCTTTCCTCTTCTGTTAATAACTTTACCTCCCCGATTCTACGAGCTTAATGTAATGTTACCACCCGGATATCCGACGATCTTGAATACAGCTCCGGGCAACATGGTCTTCCACAAAATAATTACCCATTGATGGGTAAAACTACCTGACACCTGGTACTAATAACCGCGACCTTTCTGCACTTCTTCGGCTATCATTGCGGTAAATTCGGCAATGGACATTGGCGACAGATTTTTACCGTTACGCAGTCGGACGGTTACCGTCTTATCGGCCATTTCTTTGTCTCCGATAATAAGCATATATGGAATTTTAGCAACTTGCGCTTCCCTGATTTTATAATTCAGCTTCTCGTTGCGCAAATCTTTTTCCACCCTGATCCCCGCCTTACGCAGTTCTTTAAAGAGCGTCTCTCCATATTCCGCCTGATCATCGGTGATGTTCATGACACGTGCCTGAACCGGGGCAAACCAGATGGGAAAGGCTCCGGCATAATGCTCGATCAGTACACCAATAAAACGTTCAAGGGAGCCCATCAGCGCCCGATGGATCATGATAGGCTGGTGCTCACTATTGTCGGCACCCGTATACCCCATTTCGAACCGTTCGGGAAGATTAAAATCAACCTGGATCGTAGAACACTGCCAGGAGCGACCCAACTGGTCTTTGATCTTGATATCGATCTTCGGGCCATAGAACACCCCTTCACCGGGATCAATCATGAAACCGAGCCCCTTCTTTTCCAGGGCCTGTTTCAGGGCTTCGGTGGCTTTCTCCCAATTGGCATCGCTGCCGACGTATTTTTCCGGACGGGTCGAGAGGTAAATGTCATACTGATCGAAACCAAAGGATTTGAGGATATGCAGGTTCAGATCGAGGATGTTGAAGATCTCGTCTTCGAGTTGGTCGGGACGGCAGAAGATATGGGCATCGTCCTGGGTAAAACCGCGAACACGCAGCAATCCATGCAGGGCGCCGGCCCGTTCGTAGCGGTATACCGTACCAAGTTCGCACCAGCGGATCGGCAGTTCCCGGTAACTTCTTTTCAGGCTGTTGTAGATGCCGATATGGAAGGGGCAGTTCATTGGTTTCAGCTGATACTTGACCTCGTCGATATCCATCGAAGAGTACATGTTCTCGCTGTAGAAATCCAGATGACCAGAAGTCTTCCACAAATCCTGCCTGGCGATATGCGGGGTGTAGAGCAATTCATAATCGTGCCGGTAGTGCTCATCTTTCCAGAAATCTTCGATGAGGCGGCGAAGCTGTGCTCCCTTTGGCTGCCAGAGGATGAGGCCGGGACCGATATTGTCCTGAATGGTGAAGAGATCCAGTTCTTTTCCGAGCTTGCGGTGATCGCGTTTCTTTGCCTCTTCCAGGGCGTTGAGATGTTTTTTCAGCGTTTTGGCATCAAAAAACGCGGTGCCGTATATCCGCTGCAGAACATCTCTCTTCTCGTCGCCGCGCCAGTAGGCTCCGGCCACCCGCAATAATTTGAAGGCCTTGATAAAGGAGGTATTCGGCAGATGAGGACCGCGACACAGATCGGTGAATTCGCCGACATGGTAGAAAGAGACGGTGTCAGTGGCCAGATCCTCGATCAGCTCGACCTTGAACTTTTCCTGCTCGCCGGTAAATTTGTCGATAGCCTCTCCACTGGTCATTTCCGTGCGGCTAAACGGTAACGCCTGGCGAACCAGTTCTGTCATTCTCGCTTCAATTTTGTCAAAATCTTCTGGAGTGAAGGGTTCGTCTCGCAGAAAATCGTAGTAGAAGCCGTTTTCGATCGATGGCCCGATAGCCACTTTGACGTCCTTGCCGAAAACATCCCGCACTGCAAGCGCCATAATATGCGCAGTACTGTGCCGTAGAATATCAAGAGCTTCTTCTGAACCAATCTGAATTGGTGCTAAAACCGTGTCCCCGTGCAAAGGCGTGGTATAGTCCGCTATAGTCTCACCGATCCTGGCGGCTACTGTTATCTTACGCTGTTTGTTGGAGAGGAGGGAGGCTAGGGCATCCTGAACAGTACTGCCTGCCGGTATCTTGACGGACTCTCCTCCAGTAAGGGATACGGTTATAGTAGTCATGAAAATTTTCTATATAAAAATAAAGGCTAAAGAACCAACACCTTATGCGGAAGGTGTTCTTACTTTAGCCTTTTATCTTTGGTAGGCGCGGACGGGATTGAACCGACGACATCCACCACGTCAAGGTGGCGCTCTCCCACTGAGCTACGCGCCTGATTAGCTATATCAGCCTCGAAACCGCTTGAAACTTTTACAGAACTCTTCCCAGGCTTGGCAAGAGCCATTTATTAACATGATTGAAATCTCTCCGCAACACCTTTTTAAGGCGTGGAGCTGAATTATTTCGATCACAAACCATGTGTTAGTCTATGCAAATCGGGGTTCAGAAGAGGGAACAGGCACGAAGCCTGGCCCGAGAAATGGTCAATGGGGAGTTACCGGGCAGAAGCGCGGGCCTCGATGGCCTTGGCCAGGGTGTATTTATCGGCATACTTGATGTCCATCCCCATGGGAATGCCGCAGGCTAACCGAGTCAGTTGGATCTTTTCGCCCTGCAGGACATCGATGAGGTACGAGGCGGTGACCTCGCCGGGGACTGTTGAACTTGTGGCGATAATCACCTCCCGGACATTACCCTTTCGGACACGGGCGAGCAGCTCCCGGACTTTAATTTCATCGGGTCCTATGCCGTCCATTGGTGAAATGACGCCATGAAGGATATGATAGTGTCCGCGAAAGCTGTCCGTTTTTTCGATTGCCATCAGATCGCCGGACTCTTCCACGACACAGATGGTTTCCGCCTGACGGCGGGCATCGCCGCAGATAGAACAGGGATCGGTCTCGGAAAAAGAAAAACAGCAGGAGCAGAGTTGGATAGCTCCGTGCAATTCGCTCAGGGCTCCGGCCAGTTCCCGGGCAAGCGTCGGTGGTTTACGCAGGATGTTCAGGGCGAGGCGAGTGGCCGTTTTTCGGCCGATACCCGGCAGACGGCTCAGATGATCGATGAGCTTTTCAAGAGCTGGAGGAATGACCTGCATGGCACATCAAGGTTTGAGAAAATTGGTCAGACCCGGGATATTCAGCCCACCGGTCAGCTGGCCCAATTCCTGTTTGCTCAGTTCTTTGGCCTTTCTCATTGCATCATTGGTTGCGGCGACAATAAGATCCTGGAGCATCCCTGCCTCCTCGGGATCGATTACCGCCTTTTCAATGGCAATGGAAAGGACGTCACCCTGGCCGTTGACGGTGACCAGCACCATACCGCCCCCGGCGCTGCCGGTAATGGATTTTCTGGCAAGATCTTCCTGGATTTTGGCCATTTTTTCCTGCATGGCCTTGGCTTGCTGCATAATATTATTGAGATCCATCTCTTTATCCTGAATTAAAATTATCTGCTTCTCGGTCCAATCCGGATGTCGCCGACCTGGCCGTTAAAAATCTCTGCCGCCATTATAACCAATGGGTCGTTGGCCAGCTGCTGTCTTTTTCGTTGGGGCGATTCGTTGCCGTCGGCATCAGGAGAATCGTCGATTTCCGGCAGAATGAATCGCACCTTGAGTGGTTTCTGGAAAAAATCCAAGGCAAATTCGGTGAGCAGCTGATGATTTTCCTTCTGCCGGAGAACCGAGCAATTTGCCGGATCGCTGTATGTCAGCTGAAGTTCCCCTTTGACATCCTGTTTGGCATGGTCCGCCCGTTGCAGATCCTGGGCCATCCAGATTTTACGTTCCTTGACGTAGTTGATGAAATCGAGCCAGTCCTTGCGGACATCTCTTGCATGGGGGTGGATTTCAAGGGGTTTTTCCGGAGGAAAAACGCCGTCCGTCGGGGGGAGTACCTGCTCTTTACTGGCTGCAGCACTCTCTGCCGGCAGGGCAGGGGGCGTTGCTTCTACGGGCGCCTGCCTGTTCGGTTCCCGTTCCTGATTTTCCACCTCGTCAGGCGCTGCGGACGTTATGGGCGGGACGTCATGTTTTTTTTTTATCTCAGACGGTTGCCCGGGTGGGGCAATTTCCACAAGCGGTGTCGGTTTTGCCGGAAGAGCTGCCAGGATGTCGTTCATGTGGCCGAGTATTGTGGTCATGGGCACTACATTGCCGGCCTCGATTATCTTCAGCATGGAAGTCTCAAGCGTCAGCCGTGGCTGGGCGGAAAGTTTCAGTTCTTCCGCCATGGTCATCAGCAGGACGAGCTTCTGGTGCAGTGTTTCACCGGTGTACCCGGCGGCCAGTTCCTGGAATTCGGTCAACTCTTCGCCGGGCAGATCAATGAGCCCGGAGCAGCCGTCAATTTTGCAGAGCAGCAGGGTCCGGAAATGATCCATCATATCTTCGACAAAGCGTTTCAGGTCCATCCCATAGCCAAAAATCTCTTCCAGGCGGAGAAAGACCTCACTTTTGTTACCCTCGAGCAGGGCTCTGGTCAGGCTCATCAGAACATCGCGGCTGACCAGCCCGAGAACCTCGACGACGTCCCTGGTACTGATTGTTTTCTCCCCGTAGGAGAACATCTGGTCCAAGAGGCTCAACCCGTCACGGACCGAACCGCCGGCCTCCCTGACGATCAGGGACAGGGCGGAGGTGTCGATTGTAAAGCCTTCGGCCTGGACGAGACTTTGAAAATGGTCGTATAACTCTTTGGCTGAAATGCGTTTTAATTCATATTGCTGACAACGGGACAGAATGGTGATGGGAATTTTATGAATCTCCGTGGTCGCAAACATGAAATAGACATGAGCGGGCGGTTCCTCCAGTGTCTTCAGCAAGGCATTGAATGCCTCGGTAGTCAGCATGTGCACCTCGTCGATGATAATGATCTTAAAAGGCGAGGAGGTGGGGAGGAAGCGGATTTTTTCTTTTAATTCACGGATCTCCTGGATACCGCGATTGGACGCACCGTCTATCTCGTAGAGGTCAAGTGAGGCGCCGGTGGCAATCTGCCGGCAGGATGGACATTTATCGCAGGGCCGTTGCAGAGGTTCTTCCTGGCAGTTTAACGCCTTGGCCATAATACGGGCGAGGGTCGTCTTGCCAACCCCTCTGACCCCGGAGAAGAGAATGGCATGGGCCACCCGGTCGCGAATGATACTGTTCTTTAATGTCGTCACTACCGGACGCTGGCCGATTACCTGGTCAAATGTCTGGGGACGGGCCTTTCTGGCAAGGACGAGATAAGACATGCAACACCGGGGCTGGGAGGATAAGAGTCTGGTGGAGCGGTATAAAAAATGATAGCCGGGTTACCTGCAACACACAAAGAGGTTCACTACCGTTGCTTCCTTCCGGACCTGGCGGGGTTCGCGATTCTTTGTTGCGCAGGGCCCGGCTATCAAAGTCGAACTCATATATGGCGGAGAGGGTGAGATTCGAACTCACGGTACTCTCGTACACACGCGTTCCAGGCGTGCACCTTAAGCCACTCGGTCACCTCTCCATATCAAAATGCTCTGAAAAATGTGTGGTACTATGTAAACCGTCGTCGGCCTTTTCGCAATCAAAAAGTAAAGGTTTTCCAAAAAAGGTGGTTGGCTTACTTCTGGCGAACGGCCTTTTTTGTCCTCCGTCGGGCCTTGAAAAATGTCTTCAGCAGCCTGCCGCATTGTTCGGCAAGTACGCCACTGCGGACGGCAATAGTGTGGTTGAGACAGCCGTCCTCGCCTATCCGGTATACCGAGGAGACGGCGCCGGTTTTCGGGTCGGCAGCACCATATACCAGCCGCTCTATCCGGGCATGAATCATGGCTCCCATGCACATGGCACAGGGTTCCAGGGTTACGTAGAGGGTCGTACCGGGTAACCGGTAATTCTGCAGTTGTACCGCAGCATCTCTTATAACGAGTATCTCGGCATGGGCAGTCGGATCCTGCCTGGTGATCGGACTATTCCCGGCACCGGCCAAATAGCCGTCTTTGCCGATAAGTACTGCCCCAACAGGAATCTCGCCATTGGCGCCGGCCGCCTCTGCATGGTCGAGGGCCCGGCGCATCCAATACTCATCCCCGGACAGTTGGGTGTTGTCAGGACCTATCACTTGAAAATATCCGTGCTGTTTTTTTTAAAGACCGACGAATTGACCGCCCTTTTATTTGCATTTTTTTACTTTTCGCCATATAAATAAAGTAGCTGTTACGTTTTCGAAATTTATTTTACTTTCCTGTAATCACAGCCTGACTATGTATAAAGTTCTGATCTCCGATTTTTTTGAGACCACCAAGGCCAATCTGGTAGATGCCTTAGAGGACAGGTGCGATCTGACTTGTATCTCCAATGAAACTGAATTTCAAGAGGAGATTAAAGCCCGTCAATTTGATCTCATCTTCCTTGATATAGAATCCCTGGACGGGAATTCGATGCCTCTGCTCGACCAGGTTCATACCAAGGATCCGTTCCTGCCCATCATCATAACCAGCAAAACGGAGAAAGCAGAGATAATTGTCCAGGCGATGAATTGCGGGGCAAGCGATTTTCTCGTCCATCCGATTTCACCGATGCGTATCAACATCGCGGTGGATAAAGCTATTGAGATTCGCGATCAGAAACTGGAGATCGCCTATCATCGCCGGAAGCAGGATGTGGTCTATGACTTCAAAGATGTCATTGCTCACAGTCCCAAAATGCGACAGATCATCAAAAGCCTGGAGCGATTTGCCAAAACCGACTCGACGATTCTTATCACCGGTGATACCGGCACCGGGAAATCGTTTCTCTCCGGAACTGTGCATTTCAATTCGCCAAGGCGAAAAAAACCATTCGTTAAGATCAACTGTGCCAATATCCCCGAAGACCTACTCGAATCGGAACTGTTCGGTCACGAGAAAGGTGCCTTTACCGGGGCCGACAAACAGCGGATAGGCAGGTTTGAACAGGCCGGCGGCGGCACCATCTTTCTCGACGAGATAGGCGAGATGAACATGCGGCTGCAGACAAAATTACTGCGGGTGCTCGAGGAAAAATCGTTTGAGAGAGTGGGCGGCAATAAAACGATTTACAGCGATGTCCGCATCATCGCCGCGACCAACAAGGACCTGGTGCACCAGGTGGAGGTCGGCTTGTTCCGGGAAGATCTCTACTATCGTATCAATGTGCTGCCGGTCGGTCTGCCGTCGCTGAAAGAGAGAAAGGCCTGCATCCTTCCGCTGGCCGAGCTGCTGCTGAAAAAGTGTACCGGTTCCATGCATACCGAGATTACCACATTTTCCGACAATGCCAGAAGAATGATCCAGGAGTACGAATGGCCTGGCAATATCAGGCAGTTGGCCAATACCATAGAAAGGGCGGTCATCCTGGAAGACAATACCATCATCCATTCGCACAACCTGGCCTTGCCGGAAAAAATCGGCTCGCGGCTGCTGGCGGAACAATCAGTGCACCATGAACGGCAGGATGCCCGAAGGAAAACCGAGATCGGTGAATCGCTGGCAGAACAGGAGAAAGAGCTGATCCTGCGCATTCTGGAAGAATGTCTCTGGGTGCAGAAAAATGCCGCCGCCAAGCTCGGGATCAGCGCCAGGGCTCTGAATTACAAAATCAATAAGCTGGGTATCACCCATCCCCACTGGCGGCGTAATAAAAAGGTTGTTGAATAATCATTCCACCTTGGTGAGCATCGCCTCGATCACCCCAAGGCCGGTCAGCCAGAATTCCGGACTGTCCAGGTCAATTCCGAAGGGCTGCATCAGTTCATAGGGTGAATTCGATCCCCCCGCTGAAAGCAGTTGTAGATATTTTTCCACAAAGGGTTCTCCTTCCTGTTGATAGAGGCCGTAAAGGGCCAGCACCAGCAATTCGCCGAAGGCATAGGAATAGACATAGCCCGGGGTGGACAGGAAATGGGGGATGTAAGACCACCAGATCGCATAATCATCGCGTAACTCTACCGAGTCCCCAAACATCGCCCGCTGGGTGGTAAGCCAGTAGTCGCTCAGTTGCTCACTGCTTAATTCGCCGTGTTGCCGCCGGCCCTCGTGCATCCGCTCTTCAAAACGATTCATCGCCGTCTGTCTGAAAACGGTGGCAAAGATCGATTCAAGTTTCTGGCAGATAAAGGCGCGCCGCTGCTGCTCGTTGTCAAGTAAAGCCAGTTGACTGTTGAAAACGAGGAGTTCTGCGAAGACCGAAGCCGTTTCGGCCAGCGGCAGGGGAGTATCGCTGTTGAAGTGGCCCTGGCCGGAGGCGAGCACCTGATGGACCCCATGGCCGAGTTCATGGGCAACGGTTGAAACATCACGCAGACTGCCCGTGTAGTTAACCAGAACATAAGGGTGCACCTCTGGAACAGCGGGGTGGGCGAAGGCGCCGCCACGCTTTCCCTTGCCGACTGGGGCATGAATCCATTTCCGGGTGAAAAACATCTCGGCGATTTCCGCCATCCTTGGTGAGAAGGCGGAAAAAGAAGAGAGTACCGTCTCCCGGCAGGATTGCCAGTCGATTTTTTTGGTCGGCAGTGAGGGGAGCGGTGCATAGCGGTCATAATCCTTCAGGATGTCAAGTCCGAGCAGCTGCTGTTTGACATGGTAGTAACGGTTGACCAGATCATAGCGCGAGGTGACCGCTTCGATCAGGGTTTCGACCGTCTTATCCTGCAGTTCGTTATGCAGGTTCATGGAGCTGACCCAGCTGGTATGTTTGCGCAGCCGGTCGGTGATCATCTTGTCGGCTGCCAGGGTGTTGAAGATATGGGTGAGGATATGGTTGTTCTTCCTCAGGCCTTCGGTCATCTCGGCAGCTGCACTTCGTCGTATTTCCCGATCTGCATTGTACAGGTCGGTCAGCACCTCTTCCTCCGTCCGGTTTTTAGGGCCAAAGGTCAGATGGCTGAATACTTTACTAAAAAGAGTCGTCCAGGCATTGCGGCCAACCGCTTCTTTTTCCAGGAGCAGTGTTTCTTCAGGCTCGGTGAGCTGATGGGGACGATAGCGTCTGAGTACTTCGAGATAGTGGCGATACGGTTCAAGTTCCGTACTGTTAACCAGGGCTGCGGCCGTTTGCTCGTCGACCTGGTTCCATTCCAGCTCAAAAAAGACCGTCTGTGTGCCGCATCGGCTGTACAGTTCATGAACTTTCTGGTCGAGTGCTCCGGCCTCGGCATTGTCCATCCGGGTAGTGAAATTGAGAAAGGAGAAGGTGCCGAGTTTGGTCAGTGCACAGTCAAGATTTTCAAGCCTTTTGACGAGGGTCAGCAGCTCCTTCGCCTCAAGCTGCGCGACCCTGGAATAGTAGGTTTTCTTAATCGCAGCCGCTTCTGTCTCGCACCAGTCGATATCGGATATAATATACTTATCATCCGTTTCGGTATACAGATCGGTCAGGTTCCATAAAACATCCGTGGTACCGAGAGTATCGTTCAGTTTCGCTGTCTCCGTCATAGTTTCTCCAAGGTTATGAGCGTAAACTGCTGATGAAGGGGCCAACCGCCTCGGCCCCCTGTGCATCGACCAGGCGAATTGTCTCCGAGCCGATGACCGCCATATCAGCCTTGCCGCAAAGGGCAGCGACATCGTCCTTGTTACGGATCCCGAATCCCACCGCAAGGGGCAGGGAGGTGGCTGCCTTGCACCTGGACAGATAGGAATTGAACTCATCATCGAACTCTGATTGTTTGCCGGTTACCCCGCGGCGGGCGGCGCAGTAGATGAAGCCGGCTGCTGACCGGTTTAGCTCGGCCATCCGTGCATCTGTAGAAGTGGGGGCGAAAATCAGGATCGCGGCAACCTGGTGATCTTTTGCCAGACGGAAAAAATCTTTTCCCATCTCCGGCGGCAGGTCGGGAATGATCAGTCCCTGAATGCCGGCACTTTGGCAATCCTTGAAGAACCGTTCCTCGCCGTACTTGAAGATGATATTGTAGTAGGTCATGAAGAGAAAGGGGATATCATATTTCCGGGTCATCTCCGCACCAAAGGCGATGCAGTCGGCGACGGAGGTGCCAAGGGCCAGGCTGTCCTGGTTGGCCTTGAGGATGACCGGGCCATCGGCCATCGGCTCGGAAAAAGGGATCTGCATTTCGATGCAGTCCACACCGTTTTCAACCATCTGGTCGATGACCTGGCGGTTGGTGGCAAAGGACGGGTAACCGAGAACGATATGGGTCATCAGCAGAATATCGCTTTTTTCCAGGCGGGTACGCAGTTTTTTTTCCAGTAACATTATATTTTCACCGTCTTGTCTTCTGTCGTTGAGAAGGGATTGAGGGGATTATTTATCGTATTCTTTACCTCGGGCGATGATGAACTCTTTCCAGGAGGGATCATCAAAGGCGTGGGCGATGGTAAAAATATCCTTATCGCCACGTCCCGACTGGTTGATAATGATTGCTTCATCTGTGCCAAGAAGCGGAGCCTCTTTAAAGGCCTGGACAAAGCCATGGGCGGATTCCAGAGCCGGGATGATTCCTTCCAGCCGCATGGTGAGATCAAGTGCCTGCATGACCTCTTCATCGGTTGCCGCGGCAAAGCGGACCCGCTTTTTCTCCGCCAGGTCGGCTAGGATAGGGCTGACTCCGACATAGTCGAGTCCGGCAGCCACCGAATGGGTTTCAAGCATCTGGCCGTCATCGTTTTGCAGAAACATGGTTTTATAGCCCTGGGCCACACCGGGACTGGCATCCTTGCCGCAGAGTCTTGAGGCGTGGTGGCCGGTATCGATGCCTTTGCCGCCTGCCTCAACACCAACAAGTTCCACTTCGGGGTTGTCGAGAAAACCCTGGAAAATACCCATGGCATTGGAGCCCCCGCCGACGCAGGCATAGACACGGGCCGGCGGTTTGCCGTGCCGGGCGAGGATCTGCTCTTTCGCCTCGGTTCCGATGATCGACTGGAACCAGGAAACCATCTCCGGAAAAGGTGCCGGGCCGCAGGCGGTGCCGAAGACATAATGGGTGGTATCCACATTGGTGACCCAGTCCCTGAAGGCCTCGTTGATGGCATCCTTTAAGGTTCTGGACCCGTCCTGTACCGGGACGACGGTAGCGCCCATCTTTTCCATCCAGAAGACATTGGGCCGCTGGCGAAGGACATCGACTTCGCCCATATAGATGGTGCATTCCAGGCCGAACTTGGCTGCCATGGTCGCGGTCGCCATACCGTGCTGACCGGCACCGGTCTCGGCGATCACCCGTCTTTTACCCATTTTTCTGACCAGCAGTCCCTGGCCCATGACATTATTCGCCTTATGGGCTCCGGTGTGATTGAGATCCTCCCGCTTGATATAGATCTTTGCCCCACCAAAATGCCTGGTGAGGTTTTCGGCAAAGGTCAGCGGCGTCGGCCTGCACGAATAAGTCGACATGAGATCGATATACTCCTGCCAGAACTGGGGATCTTCTTTGGCCTCCCGGAAATGTCGCCGCAGCTGTTGAAACGTTTCATGGAGGATTTCCGGGATAAACGCGCCACCCCAGTTGCCAAAAAAACCTTTATTTTCCATTATTTTCTCCGTAAAATATTGCATGCGGGGGATGTGTTCTGCCTTGCCGGTTACGGAATTCGATAAGCAGATACCATTATTCCCCTTACTTTTCAGGTCAAGGAGAACAGTATGACGAATGATGCAGATGTTGTAAACAACCGAATAATCGATTCAGACAAAATATTGACCTTTCCGGAGGGTATTCCGGGCTTTGAAAAGTACACTACATACCGTGTATATCACAAGGAAGAAAACGATATCAGTGCCTTTTGGCTGGAATCCTGTGAGGAACCAAAGGTAACTTTTACCCTGGTTGATCCGGCGCAGTACGGGCTCAACTACGAGCTGGAATTAACCGATGAAGAGCGCACGCTCCTGCAGGCGGAGAAAGCCGAGGAGCTCGGGGTCTTCATGGTCCTGAGTAAAAAAGAAGAGAGCGGCAAGTCGGCAGCAGCGCTTAATGCCAATATTGCCGGACCGATTATCATCAATCCTCGGACCAGGTTCGGCCTCCAGAAGGTAATCTATCGTTCCCACCTCAATGCGGTGATTGTGCAGGAAAAATAGCAGCAGGTCCTGCTAGGCCAGCTGTCTTCTGCACGCGGCACAGAAATCCTCGGGATAGTGCCCGTTGATAAAGCGGAGCTGGGCCTCGCTGAAGGCCCCCGGCGATTCCGGCAGACGGGGCAAAAAAGCGTAGAGAAGTGGCTGGTGCAGCGACGGCCTTTCATTCATCCTTTTCGAATATTCAATGGAAGTGACCATCCTGGCGCCTAGCCCGGCGAGGGCCTTCTGCGCCATCAGGATGCCGGTATCGAGGGAGCGGCGCATGGGGCCGTCGCATTCGAAAATATTACCCGCCAGGCTGCCGTCTTCCGCAGGCAGGGTCATCAGCTGCAGTTCCCATTGTGAGGTCTGCGCCTTGGGAACGAAGAGCATGACCCTCTCATCGCTCCAGACCACCAGCCCCGACTCCAGGTCCGTGCGCTCATCCATCCGTCGATTGGTGGCAATAGCCCTCCGGTAATCGGTGAAGAAATCACTGTTATATTGCCCGTGATATGCAACGATCAGTTCGGCAACAAGATCCCCGCAGCTAAAGGCAGGCAACCGCCCAACCGGCCTGCTGGTGCCGTGGTGATACGCTTCAACCTGCTCCGGGACGAGGGCATATTGTTGGTGGACCTGCTGGTGCGAGGCATGCAGCCGGTAGAGGGATGGGGCAAAATCAAAACCGAAATTCCAGCCCCACAGGGTGGCCGGACTATACCCCGCAGCCGCTGATTTTTCGACAACCGCCAGGCGAATTGCCTCAAGTTCCTCTTCCGTCAAGGTTTCCACTGAGGCTGGCATGGGCCGATCAAGACCAAGTTCTTCCGCCAGCCGGACATAACTGCGCTGATAGTAGAGATGGCGCAGCCCCTGTATATCGCGTGGGCCGAGTGAGGTAATGGAATAGCGAATAGCGTCATCGGCCATATTCGCCGCATAGTGCCCACCCGGAATATAGGAGTTTCGCCGCAGGTATTCAAAGACATGACTCTGTCCATCCTGCGGCCATTCCCCGACTATTTCGCTGCCGCCCTGCGCTCCGGGACGGATAACCATGATAATCTTATACCTGTCCGGCAGATGCGGATTATTGGCGACCGCCTCAAAGAGAGGGTGGTTGTGGATTACCGGCCGCATAGTGCCTGCCGAATCTGATCGGTATCGCAGTCCGGTAGGCAATTCCCCGTCACGGACGAATTCGCAGCTGAGCTCGGCAAGTCTTTGCAGGTCAAGCGGATCAGTAGAGCAGGTGGCCAGGGCCATGAGAAGGGGGCCAGGCAGCTGGCCGAACAAGTCAATCTCAACATTGTTTTGTTGCAGTGTGTCACTGAGGGAGACAGGTGCCGGCTGGGCAAGCCGTATTCGGCCCGGATTGTCGGCACTGGCATCCGCCCACTCCTTATCGATATAGGTCCTGCCCTTGAAGGGGAATGGGTTGGGGATCTCAAAAATCCAGTCGGCCCCGTCGACTTTGACGTCGGCCGGGGGGTAATTCCGCTCATTATTGACCGGCGCATTGTCTTGCGTCAGCCCGAGAGATTCAATTTTTGTCGACGGTCTGAGGTTGGCAACGGAATAGGACGGTTTGTGGATCCCGTATTGGAAGCTGCCCTGGGGGGTGATGCATGTCTGTAGTCGTTTCATCCTGGCTCAATCTTTCTTTTTCCACAGGGCAAGTGCCTGCTGATATATGTGTGAACGCGATATTGCCAAATCGGAAGCAAGCTTTCGGCTGACATCTTTTAAAGAGAGTTCCGAGTTGTCCCGGTACCAGAGTATCAGTTCTTCCACCGTCTGCCCCTCCACCTCTTCTTGTACTCCGGGCCAGATTATTACCACAAATTCGCCGCGGTTACGACCTTCCCGACTTTTTGCCAGCAGGTCGCGGAGTGTACCATGCTGGAGATCCTCGAAAGCTTTGGTCAGCTCCCTGGCCCAGAAACTCTGCCTGTCGCCGAATATCGCCAGGGCGTCGCTGAGTAATCCTTCGATCCGATGGGGTGATTCGTAGAGAACGATTGGATACTCACTTGCCGCAAGAGAGGTCAGCATTTTTCGTCGCTGACCTTTTTTCGAAGGCAGAAACCCAAGGAATAAAAAGCCGGTGTCGGTCACCCCTGCCGCGGAAAGGGCAGTTGTGAGAGCTGAGGCCCCGGGCAGTGGCACTACAGTCATACCGTTTTCCCGGACCAGCCTGACGACAACTGCCCCCGGATCCGAAATACAGGGCGTGCCGGCATCACTGACCAGGGCGACATCTTGCCCCTCCCGCAGACGCAGCAGGATTTCCTTGCTCCGTTCCGACTCTTTTTCGCGATAATAACTGATAAGCGGGGTAGCAATGCCAAAATGATTCAGCAGCCGTTTAGTATGACGGGTGTCTTCTGCGGCAATGAGGTCTACCTCCTTGAGTATGCGCAGACTCCTTAAGGTGATATCTTCCAGATTGCCTATGGGGGTGGGAACGATATAAAGGGTGCCTGCTTTGGCCTGAAGGTCTGAAGTCATGTCGGCTCACGAATAGAAATGGCAGAGAAAATTGTTGTCGGACAGTATGCTCAATTGATAAAAAAATTGCATCTGCAATTTTCCTTGACTACTGCTCTTGCGATATATATGAATATATGTTCAGATATAAAGAAAGGAGGAAAGATGCAAAGTGACCGGTGTGTCAACAGGATTGTCCATCATGATAAAGTGGAGCTGGCCAGATCCCAGGACTTGGGGCCGAAGGAAGTTGAACAGCTCTGTCAACTGTTCAAAGCATTTTCCGAGCCGGGCCGGCTGCGTATTCTCCACGCTCTGCTGCAGCAGGAGATGTGTGTCTGTGACCTGGCCGCCCTTCTGGATGTCTCCGAGTCGGCGGTGAGCCATCAATTGCGGCTGTTGCGTACTCTGGGCCTGGTTGTCAACCGGCGTGAAGGGACAGTCCTTTACTACCGCCCGGCCAATAGTCGTCTCATTGAACTGATCGGCTTTGCCGGTTCTTTGCTTGTCGACCGTTAGGATGACCCGGGGGAGCAGGAAATATTATTAGTCTATCTGCGAATCTTTTTTTGATGTAGACGAGAATAAAGGAGTACTATTTTGGCCATAATACTACAAATACTAGAGGAGAGCTGGCGGATTCTTTTGGATTCATCGGTGTATATCCTGTTTGGCATAACCATCGCCGGTCTCCTGCGGGTGATACTCAACCCCAACACAGTGCTCAACCATCTTGGCCGGAGCCGATTCAGTTCCGTCGTCAAGGCGGCGCTTCTCGGGGTCCCGCTGCCGCTCTGATCATGTGGCGTGCTGCCGGCGGCAGCATCACTCAGGAAGCAGGGGGCAAACAAAGGTGCCACCACGGCCTTTCTAATCTCCACTCCGGAGTCGGGGGTGGACTCCATCGCCATTACCTATGCCCTGCTGGACCCGATTCTGACGGTTATCCGACCGATGGCAGCCCTGCTCACTGCAATGACAGCGGGATTTGCTGAAAACCTGTTGTTCTGGCAGAAAAATCGCGAGGATATCGTGGTGGACCGCAGCTGTCCTGTAGACAGCTGTTGTGATGGGATTGATTGTCCCGAAGAAGTGCATAATCACCACCATAACCTGGTTGAGAAAATCGTCTCGGGGGTGCGTTTTGGCTACCGGGAGGTCTGGGGAGATATCGTTGGCTGGTTTTTCATCGGGGTTGGGCTTGCAGCCCTGATCACCAGTCTGGTTCCCGACGATCTGATGGCGACCCTTCTTGGCGGCGGGCTTAGTTCCATGCTGGTCATGCTGGTGGTGGGGGTACCGTTATACATCTGCGCCACAGCCTCGACACCTGTCGCTGCTGCGTTAATCATGAAAGGAGTCAGTCCCGGGGCTGCTCTGGTTTTTCTGCTCGTTGGTCCGGCCACAAATGTAACTTCTCTTTCGGTTTTAACAGGTATTCTGGGAAAAAGAAGCACCATAATGTATCTGACTATTCTTTCATGCTGTGCAGTGGCATTCGGTCTTGGTGTCGATGCCCTCTATCAGTTGGTGGGGATTTCTCCTCGGGCAATTATCGGCGACGCTGCCGAGTTGGTACCGGAAAACATCAAGCTTTTTGCTGCCCTGTTGCTCCTCGCACTTTCCATTCGACCACTGGCTACCGCCGTATGGAAAAAATTTACCGCAAAACCTCCACAAACAGTGTTTATCAGTCAATTCCCTCCCCCCCAGATGAATAAAAAAAATGTAGCCAGTCAGAGTTGCGAAAAGACGGCGGATCATTGCAGTTGTTGCAAATAACCGGATCGGCAGTTGACGCGTGTTGATAACAAACTATAATTTGCCCTAAGCGGGTAAAGTGGGAATAATATTGTCAGGCTAGCTCACATGAAACAATGGTATTTATGCACTGTGCGGAGAAATGAGCAAACATATCGGTATCTTAACGGCTGGAGGCGATAGCCCCGGACTGAATGCAGCCATTCGGGGTATAGGCAAATCGGCGCTGGCTACAGGAACCATGCACATTGTCGGATTTCGTGATGGCTTTCGTGGCCTCATGGAGAACAGGACGATGCGCCTTGATCGGGAGACCTTGTCCTCGATTCTGACCAGAGGGGGGACGATTCTCGGGACCAGTCGGGACAAACCCCATAAGATGCCCGTCGGCAGTGAGGTAATGGATATGACCGAGGTGATCTGCGACAACTATGCGCGGCATAGCCTTGATGCCCTTATCTGCATAGGTGGCGGCGGGACACAGAAAAATGCCTATCGCCTGGCACAGAAGGGCCTCAATATCATCACTCTGCCAAAGACCATCGACAACGACGTGGCGATGACCGATGTTACCTTCGGTTTTCATACCGCCATGGAAATAGCCACAGAGGCTATTGACCGTCTGCATTCCACCGCCCATAGCCATCATCGGATCATTGTGGTTGAGGTGATGGGACATAATTCCGGCTGGCTGGCGCTGGGCGCCGGAGTTGCCGGAGGGGCTGATGTCATCCTGATCCCGGAGATCCCCTATGATCTGCAGGCAACCGCCAACGCCATACGCAAACGACAGCAGCGGGGAACCAATTTCAGCATAGTCGCCGTGGCTGAAGGGGCGCTCTGTGTCGATGATTATGCCGAGTTGAGAAAGCTGAAAGAAAAGAAAGCCATAGCCAAGGAAAATAAAGACAAAAAGGCACAGAAAAAGGCCGAGGCTGCGTTGCAGGAATTTTCCCGGCTCCAGGGAAATAATACTCTCGCCTTGACCCAGGAATTGGAGATCATGACCGGCCTGGAATCGCGCCTGACCATTCTGGGGCATTGTCAGCGGGGTGGGACGCCATCAGCAGCTGACAGGATGCTGGCCACCCGGCTGGGCAGCGCCTGCGTTGATTGCATCGAACAGGAAGAGTACGGGGTAATGGTAGCAGTTCATGGTGAAGGAACAAAAAATGTCCCCTTGCAGGACATTGTCGGTCAGAAAAAACTGGTTCCGCCTGATCATCCCTGGATTCGTGCGGCCCGCAATGTTGGTACTTGTCTGGGAGACTGAGGCTATTGTTGGTAGGGTTGATTTTTGAGGTTTTTACGAATTTGCCAATCTTCAGCGGGTTGAAAAAAGACCGACCAACTTTTTTGATAATTGTTTATTACCTATGTATACTCAAATCAAATAAGCTGTGCAGATAGTTTCTTAACGTGACAGAAAGGAGAATGACCGTGTCAAACGGCAGCGCCCAGACCGATTCCTCGCCAATAATCGACAAGCGCATCTTGGTCATTGAGGATCAACCTGAGATCAGAAGGTTGCTGAACAATTACTTGAAGGCGCAGGGGTATGAGACCAAGACAGCGGAAAACGGTCTGGATGCGCTCTTTCTATTGGAACAGTGGCCGGCGGACATGGTTACCGTCGATCTCAACATGCCTGTCATGAACGGTCATGAGTTCATCAAAAAAGCCGTGGTGCGTTGGCCGGATATGCCCATCATCGTCGTCTCCGGTGTCGGAGCTGTGGATCAGGCGGTTGACGCTCTGCGTATTGGCGCCCGGGATTTCATAACCAAACCAATCGAAAATTTTTCCCTGGTCAGAAATACCATAGAAAAGACCCTGGAAGCTGCAGAACTGATCAGGCAAAACAGGGATTACCAGCTGAATCTTGAAAAGAAAGTCGAGCAGCGGACTATAGAACTCGAAGAAATCAAACATCAGCTCCTGTACAGTCTTGGTAAATCGGCTGAGTACCGGGACAACGAGACCGGAAGACACGTTATCCGGGTTGGCAAGATATGTTATCTTCTTGCCAGCGCCATGGGGATGACATCTGTTCTCGCCAGAACTTTTTCTGAGGCCGCCCCCCTGCACGATATCGGTAAAATAGGCATCTCGGATACCATTCTTCTCAAACCCGGATTTCTCACTGCTGAGGAACGGGATATCATGCAGAAACACTGTGAGATTGGCTGCGATATTTTACGCCACTATTCCTCCGCCAAAGAAAACGAGAAGATAAACTTTGAAGAGATAATCCGCCTGGCCGATGATTTCGATCAACTTTCTCTGTTGGAAATGGCCATGGTTATTGCCCTGTGCCATCATGAACGCTGGGATGGGACGGGCTATCCCTGTCAGCTTTCAACGGCGAGAATTCCTTTTATCGCCCGAATTGTAGCCGTCGTCGACGTATACGATGCCCTTGGCAGTGAGCGACCTTATAAAAAACCGCTTCCCGAGGAAACCTGTCAGAAAATCCTGAAAGAAGGCCGAGGGAGCCATTTTGATCCTGAGATCATCGATGTGTTCTTTACCAATATCGACGACATCCTGGCCATCAAACAGGAGTGGATGGACTGATCAGCCTCCCTTCCTGCCATCAATCCTCAGCCGCAGGGCAACTTCAGGTCAGTTTTCCTGTAATTGGTATTTATCGCCATATCCCCTGGGGGTGATTATCAGATCCTTCCAGGAAAAAGTCTGGCTATTGCCGATGATGACAGTCGACTGCATGCCGATCTCGTGATTCAGCATCTCTTCGAGGGTGGTTACCACGATTTTTTCATTTTTTCTTGTGGCCGCGGTGACGATACCGACTGGAGTTTCGGGGGCGCGGCGGGAAAGGAATATTTCCCTTGCCCTGACAATCTGTTCGGTTCGCCGTTTTGATCTGGGGTTGTAGATAGCAGTGACAAAATCAGCCATGGCGGCAGCCTCCAGTCGTTTCTCGATGATTTCCCACGGAGTGAGCAGATCGGAAAGGCTGATTGCCGCAAAATCGTGCATCAAAGGGGCTCCAAGCCGTGCAGCGCAGCTGTTGATGGCCGCAAGACCCGGAATTATTTCAATTGCACATGGAGAGTCAGCTTTTTTGGCCATCTCCAGGACAAGACCGGCCATGGCATAGATGCCGGGATCACCGCCGGAGACCAGGGCGACCTCCTTGCCGGAGGAGGCAATCTCCAGCGCCTGGCGGCAACGGTCCACCTCTTTCATCATCTCCGAGGAGATCACTTCCTTGCCATCGAGAAACTCGGCGATCAGTTTGAGATAGGTACTATAGCCGATGATCACATCGGCTTTGACCAGTGCCTCGCTTGCTGCATAGGTCATGTTTTTGACTGATCCGGGACCTGTTCCAACAACGTAAAGGGTACCTTGGCCACTGCCATTGTTATATTTTTCCATTTTCTTTTCCTGCTGAGGAGATGTTTGCTTTGCGCGCTGAGAAGGGCTGCCGGTTCGGCAACGCCGATGGCACCAACGGCTTTTAACGCGGCAAAGGAAATTTCCAGATTATTAAGGGTATTAATGGTATCGCTGTCGAAAAAATCGATCCGCCAGCCATTATCTTCAGCCAGTTGCACCAGGCCCGGCTCATCGCTTTTCTTATCAATGGAGGCAAGATTACGAATACTTGCCCTGCTGCAGTGCAAGTCCCGGAAAAGCTCGCTGAGGGCTTCTTCAAATTCGGCCGCCGGGGTGCCGCGATTGCAGCCGATGCCGACAACCAGGTCGCGGGGTCTGAAGACCGGACAGGGAAAGGGAATCCGGGTGCTGTGGGACACGAGAAAATCTGCCTTGTCGGCCACATCGACCTGTACCAGACCCTTTGGCAGGGAAGAAACAGCAACGTCGGTAAAAAGAGCGAGTTGCCCTCTATTCACCAGTCGCGTCGACAGGGTCGTCAGGGTTTGACGGTCCGGAGGGGCGAGTTGCTGCTCCCTGGCCCACAGGTCGAGGGCAACCAGCTGCAGGGTGTCCGAGGCGGTGGTAATTACCGCAGTCCCGCCAAGGAGTCCGGCTACTTTTTCGGCAAGCCCATTGCCTCCGCCGAGATGGCCTGACAGCAGACTGACTGCATGACGGCCCTTTTCGTCCATAACTACGACACAGGGGTCTGTGTATTTATCGCGGAGCAGCGGCGCGATGGCCCGGACCACAATTCCCGAGGCCATGATGCAGATAAAACCATCAAACAGGCGCCAGTTGGCGGCGATGGTGTCGGCAATCCTTTCCTCCGGCTTCTTGTTAAGAGCGACAACATTGTCGAGCTGGGCAGCAAGGTTTGCAGCTAGTTTCCTGCCACCCTCGGTTATGGCCAGAACGCCAACTTTCATGGTTGACTGCTGCCCTTGCGGTAACCATGGGTGAAGGCCTCATCGTAGAGTTTGGAAAGTGCAGGCGGGGGGCCCTCGGCCAGTACCCTGCCAACGGCGATGATGGCGGTCTTTTGTATGTCCGCCTCTCGTACCTGGGCGGCGATGGTTGCGAGGGTTCCCCGAAGCTGCCGCTCATCCGGCCAACTCACTTTTTCGACGATGGCAACCGGCGTATCTCGAGGGTAACCGCCAGCCAGAAGATCCTTGACCACGTCTTCGATCATGCCGACACTGAGAAATATCATCATGGTCGCCTGGTGGGCGGCGAGCAGGGCAAGATCTTCTTGCTCCGGCACCGGAGTCCTGCCGCCGCGCCGGGTGAAGATCACCGTCTGGGAGACTTCTGGCAGCGTCAGTTCCGTCTTCAGGGCAGCCGCAGACGCCGTACCGGAAGAGACTCCGGGAACCACCATGAAGGGAATCGCCTCCTTCTTCAACAGGGCGATCTGTTCGTTGATGGCTCCATAGATTGACGGGTCACCGGTATGCAGGCGGACAACCTTTTTCCCTGCCTGCCAGGCTTCTCTGGTGATGGCGAAGACCTCGTCAAGGTTCAGCCCGGCCGAATTATGGATTTCAGCTTTAAGTCCGGTGATAAGGGGCTTGGGGACGAGGCTGCCGGTGTAAATGACGATATCCGCCTCCCGCAGTAACCGTTGGCCTTTAACCGTGATAAGTTCAGGGTCACCGGGACCGGCCCCGACGAAATGGACCGGATATCTTCCTGCAACCGCTGTTTCTTTGCCACCACTTTCTTCCTTCATCGTCTTCCTGTCATAATTGTTATCGGATTAAAATCAGTAGTTTCGCCGCCCGGTTCTGTTCTGCTTACCTTAATGGCCGATGATGCCACGGAGAAACCATACTGCCGCATCAGCTCAGGCGCAGTCTGCACTGTTTTGTCGATCACTCCGTTTATGACCAGTTGGCCGTCTTCAGTTAAACGCCTGGCGACCAGGTCTACTATTTCGGGAAGAGCGCCGCTGCTGCCTCCGATGAAGACCCGGTCGGGAGCAGGCAGGTGAAGAAGTGATTCCGGTGCCCGGCCAAAAACGGGTACTATATTGTAGCAACGGAATTTGACAATATTATTTTTGATATTTGCCAATTCTTCTTGTTTATGTTCGATGGAGTAGACGGTCAGCTCCGGGTTGACTCTCGCAGCCTCAAGGGAGATCGAGCCGCTGCCGGCCCCGATATCCCAAAAGATTCCATCAGCCGGCAGTTGCAGCTGGTGCAGGGTCGCCGCCCGGACCTCATTTTTGGTAATCAGGCCCCGGCTGTGCTTGATTGCCTGCTCCGAAAGGCCAAAACGAAAACCATATTCGTCAGTTGCACCGGGCAGCATAAGACAGAGAATATTGAGCGGGGCAAATCGTTGCCCGCTTCCCTCAAGCAGGGTACCCCTGTAGACCCTTTCACTCACCATGCCGATGTCTTCGGCGACCAGCATCGTGATCTTTTCCGGCAGCTCGGTTTCCCCGATGCGGCTGAAGTAGTCAAGAAGTCGACCGGCGATCTGATCGGGACTGTTGGTCGAATCGGTCAGGATAAGATTTTTTTTATTGCGGAGAAGTAATCCGGGTAAATGGCCGGTGCTGCGGCCGTGCAGGCTGATTATCCCGGCATCATCCCAGGGAATTTTAAAGAGTGCGCAGGCCTTCTGAATCGAGGATAAGGCTGGATATATTCCAACCAGCTCCGGTGGAAACTCAGCGAGGAGTTTTTTGCCAATGCCATAAAAGAGTGGATCACCGCTTGCCAGGACGGCGACCTTGCCTCGCGTCAGGAATTGCCGGATCGTCTTGAGAGATGTGTCCAGGGGGGTGATTTCGAGAAACTTACCGGGCAGGTGGGTAACGAGGGGGGCAAAGCGTTTGGCGCCGACGATTAGGACGCAATCGGTAAGAATTCGTTCCTGTTCCGTGGTCAGAAGAATATCCGCAATACCAAAAACGAAGAGCTTATACATGGATGATGATTCCCGCCTTATGATTAACCAGATACACTTTCACCTTAGCCCCGGTAACCCGCTGGCCGTACTCCCTGGCCTTGACACAGACCGATTCCACCAGCTTCATTTGTCCGGCGGCTTCAATGTGTGTATACATTTCCCTTGCGGTATTCGATCCTTTGATTTTTTCCAGCAGCTGTCCTCTTGCCCCAAGACCGGCGAGTAGTCTGGCGCCATCGGCGATTTCCAGGGCGCCGTTTCGCACATGGGTCTGTGGAATGCCCATGGCCGCTTTCATGATTTTTGCCCACATCCCGGAAAGATGGATAGTGGAAAACTGTCTTTTTGCCGCTTCCTTGAGGGAGAATTCCAGGTAGTCGCCCATCATGGCATAGGCTTCTTCCGGCAGGTCGAGAAGTTGCTGTGCACCTTTTTCTGATGTCCTGCCGGTGGAGAGGACAACGTCGGAGAGGCCGGCCTCCCGGGCGACATCAAGCGAAGCCTTGATGGTCGCGGTCCAGGCATCGGCGGAGATGGGCCGGACAATACCGGTAGTGCCAAGAATCGACAAGCCACCTAGAATTCCCAGCCTTTTGTTCAGGGTCTTTTCGGCCAACTCCTCGCCTCTGGGAATCGAGATGGTGACGGTCAGCTCCCGGCTGGCAGCAACTTCCCGAACGGCAGCCGCGATCATTTGCCGGGGAACGGGATTGATGGCCGGTTGTCCGACCTGAACGGCCAGCCCCGGTTTGGTGACTGTACCGATCCCCTTGCCGCCGCAGATCAGGATGGTATCAAGAAGAATGCCTTGTTTGATCGCCTCGCTTTTTATACCCATCGTAACGGTAGCGACAATTTCCGCTCCGTTGGTCACATCGGGATCATCTCCGGCATCCTTGAGCACCGAGGCAGTGGAGGCTCTTTCATGCAGCCGGCAGGAGTGCAGGACAAAGCTTTTTCGGCTGCCGTCGGGAAAGGGAATCTCAGTTTCCTTTGGACAAGTACCGTTGATCTGGGCAAAGGCAGCCGCCTTAGCCGCAGCCGCGGCGCAGGATCCGGTGGTAAAACCGCTGCGAAGACGTCTGGTCATGGTCATTGAGCAGCAAGGCGGAGCAAGGCATTGACGATTGCTGCAGCAACCGGGCTGCCGCCTTTGCGGCCAAGGCTGGTAATATAGCAGCCGTTCTCTTCGACCAGCAGGGCCTTTGATTCAGCTGCATTGACAAAGCCGACCGGGACGCCTACGACCAGAGGCGTCTCCCTTGCGGGAACTGTTGCCAGGGTTCTGATGGTCTGCACCAGGGCGGTCGGGGCGTTGCCCATTGCGACAATACCTATGTTTTTTCCCAGCGACATCTCAATGGCCAGCTCCGATCGGGTTTTGTTCTCCGCTTTGGCCCGGACGGCAACTTCCGGATCGGCGACCCTGCAGATCACCTTGCCGCCCCATTTGGCGAGCATCGATTTACTGATCCCGGCGGCCACCATGGTGACATCGGTCAGGATATCCTTGCCTTCCCGGATGGCCCTGATTCCGGCTTCTATCGCTCCGGATGAAAAACGCATATTTTCCCCGAAAGAAAAATCGCCGGTAGCATGGATGACTCGCTGAATCACCCGAAAAGTCATGTCATCCAGCTCCGTCGGTCCAAATTCTTCTTCAATTATTTTAAAACTCTCCCGCTCGATATCCGCGGGGTGCACCTTTTGTAATGTGACAGCCATTTTTTCACTCTCGGCAATAGTTAATAAGTTCCCTTGCCACTTGCGGCGCAAAACCGAAGTGCAGATGCATATAGCCGCCAAGGGCCTTTTTGTAAGCATAACCTTCGGTAGTGCCGTTATTTACTGTGTAGACGCGGTCGATATGCTCCGGCATCCTGTCGATGGAGGAATAGTGGAATTCATGACCCCGCAGGATTGTGCCAGATGGCCCGAAACAGCAGGCCGATCGTGTGCTGATCTCCCGATAACCGAGACTGGCCCTGGTTTTCTGCATTTGCGCTTTGACCGGGAATGCGCCGACCATCTGGTGATAGTGTTCCTCCTGATCGACAATTCCCTCAGTGAGGTACATAAAACCGCCGCATTCGGCATAGACAACCCTGTTCTCCTCAATCCATTGCCTGATGGCGTCACGCATCGACAGGTTGCAGCTCAACTGTTCGGCATACAGTTCCGGATAGCCTCCTCCCAGGTAAATGGCGTCTAATCCGGGCGGCAGTTCCCTGTCTTCAAGAGGGCTGAAATAGATCAGTTCACATCCCGCACTGCGCAAAATATCAAAATTATCCTCATAATAGAAGCAGAAAGCTTTATCACGAGCTATGCCTATCCGGCATTGGATTGGCGCAACCGGAGCAGGGGAGGGTGACGGCAACCAATTACCGCTGGACAATTTCAGCAGCCGTTCAAGATCGACATGTTCGGCAACCGTCGTGGCCAGCAGCTCTATTGCCTGCTGACTAAGAGGAGATTCTTCGCCGGTCAGCAGTCCCAGGTGCCGGCTGGGGATCTCGAATTCCAAAGTTCTCGGCAGGTAACCGAGGATTTCCGCCCTGCAATGTTCCCTGACAGCCTGGCTCACCAGCTGCAAGTGCCGCGCGCTGGCCACTCTGTTGAGGATAATGCCTTTGGGAGCGGCCTTGGGGCGCAGGGTTTCAAAGCCCTTTATGATGGCTGCGGCACTCTCGGCCATGGACCGTACATCGAGCACCAGAATGCCCGGTATCTCCATAATTTCAGCGAGCGATCCACTGGATGAGATCCCGCCGTCAAACATGCCCATAACCCCTTCAATGATGCTAATGTCGGCATCCCGACTGTTTTGATTCAGGGTCTGTCTGACGAATGTCTCCCCGCTCATCCACAGATCGAGATTACGTGACACTTTACCGGTGACCAGCTGATGCAGGCCTGGATCGATAAAATCCGGACCGCATTTGAAGGGCTGTACGACATAGCCTTTCTTTTTGAACGCCGCCATCAGGCCAAGGGCAACTGTGGTTTTTCCAGAGCCACTTGAGGTTCCTGAGACAATAAAGCTGGGAATTGGTTTGCTGGTCATCGGCTTACTGCTGCTATCGGGTTATTGGCTTTTGGGCGGGTAAAAGAGAGTATTGAGTTGCTCAATGCCGTCGAGGATTCGTAGGGTTGGCCGTGAAACGAGTTCCTCATTTATGAGAAATACCTTCCCCTCGCTGACCGCTTTGATTGCACCAAAGCCAGGTTCGTTAAGAATAGTTTCAACGTTCACCGGGTTCATTCTCCCCCTTTGGGCCAGAAAAATATCAATTTCGGGACCGTGGCTGAGTAATCGCTCTTTACCATAAAATGCTATGTTTGTCTCTCGAACCTGTTCGGCGTCGGCAGCTATGTTGATTCCTCCCGCCTGCTCCAGGACAAAAATTCCGATGCTCTTTTTTGCAAAAGTCTTCATTTTTTTATGGATCGACTGGAAGTAGACTTTCGGCCGCTGGTCTGGCTGTACGTTTTTCAGGCTGCCTTCCACGACCTTCAAACGCGCTTTAAAGGCGGCAACCATGTCCTTTGCCTCCAACTCATGGCCGGTAAGAATGCCAAGATCCTGCCAATAGTCAAACATTTCATCGACGTTGTTTGGCTGCAGGGAGATGACGGCTATGCCTGCCTGCCTGAGTTTCTTGATGAATTCCGGATAAGAGCGTTCGATCATCGGTCGAACCAGAACCAGATCGGGCTGTCGGGCGAGAAATTTTTCCGGATCTTCCCTGTAGGAAAAATGTGGTTTATCGGCAATTGATGGAGGATAATCATCAGAGCCTGCAACCCCCACAAGGAGATCTTCCGCCGCAAGACTACAGATATTTTCGGTGTGGGCTGAATACAGAGAAATGATTCTTTTAAATGGCCTGATGACTTTTATGGTCTGCCCCGAGCTGTCATGTATGGTCTTTATGCCGTCGTCCGCCATGACCGGCATCGGCTGGAGCAGTAAGCAGACAAACAGGATCAGAGTGCAACTTCGAAAAAACAAGACTTCCATCATAGCGTTACCGAGTCGTTTGGACATGCCATTTTATTGTTCCCAATACTGGAAACTTACCTGTTGCGTTTTATTGAAGGGATCCAGCGCCACCTTTGCCTGGACATCAAAAACCTCAGCGATCGTCTCCGAGGTCATGGTTGCAGCGGTAGGACCATAGCGGAGGAGCCTGCCGTCTTTCATAAAAATACACTCGTCGCAGTAGGCGGCCGCCAGATTCAGATTATGGATGACGGCGATCACCGTCCTTTTTTCCGTCCGGACCAGGTGACGGGCTATATTAAAAATTTGCAGCGTATATTTAACGTCAAGGCTCGAAGTCGCCTCATCAAAGAGCAGAACCGGCGAGTTCTGGGCCAGGGCCCTTGCCACCACCGCCCTCTGTTTCTGACCGCCGGAAAGGCTGTTGGTATACCGCTGCCTGAGGTCGTTTATACCTATGCATGCCATGGCTTCATCGACAAAGCGCCAGTCCTCATCCGAAGGTGCTGAGAATCGATCAATATGGGGATGCCGGCCCATAAGCACAATCTCTTCGACGGTAAAGCCAAAGCCTGTATCGAATTCCTGTGGGACGAGGGCAAGTTGACGGGCAAGGTCTCGTTTTGAGTACAGGTGAAGTTCTTTATCCTTGTAGGTAATGGTACCGGTTCGCGGGATTTTGCATCCGGTAAGAAGATCGAGGAAAGTGGTCTTCCCGCAGCCGTTCGGCCCGACAACCCCATAAAATTTGCCCGGCTGCAGGCTGAGATTGACATCGTGCAGGACAGGGGTTTCGGTGTAGGCAAAAGAAACACCCATGAGGGTGAAAAGAGGGGGGGAGAGTATGGTATTACTCATAGTTTTTCCCCTTTTGTTTCTGTCTAAAAATCACACAGAAAAACGGCCCGCCGATGAGGGCGGTCAAGACACCGATGGGTACCTCCACCGGGAGTACCGCCCTGGTTATGGTATCGGCGAGAAGCAGCAGAATGGCACCTGCGAGCGCCGATACCGGCAGCAGCTTTCTGTTGTCGGGCCCGACCAGATAACGCATCAGGTGTGGGACGATCAGACCGATAAAGCCGATGATGCCTGTTATTGCGACACAGACTGCGGTCATGAGCGATGCGGTGAGCAGAAGGATCTTTCTGACCTTGGCCGTTTCCACGCCTAGGCTGTCGGAGGAGCGCCTGCCAAGACTCATGATATTCAAATCCCGCCCATAGAATGAACTTACCAGGATGGCAAAGAGGAGAGTGGCGCCGATCAATAGTACCCCATTCCAGGTACTCGAGGCGAAACTGCCCATCAGCCAGAAGATGATGATCGCCACCTGCTCGTCGGCGAGATATTTCAGAAAACTGATCCCTGCCGACAGGATTGCGCCGATAATGACCCCGGATAGAATGAGGGTCTGGGCAGAGATCTGACCATTGAAAGTAGAGAGCCGCATCACGGTCATCAGGGTGATGATCGCCCCGAAAAAGGCAAAGACGGGCGTCGAAAAGTGTCCAAGCATGGTCAGATTGGCCAGCAGTGCCAGAGACGCACCAAAAGCCGCTCCACTGGAAATACCAAGGGTGTAGGGATCGGCCAGGGGGTTAAGCAGGATCCCCTGATAGATTACTCCTGACAAGGCAAGCCCTGCGCCAACAAGAGCCGCGGTTAGTATGCGCGGCAGTCGAACATCCATGACCACGTAGGGGACGGTGGTTTCAATACCGGTAGTCATCGAGGAGTCGCCGGTCATGTTCGCTCCAATCACCCGGAGGATATCTCCTGGTGCTATCGTCATATACCCCATGCCTGTCGAGACTATTATAGCCAGGGCAATGCAGATCAGCAGGGCACCGATGAGTAATAAAAATCCTTTTTCGGAGTGACGATACATTGTTAATGGTCGGCGGTTAGGAGCATGAATCAGGTAAAAAAATAATAAATAGCGGCAACCAGGATAACACAAAAAGCCCTTGCAAGCTGGCTGATACCAACGAGCTGGAGCGCCAGTCGAGGGGCATAGATTCCTGTATAGTAGGGCAGTTGATGGCGTAGCGCCCTGATCGGTGTCGAGAGAATATTTCCGACCAGAAGAGCTAGAACCACTTCCTTGTATGTGAGACTGTTTTCGGCAAGCAGTGCACTTGCTGCAGCCAGCCCCGCCGAGAATTCCGTGGTCACCTGGAGAACGATGATCCCCAGGCTCTGGGGGTTCAGCCATGACAGAAACCAGGCCTTGGTGGCAAGAAACTCTTCCATCCGGTTAAATAAACCATACCTGTTGAAAAGAAAAAAGAGCATATAGACCGGGATCATAAAGAGCAGGATCTTACCGATGCGTTTTTTCAACCGTCTGACGCTCTTGGTTAGAGCCTGTTTCCATCCGGTTCTGGCATTGTCCGGTGCGTCAATCTCAAACAGGCCATCGCCTCCTGCGGAAAGAAAAATCCTTCCGCAGGTGACGACCAGGAGTGTCTGCAGGATGGCGGCGCTGAAAGTAAGACCGACATAAAGCAGAGCTCCGAATTTTATAAGTGGCGCGGTAAGGAAAAAGGTTGTCGGCAGATGCAGGAAAAATCGTGGCAGCGAATTGAAGAGATTAGCCAGAACGAGTTCTCTTTTACTCATCTGCCCCTTGTCGTAAGCTTCAGCCAGCATGGTGTTGGCCGAAACACCGGAGAAAAACGCCACCGAAAAACTTGCCCCGGTGATCGCTGACAGATTACCCAGGCGGATCAAGGGACGGGCAAATATGGCCAGCCGTTGAGTCCAGTTAAGGCTTTCAATAATATTGGCAATAAACAAGCCGACAGCGATGAAGAAGGTAATCCTGACGATAGGGAGAACGAGCTGTGGCCAAATCGCATTAAGAATATCATGTTCCATGGTGCCCATTGAAGTTATTGCGGAGGTATGTCGCCCGGTATTTCGATAAAAAAGATAATTGGATTTTCGATTTTCAAAGGGCGATACTACACCCCAGGCCCAAGAAAGAAAATAATTATTATCAGGAGATTGCTTTGATAGAAAAGCCGGCCAAGGGTGAAAGAGGGTACCCTGTCAAGAATAGTGCGTGGTAAAAATTAATTGACTTTCTTGATTGCTGTTGATTAAGTGAGACGCAGTTTCAGGTGCTTTAGAAAAAGCAGAAAAAGGGAACCTCGTGCAAGTCGAGGACGGGCCCGCCGCTGTAACCGGGAACAGATTTCACGTTTTGCCACTGGGAGCCTCTCCCGGGAAGGTGTGGAAGATGGATGATCCGGAAGTCAGAAGACCTGCCTGAAATGAAGATATATGCCATCCCGAGGAATAGGATGCCAGATCGATACGAGGAAAAACAGGGAATCCCCGGATCAGAAAATGTGATTCGGGGTTTTTTATTCTCCGGGTCAAAGATTTTCTTACAGAGGAGAATAACCCATGTTGCCCCCACTCAATAAAGTTGTCGTCATTACCATCACTACCCTTTCTTTGCTGTGGGGAACAGCAAGTCTGATTTTTGCGGCAGAGCAGGAGCGGCCACGAGGCAAAACGGCTATTGTTCTCGCTAGTTTCGGCACCACCGTGCCGTCGGCGGTAAAAGCCATTGCCCACATCAGTGATCAGGTCAGAAAGGCCTATCCCGAAACTGAAGTACGTCTCAGCTTTACCTCCAATATAGTTCGCAAGGTATGGAAGAAGAGGCGGCTTGCTGCGCAGGAGTGGCTGGAGAAGGGTATTCCCGTCGAAGTCCTCAATGTCCGAAACATCATCCAGACCATGGGAGATCTGCAGGAAGAGGGCTTTCGCAATATAATTATCCAGCCAACCCATATATTTTATATGGAGCAATCCTACGATCTGGCAGCCTATGTCAGGGGGCTGGAGTCCATTAAGACCCTGGACGCGAGATGGAATCCTTTCGATAATATCGTCCTTGGCCGACCTGCTCTCGGCATGCCCGGCGATCAATATAACTACCACAAAGACGTGGCAAGTGTCGTCAAAACCCTTGGGACAGATGCAGAGGAGGCAAGACAAAAGGGGGCCATCCTTCTTTATATGGGCCACGGCAATGAACATTGGTCTACCGGGATCTATGGAGAAACAGAACGGATAATGCGTGATGCATATCCCGAGGTGGCAACCTTTGTAGGGGTTGTTGAGGGGTTTCCCGGCCTGGATGATTTGCTTCCCCGGCTCAAGCATGCAGGAAAGAGGAGGGTAGTGCTGCGACCGTTCATGATTACCGCCGGGGATCATGCAAGAAATGATATGGCCGGACCCGATCCCCATTCCTGGCAATCGATTTTAAGTACTGCAGGCTTTGAGGTAGAACCGGTGTTCGAGGGGCTGGGATCAAAAGATGCGTTTGTTGCGCTCTTTATTGAACATATTGCCGATGCGGCGAAGGAAAGGGGTATTTTGCTGCGATGACATCGCAGAAGACCGCATGCAGTCTAATTAAGGATGGAAAAAAAGCAATTTAATCAAAAAGGTGGATGATGCAAGGGACGTTTTATGTTGTTGGAGTCGGACCGGGAGATCCGCAGTTAATGACTCTGAAGGCAGCAAAGATACTGGAGAAATGTGCGGTCTGGTTTGTGCCGTCAGCCTTTGACAATGGCGGCAGCATGGCCCTGAAAATCGCTTCCGGGGTTATCAGCAGCGAAGGGAAGACTATTCTCAGCCATCGCTTCCCGATGAAGCAGATCCATCGGGGGGAATCACCGGACCCTGAGGTTAAAAGTGCCTGGCAGAGTGCGGCTAAAATCATCATGGCATCTCTGGCTGATGGGCAGGATGTGGTTTTTCCAACCCTTGGCGACCCGGCAATATATTCCACCGGCTTTTACATCTGTGAAACACTGCAGGAATACGGGTCCCCGTTTCAGGTCGAAATCGTCCCCGGAGTCTCGGCAATCGGTGCCTCGTCTGCTGCCGCCGCCATGCCGCTCTGCCTTGGGGACGAGCGCCTGGTGGTTATTCCCGCCACCTTTGAAAACGATCGTCTACAGGAAATACTTGAGCTGAGCGATGTCGTTGTTTTTATGAAGGTTTACAAAGTGATGGAAAGGCTGGTAGGACTGCTGGAAGATCTTGGTCTCGTTGACAATGCAGTCCTGGTTGAACGATGCAGCCTGGAAGATCAGCACATCTGGACCGATGTGCGCGAAGCAGTCGGCCGGGATATTCACTATTTTTCCACGATTGTGGTGCGAAAGGAGAGGGCGGTGTAAGTCTTCCGGCTATGCTTCCTACCCCCTCGGTCTTTTTTAACGAAGTATCACCTTTTCCCCGTGGTACCCGCTCTTTGCCGTTACATTGGGCATGAGAACGGCCCCTTTGGCCATCAATGTCCCCGGACTGGTCACGGAATTGCATCCCGTCTGGCAGGTGTCGCCAAGGATTCCCCCGAGCTTGCGCCTGGTAGTGTCGATCCGTCGACCGTCGTGGAAAACTGTGATAGTGCCCGGTAAAAATCTCAGATTAGCCAGTTTGGTTCCCGCTCCGAGATTGGTATCATTGCCGAGAATTGAATCGCCGAGATAGGCAAAATGTCCCGCTTTTGCATCGTTTAAAAGGATGGAATGTTTGATCTCGGTGGTATGTCCCAGTACGCATCTTTTACCGGCAAGACAGTATCCACGAAGATAGGCACCCTGTCTGACTTCGCTCCTGTCACCGATAATTGACGGAGACTTGATCATCGCCCCCGATTCGACGAGAACCCCTTGGCCGAGAGCAATTTTGTCGCCGACCAGCACGGCGCCGGCCATAATCACCGAGGCGCCATCCAGCAGCATTCCGGCCCTTTTTACCTCTAAGCCCCCTTTGGTGGTATTGCCATAGATGATTTCCAGGTCGTTGAAACTGAGGGTGTGCCCTCTATGGATAACAACGGGCTCGGTGAGAGGGACCCCGCTTCTGATGTACACGTTATCGTATTTAGGGTATCTGTAGGTATCCATATAGTTTTTCAGATCATTCAGCGGTTGCCATACATGGGCAGCCGGATCAAAAAGCTGACGATCGGGAAAATCCGAGACATCAAAAAAAGAATGTATGGTGAGCATTGTTCCCTCGTAATGGTAACGATTTGATGAAGAGCACGAATGTATACAATGCACTATGCGGGAAATAGTCTGAGAGTTCAAGGAAAAACCTGGAAATATGCAGATTGGTAAGGAGGAAAACCAGCTGTAAGTCGTCTTGACTTAAGTTATTCGGATGTTTAGTATTTCCCAGGATTTTATGGCTGTGACGATTTTTATGATGCTATCTTCTTGAATATAGACATAAAATTACGGTAGTATTAACTTATCAAGGTATACTGCGTGACGCTGGGGCTGCAGGTCACGCCGGAAGTTTTGCAGGAGGATTGAGTGGAATTTAATGATTCATTGAGCATTGGGATGGACGATTTTTCAAATAACGAAGAAATGGAAATTCCGGAAGTACTGCCCATGATGGCGGTACGGGATGTCGTTGTCTTTAATTATATGATAATCCCACTTTTTGTCGGTCGTCCAGGTTCCGTGGAAGCTGTTAACGAGGCACTTGGAACAAATAAATTACTGATGCTTGTCACTCAGAAAGATGCCACGAAAGACAACCCCAAGGTTGAGGATCTTTACGATGTGGGCATGGTTTGTGTGGTAATGCGGACCCTGAAACTGCCGGATGGGCGTCTGAAGGTGCTGGTCCAGGCCATGTCGAAGGCCAAAATTAAGGAATTCGTCAGAACAGAGCCCTCCTACCAGGTATCGGTGGAGGTCATTGAGGACACCGAGGCTGAGGAAGTTAGCGTAGAGGTGGAAGCCCTGATGCGATCGGTCAGGGAACAGACTGAAAAAATCATGTCACTGCGCGGCATTCTCTCTGCCGATCTGATGATGATCATCAATAACATCGAAGATCCGGGTCGTCTTGCCGACCTTGTCGGCTCGAATCTCCGGCTGAAGATTTCCGAATCACAGAGAATTCTCGAGGAAAGCGATCCGGTAGAGCGGTTACGGCTGGTCAGTCAGTTGCTGACCAAAGAGCTTGAGGTCTCAACTGTTCAGGCCAAGATCCAGAACGATGCCAAAGAGGAGATGAGTAAATCCCAGCGCGAGTATTTTCTCAGGGAGCAGCTGCATGCTCTGCAGAAGGAGTTGGGCGACACCGACGAGCGTTCCCAGGAGATTGACGAGCTCGAACGGAAGCTGAAAAAAACCAAAATGCCGAAGAGCATTCGTAAGGAGGCTAAAAAGCAGCTGAGCCGGATGGACATGATGCATCCGGATTCTTCCGAGGCGACCATTATCCGTACCTACATCGACTGGATTCTCGACGTGCCGTGGAAAAAAAGTACCAAGGATATGTTGGACCTCGTGCAGGCCAAGGTCATCCTCGATGAGGATCACCACGGTCTGGAAAGGGTAAAGGAACGTATCCTTGAATACCTTGCAGTGCGCAAACTCAATCAGACCACGAAGGGTCCGATTCTCTGTTTTGTCGGCCCGCCAGGGGTTGGGAAGACCTCTCTTGGTCAGTCGATTGCCCGGGCCATGGGCAGAAAATTTCATCGTATTTCCCTCGGCGGGATGCGCGACGAGGCGGAAATTCGTGGCCATCGCCGGACCTATATCGGCGCCATGCCGGGACGAATCGTCCAGGGCCTGAAAACGGTCGGGACCAATAATCCGGTTTTCATGATGGACGAGATTGATAAACTCGGTTCCGATTATCGTGGCGATCCGTCCTCTGCGCTTCTTGAGGTCTTAGATCCGGAACAGAATTTTGAATTTTCCGATCACTATATGAATCTGCCTATAGACCTGTCGAAGGTGATGTTTATCACCACGGCCAATATGAGCGATACCATTCCCGGACCGCTGCTCGACAGGATGGAGGTGATTCGTCTGTCCGGCTATACCCAGGAAGAAAAGGTAATTATTGCCAGACGATATCTCTTCCCACGGCAGTTGAAGCAGAATGGTCTCAAGGCTCGGCAGGTGAGGATGGACGATGATACTCTGCATCATATTGTGACGCATTACACCTACGAGGCAGGGCTGCGAAACCTTGAGCGGGAAATCGGCAAGGTCTGTCGGAAGGTTGCCCGCAAGGTGGCGGAAGGCGGAAAAGGACCGTACAGTGTATCCATACGCAATATAAGCCGGTATCTCGGCCCGCCGAAAACCATCCCTGAGTCGGAACTCGAAAAACTGGAACAACCCGGACTGGTGACGGGACTCGCCTGGACTGAGGTCGGCGGCGAGATTCTGCAGATCGAGGTGAACATAATGCCCGGCAAAGGTAAGCTCATTTTGACCGGGCAACTAGGCGATGTGATGAAAGAATCCGCCCAGGCGGCACTCACGTACTGCCGAAGCCGATCGGAAGAGCTGAAACTTGCCGAAGACTATTTTGATAAGATAGATCTGCATATCCATGTGCCGGCCGGTGCGATCCCGAAGGATGGTCCCTCGGCAGGCATCACCATGGCCACCGCGCTCTATTCGGCTATTACCGGAAAGACGGTGATGAGTCGTCTGGCAATGACCGGTGAAGTCACCCTGCGTGGACGCGTTCTGCCTATTGGCGGTTTAAAGGAGAAGGCACTTGCCGCACTCCGTGCCGATATCAACAAAGTTATTATTCCCGCCCAAAACGAAAAGGATCTTGAAGAGATTCCAAAAGATATCAGAGATAAAATGGCATTTTTCCCGGTCAAGGATATGGATGAGGTCGTCAAGATCGCCTTCCCGAAAAAAACACCCAAACGAACAGCGAAGGTCAGTGACAAGCTGAGCGGGAGCAGTGACTGAGCCGGAACTGCAGCCTGGTTTGGCTCCAGGGCAGCGACTGGGGAGGATAGTGCTCAGTATTATCCTCCCCCTTGTTTTGGCTCTTTTGACCAGCGGTGTATGGCTGGCGAAATATGCCATTACCCCGGGGCCAAAGAATGTTGCCGAAACGGTGATCGTGACCATTCCAAAGGGGACCTCGGTCAGGGGGATTGCTGCCATTCTTGCGCAAGATGGTGTTATCCGCGATGATATCAGGTTTCTTCTGCTGGCAAGACTTTCGGGGTATGGCAAAAGACTGCAAGCCGGTGAATTTCGACTCCGCACCGGTATCAAGCCAGGAGATGTACTTCGGGAACTGACCTTTGCCCGCTCGATCGAATATCCGATAACAATTCCCGAAGGGCTTCGTGCCGCTGAAATAGCCGAGATTCTCGGAGAATATGGCTGGTGTGATCCGCAGAGATTCATGCGTCTCGTCTCTGACCGGTCTTTTCTGGAAAAATTAGGTTTCGGTGAACTTGACAGCCTTGAAGGGTATCTTTTCCCGGACACCTACCTCTTTACCAGAGATATTAAGGGCGCCGATAACATCATTCCCATCATGGTGAAAAGGTTCGCTGAAATTTGGGCGGGATTGTCAACGGGAATTGTCCCTCCACCAGATCGGGCAGAAACGGTTATTCTCGCGTCAATCGTCGAAAAAGAGACCGGTACCCCGGAAGAGAGACCCCTTATTGCCGGTGTCTTTCATAACCGGCTGCAGCTCGGCATGCGGCTGCAGTCCGATCCTACCGTTATTTACGGCACCAAAAAATTTTCCGGAAAAATTACCAGAAAAGATCTGCAGACACCTACTCCCTATAATACCTATACGCTGACTGGTCTTCCGGCCGGTCCCATCTGCAATCCGGGCAGAGATGCCCTGGCAGCTGTCCTGCATCCCACGTCGACCAAGAGTCTTTATTTCGTCTCGAAAAATAATGGAACCCACAAGTTTTCCAATACCCTTCTTGAGCATAATCGTGCGGTGAAAAAATATCAGAGGAAAAATTCTGATAATAACGGTAAATAGAAAAAGGGAAGAGATAAGAAAAATACCTTCCGGCCTGAAATTTATTTCTTGTGTCATGTCAAGCCTCGGACGTTGCAAGATTGCGCTGAAATTTTGGTTTTCTGCGAGGCACGATTGAGGGCGCATAGCAGCGCTATGTAACCGAAGTAGAAACGAAGTCAGGAAGCCAAAAGGGCAAGCAAGATGCGACAGACGAGGCTTGACAAGACACTCGTACGATAACAGGCTAAATAATTTCTAGGTGATGAAACGGAGCTGGACAGAACAAATGGTACTTCAGACTGGAGAAGACGGTGAAAATTGCCTTGGTGCAGATTAACCCGGTTATTGGTGATTTTACGCAAAATTGCCGAAAAATACAGAAATGGTCCGCAGAGGCAAAAGCCTGCGGCTGCGAGCTGGTGATTTTCCCTGAATTGACGGTTTCCGGCTATCCGCCCCAGGATCTCCTCGAGAGGAAATCTTTTCTTGCCGCCCATGATGTGGCATTGAACAACCTGCTTGGTGATCTGCCCGAGCTTGATGTCATGTTCGGCTGCCTCGAACGACGGGAGGGGATTAACGGTAAAAAACTTTATAATTCCGCGGTAGTATCCAGGAATGGCGAGATCGTCTTCCGGGCAAGAAAACAATTATTACCCGCCTACGATGTCTTTGATGAGACCCGCTATTTCGAACCCGGTCCCCCGGCAGAGCTTTATGAAATTAATAACCTGAAATTCGGTGTCACGGTCTGTGAGGACATCTGGAGTGAAGAGGTGAAGGAGTATGATATTGAGCCAGTGGACCAGCTCGTAGCTCTTGCTAGAGGAGGGGGACAGAAGCTGGACGGGATAATCAACATCTCCGCCTCTCCTTTTCAGCGTAACAAGGAAGCGATTCGCAAGAGTATCTTCCAGCGACTCTGCCACCGTTATGGCATGCCTTTTTTCTATTGTAACCAGGTCGGAGGCCAGGACTCGCTCCTGTTTGACGGTCGGAGCCTGGTCATGGATGCGACCGGCGGGGTGGTTGCCCAGGCCCTTGGTTTTGAAGAGGATATGGTCGTGGTTGACAGCCAGAGCTGGCAGGGCGAGGTGCACGATTCGCTTGAGCTTTCCGAGCAGGAGACTGTCTATCGGGGCCTGGTTATGGGCGTCACCGACTATGTGCGGAAGTGTCATTTTTCTTCCGTGGTCCTCGGTTTGTCCGGCGGCATTGATTCGGCACTCACCGCGGCAATTGCCGTCGATGCCCTGGGTCCCGAGAATGTCCTCGGAGTGGCACTCCCTTCCCCCTACAGCTCACCGGATTCTCTGGAGGACGCAAGAAAACTTGCCGAGAATCTTGGCTGCCGGTTCGAGGTGCTGCCGATCTCAGAATTGTTTAGCTGTTTTCGCCTCAGCCTTGAACCGCTTTTTAAAGGTCTTGGGGAGGATTTGACCGAGCAGAACCTGCAGGCCCGGATTCGCGGCAATCTGCTTATGGCGCTGTCCAACAAATTTGGCCACCTATTGCTGACCACCGGTAATAAAAGTGAGATGGCCGTTGGTTACTGTACTCTGTATGGTGATATGAGCGGCGGGCTGGCGGTAATTTCCGACGTCCCCAAGCAGTTGGTCTACCAGTTGGCTGCCTATGTCAATAAAGACAAGGAGATCATCCCGGCCAGAATCATCACCAAGGCGCCTTCCGCCGAATTGAAACCGGACCAGACCGATCAGGACGACCTGCCGCCCTATGAAGTTCTCGATCAGGTGCTGGAGCTGCATCTGGAAGAGGGGCTTGGAGGAAATGAGATAGTTGCCCGCGGTTTTGATCAAAGCATGGTAAACGATATCCTCCGGCGGGTCAGGATCAACGAATATAAACGGAAGCAGGCACCGATGGGACTCAAGGTGACCTCCAAGGCGTTCGGCTTCGGACGCAGATACCCGAATGTGCAAAATTATCAGGGATAATGGCATTGGAAAAACTCTTGCAGCTTTTTGCACTTCATCAGAAATAGCTTATAACGGCCTGTCAATTTGAAAGAGAGTCGATTTACATTCCCCTCCTTGTTGAAACTTCTTGTTGTGATCGGAATTTTCTGTACGCTGGGCTGGTTCATTGTCGGCGAACAGCTCGTACAAAGGCCGGACAGACTCTATGTGACCAGTTCCGGCAGTGTCGATATGTGCCTCAGCTGTCATAAGGACGAAAAACTCGATCCGGCCCACGATGCTGCGGTCATCGGCTGTTCTCCCTGTCATCTCGGCAACCCTCTGGCGATAGCTAAAGAAAAGGCGCATGAAGGAATGGTGCTCAATCCGGGGGACCTTCGCCATGTCGAAAAAACCTGCTCGGTCGAGGGCTGTCATCCGGTGGATGTCCATAAGGTGAAGAACTCCCTGATGGCCACCAACAGAGGGATTATTGGAACACTGCAGTACTATTGGGGCGAGACCGACAGCCAGGACACCGAGCTGACCGTGGAAAAACTTCTGAAGACGGACGAAAATTCGCTGGCGCTCGATTATTATCGCAAACTTTGCGCCACCTGCCACCTCTGGAAACAAAAAAACGATCTGGCCGGGCTGCCAAAGTTTTTCAATGAAAAGGGCGGCGGCTGTTCGGCATGCCACTACTCTCTTCCCGGACAGAGTGATGACAGCCAGATACTCGTTGCCGATACGACGCAGGCGGGCAATCCTGACAAAAAGAAGATACATCCACTCATCACTAAAAAGGTGCATAGCATCAACTGTGTCCGTTGTCACAACCGTTCCGGCCGCATCGGCATTTCCTATCTGGGGGTTTTTGAATCGGAGGGCTATGGCACACCTTACGAAGATGGCCATCTAAACTCCAGGCAGCTGCCGGGGGCAAGGTTTTATCTCGACCTAGCCGACGATGTGCACCATGCAAAAGGGATGGAGTGCATCGACTGTCATACCCGCAATGAGATCATGGGGGACGGCACAAGTTATGCCCACTATGAAAAGCAGGTGGAAATTTCCTGCCTGGTCTGTCATTCGGATGCTCCGGGTACTACCAGAAAAGGAGCGACTCTCACCAATGTTGAGACCGAGGATGGCAAGACCGTGCTGGTCGGCAAGGTTGATGACAAGGTGCACCCGGTCCGGACCGTAAAAAAAGGCGTCTGCGATTTTCCTGCCCACAAACGGCTGTCCTGTGAGGCTTGTCATTCCACCTGGGTGGCCCAGTGCTACGGCTGTCATGCCAAGCGTGATGCGTCGCTGACCCATCTCGACAAGTTGAGCCTTAAAGACACCAAAGGGTTGTGGGAGGAAGGACGTTCCTATATCCGCTATGAGCGGCCCATGCTTGGAGTCTGGGAAGATGAGATAGTCGTCGTCACTCCGGGCTGCCAGGATATAGTAACCGCAGTTGATGAAAAAGGTGAGATTGCTGAGAGCTTCAACCGATTTACCATGGCTGCCATCAATCCCCATACAACTCAGGCCAAAGGACGAGCCTGCATCGACTGCCATGCTTCAACCAAGACAGTCGGCTTAGGAGAGGGGCGAGTCTTTATGCGGGAAGGGCAGCTTGCCTTTGAACCAATTGATCAAGGAATAAGAACAAGTGCCGGTACTACAGTTCCTTTTGATGCCTACGTTACTCTCGACGGGGAGTCGTTGCAGCACAGCTCAAGATCCACCCTGCGGCCGTTTGATGGGAAGGAGCTGCGGGCAATTCTCCGGGTCGGACTTTGTGTCCAATGCCATAATCAGTATGACGATACGATCTGGAAAAAGTATAACGGCCAGACCGTCTGCCGTCGTCCGGGACTTTCTTCGGGCGAGGCTGATGCAGATTTTCCAGTAAGTGAAAGAGGACAAACTCGTAAAAACCTTAAAATCAGCGATGGCTAAGTAAAAAACTTCAGAAGGTGAAGAGTTTTTACGACGCAATCAAAGAGGCGTATCATCGGAAGAGTAAGCGGTAATACTGAAGGGTTAAAAACCCACCAGCTGAAGGCTCTGGAGCGTATCGGCAAGAAGAGAGTCCAGCGGGACAAGATCATCAACCCGGAGATGGCCAGGGAGCTCTGCCGTCTCTCTTCTGAGCTGAACAGGCAGCTTGGTGTCCTGGTACATCGGTCCGGCAAGGTTGAGTTGATCGTCGTAGGCGATTATGGCCAGATAATGATTCCCCAGCTTGGTCATGTGCGGGCTTCCGGCGGCAGACTGCGAGGCCTGCGCCTGATCCACACCCATCTGGCCGGGGAGGATATCAGCGACGAAGATCTGATGGATCTGCTCTTTCTGCGGCTTGATCTGCTTTCGGTTATCAAGGTAGAGGCCGATGGCTTGCCGGAGAAGATGTATTCGGCCCATCTGTTGCCCGGAGCACAGGAAGGTAAGAACTGGGCCTTTCTCAAGCCGGTGCATCCCGCTAATCAGCTTGACTCTTGCGAAGAGCTGATTGCGGCGATTGAGGGGGAGTTTGCCCGAAGCGGAAAAAGCAGCCTGGTAGACCGAGGCGAGGATCGGGCAATTCTGATCAGTGTGACGACCGAACAAAAGCGTCAGGCGGAGGAGTCCTTGGCCGAACTGGTCGAGCTTGCCCGCTCCGACAATATCATGATCCTCGATACCGTCCTGCAACGTAAAAACAGGGCGAATCCGCGACTTATCATCGGCAAGGGCAAACTGGCCGATATCATGATCCGGGCGCTGCAACTCGATGCCAACCTGTTGATCTTCAACCAGGAGTTGAATCCTTCCCAAATCCGCTCAATCACCAATTTCAGCGATCTGCGGGTAATAGACCGTACTCAGCTGATTCTCGATATCTTTGCCCACCGGGCAATGAGCCGGGAGGGCAAGCTGCAGGTCGAGATGGCTCAGTTGAAATATATGCTGCCCCGGCTGTCGTCAAGAGACGATGCGTTGTCGAGGCTGACCGGTGGTATCGGTGCCCGGGGACCCGGTGAAACCAAGCTGGAGATTGACCGGCGGCGGATTAACGACCGACTGGCCCGCCTGACCAAAGAATTGAAACAGGTGGGTGACGAACGGTATCGGCGCAGAGCCAAGCGCAGGAAAAAAGAACTGCCGGTATTATCGCTTGTAGGTTACACCAATGCCGGAAAATCCACGTTGCTCAACACACTGACCAACAGTGATATCATCGCCGAGAATAAGCTGTTCGCCACCCTCGATCCAACCAGCAGACGGTTGCGGTTTCCAACGGAAATGGAGGTGGTCATTACCGATACGGTGGGCTTTATCAGAAATCTGCCGGCCGACCTGCTGCAGGCGTTCATGGCGACCCTGGAGGAACTCAAGGAGGCCGACCTGCTCGTCCATGTGGTCGACGTGTCCAACCCGGGATTTAGGGAGCAGATGGCGGTTGTCGAACAGCTGTTGCATGATCTTGAGCTGGGGACAATACCTGTCCTGACCCTTTTTAACAAGATTGACCTGGTAGAGGATCGGAATCTTGTATACCAGCTTGTCGGCAACGAGGGGATCATGGTCAGCGCGCTGCAGCCGGAGACGCTCAGGGAGTTCCTTGTTCAGGCCGAGGGACTCATTGGTAAGGCATTGGATGGCAAGCTACGGTAACAGATAAAACCCTAACTCCTTTTCATATGCCCTGTCGGAGACAAATTCACATCCGACTCGGTTGCCGATAACGGCGATGATGATAACCCGTTTAAAGAGAATCGTCTGTTTCCGATTATCAAGGGTAAATACCAGGGAACCTTGCTGGCCTATTTTAAAATCATGGATACCCCGTACCTCAAAGCATGCCCCGCTGAGGGAAAGATTGAGAATTTTCGTCTTACCGCCGCCGACAGCTGGGGGATCTAACTCGTACGTTCCCTCCAGTTCGGTCGTTTTGCGAAAATGCCGACGGAATTCCAACTGTACCTTAAAGACATTGCCACACCTGCACTTGACCTTTATCTTATGCAGTCGATGGCGGAAACGGGCGGCGGAGATGGCCTTGGCGGCATCGCATTCCGGGCAGACGATCATCGCTTCGTCATCGGCTTTCACAAAGGATTTATTGGTGGCCGTCTGATTTGTCATCCTATCGTGTCAATTACCATAATTTATAAATCTATACGCTGCTTCTCCATAGTATACGCGCCAAAATTCAGAAAAACCATAAGTTATTGCTGCTTTTATAAAGAAATTACTGAGTAATGTATAAGAGATACTGCGTGGAAACTCTGGTTTATCTTCAGGGAACAAAACAGTTGTGCAGGGAATTTCCTGACCGAAGGAAGGGTTAAAAGGAAGAAGATCCTCTCATTATGATATTCTGCAATTATATAACGGCTTGGAACCTGGCGGAGAAGAAACTGGATGGTGGAAAACCATTGGTAATGATGGGTCAATCGTAAATTATTGCCGTATATCTTTCCAGGATTTCTTCCGTCTCCCTGTCTAGCTCACCGGCCACTTCATGGATCTGGTACTCCTGACCGCAGCCGGTGCATCGCATGCGTACTTTCCGGCACATCCGATGCACTTCCAATTTTGCGGAACATTTTTTACATTTCATAGTCTTCTCAATCGAGCATTTGGGCTCGGGTGAAAACGGCTTCAAGGTGGTACCCGGCTTTTGCCAAAGCTTCCGTCCCGCCCTCCTGCCTTTCGACGACGGTGGCAATGAGACCGACCTTAAAACCGGCGGCTTCCACCCTGTCAATTACCTTGAGAAGTGTTCCTCCGGTGGTAACTACATCTTCCAGCAGGGCAACCGTGCAACCTTCGGGCATATTCTTTAAGCCTTCGATGTAATTGCCGGTGCCGTGTCCTTTGGCCTCTTTGCGGACGATAAAGGCGGGAATCGGCTTATGGGCGAGATAACTGGCGATGGAGACTGCGGTGACCAGCGGATCGGCACCGAGGGTCATGCCCCCTACCGCCTGGATGGGAGTGGGTGATTTTTGCAACAGTTCAAAGAGTAATTTCCCACAGAGATACGCTCCCTCTGCGGAAAGAGTCGTCTGCTTGCCGTCGATATAGAAATCCGAGGTCTTGCCGGAGGTGAGGGTAAAGGTGCCTTGTCTATATGATTTTTCAAGAAGAATTTCTTTGAGTCGCTGTCTGTCGTTCATGGCAATCTGCTGTGTAAGTTGGGGTGGACGTGTAACAAATTGAGGTTAGTTATCGATTTGCAGGCGATACTACCTTTTTTTTAACTATGTTGAAAGAAAAAACTGGCAATCGTTCGAAAAGCAATGTTAGGCTGTCACGTTGCATTGTGTTTGCTGTTAACTTAGAATGGCGGAACGTTTTTTGCTTAACATATACGAATACGTTGAAATAAATAAAATCTCTACAACGGTCTCCGCCCAATAATGACGGAACCGTATTACAGGGGGAAACTATGTGCGGGATTGTAGGATATTGCGGACCGCGGCGGGTTGTGCCGGTCGTTCTCGAAGGCCTCAGGCGCCTTGAGTACAGGGGCTATGACTCGGCGGGTATTGTCTATCTAGAGAGCGGCAGGCTGACCAAGCATCGGTCGGAGGGGAAACTCTCGCGTCTTGAGAGCATAATCGGTGATGCGATCATTGCCCATGCCCATATCGGCCTCGGCCACACCCGTTGGGCCACTCACGGTGCACCGACTACGGAGAATGCGCATCCCCACAGTGACTGTACCGGCAACCTCGTGGTTATCCACAATGGTATTATCGAAAACTACCACTCTCTCCGGGAGGAACTGAAGCAGAAAGGCCATACCTTTTCCTCGGAAACTGATACGGAGGTTCTTGCTCATCTGATAGAAGATAACCTGGACGACGACCTTGTTGTCGCGGTAAAAAAAGCCATCAGCCTGGTGGAAGGCTCCTATGCCATCGGGGTACTTTGGACCGGTATGCCGGATACGCTCATTGCCGTACGGAACCAGAGCCCATTGGTGCTTGGGGTCAGCGACAGGGATGGGACCTTCATGGCCTCGGATATCCCGGCCCTGCTGCCCTATACCAACCAGGTCATCTTTATGGATGATATGGAAATGGCCGTTCTCAAAGCCGAAAGTCACCAGATCTTTTCACTGATCACCGGCAAACAGATAGAAAAAGAGATTAAAACAATCGAATGGAATGCGGCGATGGCCGAAAAGGCCGGCTACCGGCATTTCATGCTGAAAGAGATTTTCGAACAGCCCCAGGCCATTACCAATACGGTGAGCGGCAGAATCAATTTAGAGACAGGGGAGGTGGACCTCCCGGAAATAAATCTGACAGACGCCGATCTTACCAAAATTGATCGTATTTTTCTGGTCGCCTGCGGTACTTCGTGGCACGCGGCACTGGTGGCAAAATATTGGATTGAAAAGTATGCCAATATTACCGTGGAGGTGGATATTGCTTCGGAGTTTCGCTACCGGCACCTGCTGATCAATGAACGGGTGCTGACGGTTGCTATTTCCCAGTCTGGTGAGACCGCCGATACCCTGGCCGGCATACGGAGGGCAAAAGAGTTGGGCGCAAAAATCATCACCATCTGTAATGTGGTCGGCTCGACCATGACCCGTGAGGCGGATGGAACGATATACACCCATGCGGGGCCGGAAATCGGTGTCGCCTCGACCAAGGCCTTTATTTCTCAGCTGGCGGCACTGTTTCTTTTCTCCCTGTATCTCGCTCAGGGAAAAAAGACGATCAGTCCAGAACAAAGGATGGAACTCGGTCACGAGCTGATAAGTGTCGCCGGGATCATCGATCAGGAGTTATCGAGGATCCAGAACGAGGTGCAGACACTGATTGAAAATTATTACAACAGCCGCGATTTTCTCTTTGTCGGCAGGGGATTGAATTTTCCGATTGCCCTGGAGGGTGCCCTGAAACTGAAAGAGATTTCGTACATCCATGCCGAGGGCTATGCCTCCGGGGAGTTAAAACACGGACCCATTGCCCTGATTGACAAAGATATGCCGGTCATGGCTCTGGTGCCACAGGATGAGGTTTACCAGAAGTCCATTTCCAACGTCGAGGAGATCAAGGCACGTCAGGGGAGGATCATCCTCATCGGAACGGCTGGAGACAGCCATCTGAACACCATCACCGATGACATCATCTATCTGCCCAAGGTTCACGAGGCAATGAATCCGATTCTCTATACCATCCCGGCCCAGCTTCTTGCCTATGAGATCGCCACCAGACGAGGTTGTGACGTGGACCAGCCGAGAAACCTGGCCAAAAGCGTCACAGTAGAATAGTGACGGGGCGTCCGAGCGATTGATTTGTCGGTTGGCAATAAAATATTATTCCGTGCAATAAAGTATCGTACTGAAAGTTCGTTCATGTTTGATTCAAATTCAAAAAATAGATTATAAAAAAGGGGGAGCCGCAAGGTTTCCCCTTTTCTTCATGCAATCCTTTCGCAGCAATTTTGGTGTATCTCTGAAAGAGTGTAAATAATGCATTGTATGTTGTCCTTCAGAATGATCTAACACGACAAGGTAAATTTCATAGGAGAGAGCGTCATATCCAGGTAATCGTTTTCTCAGGGTAGGGTGCCGTCCTTGAGATTTTGGACTGTATTTCAGGTCGATAGGTGTGTATATCTATACCGGTCGTCTGGAATCGTGCTTCCAATTCAAATTTTCATTGAATGCTGATCTTCCTCTCAAAGACAAAAATAAACCTGGAAGGAGGAAAACATGAAAGGAGCTGATGCCATCGTCTATTGCATACATTACCGCAAAATCAATTCCCGCCCCAACACTCGATCCAGCTATGAGTTTCTTCTCCAAAAGTTCGGCCAAAGGTATCTCGGCAAGGTGTCCGATCAAGAGGCTATCGGATGGATTGAAAGCTTGCATGGCTTAGCCGAGTAGACTTGCAATTACGTATATTCAGGAAGAGGATTCAGATATATTGGAATTACAGCCATATGCTCAGCCGGCAACAGTTTCTATGTCGGGCGATCAGGTTTCGCGATAATATCTCACCTCTTCCTTTAAAAAACTGCTGCAATAATTCTCATCTTTTAGCAACGCACCAATATCCATACCTATCTGATCAAATTTTTTTCTATTATATCTACAAAGATTTGCTTCAACAAATTCTTTCTCTTCTGGAATCACTCCACTGAGTGGATAATTAGGATCCATCATCTGACCTTGCATGACAAATGTCATCGTTTCAGAAATCTTTTGCATCCTCAAATATACAGATGAAAGGTATGATTCTGACAATATATCTGCCCCCTTCAACATATCATACAATTCTGGTATCAAAGGACCTTTAACGTATACAAGATGCGTAGTATCACGCAGCAATTCTCCTACATTTGTTCCTGCAGGGGCATAATCTGTAAATTGTTCTGTCATCCTTTCATGCCTCTTGACTCTAACTGGCTCCCAGATACCATCGATGTGAACTTCAGTATGTCTTGGATTTATTATTAAATCAGCAGCATCACGAATCTGTCCAAAGTCAGCATAATTTCCAGCACAGAGCAAAGCAAGTTCCATTATTCTTGACATAGAAAGCCAATAGATTTCAACGGACTCATCAAGTCCACCAGATGATTGCAGTCGCTCCATCTGATTAACTAGAAATTCTTCTTCTAAATAATGATCAAAAACCTGTTCATGCAAATCCCTAGTTAAAAGCATTAGATCTGTCATAATCTTAAATACTGCCTTCGTAGAATAGATTTTCGCAATTATGCCCCTGTTCTGTTCTTAAAAACGGGACTACTTCTTTAAAGGGTCACGAGATATATTCAATAGGTACAACATAGTAAGACCACGCTCTTCCCTTCCCTGTGCGATTCCTGATAAATGTACCAAGAGCTGTAACAGAAGGCGGCTTAAAACAACTACGGCATCCATGCGGTGATAGGGCTGGAGCCACTGGAACTGTGGGAAGTAGACTAAAAACAGGAAGTGGTGATCCTAAAAGCGGGGCCACTTCACAGAGCTTTTGTTTTGATCGATGAGAAATTTAACAGAATATTCTTTTGTCACAACGATTCTCGTATTTCTAACCAATACAGACTTTCCGCAACAGAGAGTTACGATGACGAGCAATCCACAGTATAAAATGATGACTTTAGGCAGATGCGGATACAAGAAAAATGATCAATTTCTTGGCTCAGTTATTAAAAGTTGGTGAAATCGGTGAGTAGGTGTTCATTCTATGTAAATTGGAGTAAATTTAGTCACTGCATGATAGTTTTAGTTTACCAGGGACACTTTCTGCTGAAGCTTGATATCTGCTGATCCTACCAGTGGAATATAGTTAGAAAATGTAGTTCTTTAAGGTCTAAAACCACTGCTGTCTCATAGTTAACTCCACAGTAAAAGTTGTGGAGATACAATAGGTTGCGTTTTATTGGGAGGCTTGAGTAAATCTATCAGCTGCCGCCTCTCAAACAAATTAAGTTGCAATAAACGAAGAATAGTTGTCAGCGATATGCCGAGTCTGGCTTTAAATTTGAGAAAGGATAGCAACAGATAAACACACAATGCGATCC